>Ga0137308_101105_pt1 | contig 30849 bp, 27 predicted proteins | sample Inofrocosms_June_FD_97181 | JGI IMG/M metagenome (GOLD analysis project Ga0137308, IMG submission 97181) | Mouse cecal microbial communities from Vienna, Austria - N-Acetylneuraminic and N-Acetylglucosamine D2O microcosms_June | ecosystem: Host-associated > Mammals > Digestive system > Large...
ACCTAACTTGTCACAGCCAATCCCCAGAAGAAGCCCCAGCGCCAGGCAGGGAATAATCTTTATACTTCCCCCTGCCGCAAATGTGGAAAAAGAACCGAAAAACGTTCCCGGAATATAGGAAAACGCCGGTATCGCGCTCTGTACGCACATCAGATGTGTGATCACAAGGGCAGCACAGACATTCACGGCTGAAACAGGCACGAAGGCACTGATCCAAAGGGAAAGATAAGCGTATGCAACACCGCTGAAAACACAGGGGAAACAGGACTTTAATCCCTTTAGCCCCTTATCCGGACAGGCAAAATAGCAGGTGCATCCGGCAAATCCCGCCCAGGCCATAAGGCCAAGGGCAGGCGCCGCGACGCATTGCCACACCGCGCACAAAAGGGTCGTACCCAATCCCAGACAAACTCTGGAAGAAAAAAGCGGCGCATTTCTCATAATACTTTATCTTCCGGTTTGCCGCTCCGTCCGGGCTTCATCTCTACCTCGCCCTTGGATATGGCTCCCACGGGACATACCAGCCTGCACAGAAGGCAGCCTACGCATTTCTCCTTATTGCAGGAAACTTTCCTGGTTTCCTCATTCCACTCAATGGCCTGATGGGCTCCGTCATAGCAGGATATGTAGCAGCGTCCGCAGCCGATGCATTTCTCTTCGTCAATTTCAGGATACACTTTATAATCCCTGTCAAGCTCCTCTGCAGGTATAATATTCTGGTTTGCCAGTCCCACCAGATCTTTCAGATGATCCACATGCTGTTCTTCCATATAGTGCATCAGACCGTTTTTCATGTCCTCAACGATCCGGTAGCCATACTGCATAATGGATGTGGTCACCTGCAGCGTAGACGCGCCCACAAGAATGAACTCTGCCGCGTCCTCCCATGTCTCGATGCCGCCGATACCGGAAATAGCCAGATCTTTCAGTCTCTCATCCGTTCTCATCTGCTGAAGGAAACGCAGAGCGATGGGCTTTACCGCTTTTCCTGAATAACCGGAAATAGAAGATTTTCCGTTGACGATGGGCAGACCTATCTTTTTATCCAGGTCAATGTTGCATATGGATTTCACCGTGTTAATAGCGGCAATACCGTCTGCGCCGCCCTCTAAGGAGGCCAGAGCTACCGGGACCATATCCGTCACGTTGGGGGTCATCTTAGCCATCATGGGAAGAGAAGACCCTCTTTTTACGGCAGCGCAGTACTTGCGGCACAGCTCCGGATTGGCCCCCACATCAGAGCCCATGGCATGGGAAGTCATCTGAGGACAGGACAGATTCATCTCGATCATATCAGCCCCGGCTTCGTCCACCAGCCTGGCAAGCTCCTCCCAGTCCTGCTCATTGGTCCCCATAATAGAAGCGATAAGGACTTTATCCGGAAACTCCTCTTTCAGCCGTTTCAGATCTGCCAGATTTTCCTCCAGGGAATGTTCCGCGATCTGCTCCATGTTTTTAAAGCCCACAAAGGGAGTCCCCTCTTTATCCAGCTTGTCAAAACGGGGAGACACCTCATCAATCACAAAATGCTTCGGTCCTATGGTCTTGAACACCACGCCGCCCCAGCCGGTTTCATATGCTTTTTTACACATATCATAGCAGTTTCCCACAGGTGAAGATGACAAACAAAACGGGTTTTCAAAATGGACTCCAAGAAAATCGATAGACAAGTCTTTCTTAATCATGCTTTTGCACCTCCTATAACCTGATGGATGGCCTCTGCGGCCTCTTTGCCCTTACGGACAGCCCAGACAACCGTTTTATCGCCCCGCGCAAGATCTCCGGTAACAAATACCTGAGGATCTGTTGTCTGATACCCGTCAAAATTCACCTCATTGTTTACCACATCCAGCCCCAATTCGGCAGTTTCCGCCTTCTGTCCCACAGCAAGGATGATCTTATCGGCCTTCAGCTTCAATTCCCCGGGAATCCGGCGATGGGAAAACGTCACTTCACTGCCATCCACTTTTTCCGGAACATATCCGTCAATAATGGAAACACCCAAAGCCTGCGCCCCTTTCAGTTCCTTATCGGAGGCCAGAAACTCCTTAAACTCTTCATAGACCACATCCGTAACATGCTCAACGCCTAAAAACTTCAGCGTGGTTGCCACGTCCATGGCCACATCGCCGCCGCCGATCACAAGCACATTGTTCTCCACAGAAATATTACCCTGGTTCTCCTTGACTCTTGCCAGGAAGCTGACGGCAGTTTCAACGCAAGGGTTATTTTCAAACATGGGCAGAGTCTTGGCGCCGCTGAAACCGGCCGCGATCAATACCGCGTCAAACTCCTTTTTCAGAGCGTCCATTGTGATATCCTTGCCCACCGTCATACCGCAATGGAATTTTGCTCCCAGCTTTTCAATTCGGGAGATCTCACAATCCACTACCTTGTCCGGCAGACGGTACTCCGGAATCCCGTAACGAAGATATCCTCCGGCCTTTTCCTGTTTCTCATAAATATCCACAGCGTATCCCAGGCTCAATAAGGTCGCAGCTGCCTGGATCGCGGAAGGACCGCTTCCCACGATCGCTACCTTCCTGCCATTGGCAGTTCCTGCTTTCAGAATATCCATTCCGGCCGCTTCCTCAAAATCCGTAACAAACCGCTGGATGCCGCCGATGTCAATGGGACGGTCAATCCCGCACCTGCTGCATGCCATCTGGCAATACTTTTCCGTGGGACATACCCGGGCGCAGATAGACCCCAGCGCGTTATTCTCACGGACAGTCTCCGCAGCTCCTTTAAAATTGCGGAATCTGACGCTTCTGATAAAGCTGCCGGGATCCGTGCCGGCGGGACAGGCGGCAGAACATGGCGCATCATGGCACAGCAGACACCGCTCTGCCTCTTCCATGACGGTTCTCATGGTATAACCTTTTTCCAACTCTTCCTTATAGTTCAGAGCCATAACAAGTTCCTCCTTATAATTCTTGATGGGTATCATTATAAAGAAGGCGTTGTTGCCTTGCAACCTGGCCTGAGATCATAAAAATATGCCTGTTTTTTATCATTTTGATAAAAATACAGGCATATTTTTCACAGCTCCCGTCCGAATCCCTTATTCTCCCACAGTCGCAAAATGATAAAAGCATTATCATTTTAATAATTTCCCGCCCTTGACAAACATATTTTTTCCTTTTGGCAGGAAATCTTTGTAAATATTTGACAGAAAGGATTGATAATTTTTTATCATTATCACCATAAAATAATCCGGCCCTGCTGCCTAATTGTTCACTGCAGATGGTACTGCTTCATCTTTCGGTACAACGTAGCGATCCCAATGCCCAGCTTGTCCGCAGCCATCTGTTTGCCTGCGCTGTCCGTGCCGAACAGTTCAAGCGCCTTTTTTATAGCCGCTTCCTCCAGCCGTTTCAGATTAAATTCCTGAACCGTTTCCGGTTCACGCACAGACGGCCGACAGACCTTTCGGGAATATGCCCGAATATTGTCGGGAACATGCTCTGTCCCGATGATCCCGTCACTTCCCATGGCATTTATTACATATTCCATGGCTCCCTTCAGCTGCCACACATTGCCGGGCCAGGAATATTGTTCCATATCATCCCAAAACGCCGGATCTATATCCACGATCGCTTTTCCGGTCTTCTTTGCCTCCTGATTAAGGAATCTTTTTCCAATGGAGCAGATATCGTCTCTGCGCTCGCACAGAGGAGGAATATGGATGGGAAGGATAAATACCCGGTAAAACAGCGTTTCCAGAAACTCCCCCTTCTCCATCATTGCTTTTAAATCATTTGCAGCTGTAACGATCATCCGAACATGGATCTTTGACGGCTTTGTGCCGCCAATCCTGGTTATGGCCCCATCCTCCAATATCCGAAGCAGCTTTGCCTGCATGGACAGCGACAAGCCGTCTATCTCCTCCAGCAAAAGAGTTCCCCCTGCTGCCTGCTCAAATTTTCCCTGTCTGCCCTTTTTGGCCGCCCCCATCGTTACGCCAACCAGTTCCTTTTCCAAAACCTCCTCCGAAAAAGCCCTGCAGTTCACCGCAATAAACGGCCTGGCGCTGTCCTGCCCCTGTTCATGAAGCGCCAGGGCAACCTCCTTTTTTTCCGTTCCCGGATTGCCTGTTAAAAGGACGATGGCCTTTGATCCGGCATATTCAAGGATCTTTCTCCGGATCTTTATACTGGCCTGAGAATCCCCCCAAATTCGTTGGATCCCCCGGTTTTCCTGACCAAAATCCCCCTCTGGCTCCGCCTTCATCCCATTTGAAAAGATAAAGATATGAAAATCCTCATCCGATGAAACGCGGCGCAGCTTTCCGGTCAAACGGTATTTGCGCCCCTCTACTGCCAAAAGAAACCGGGAAACCTCATTCCCCTGCTCCACCACCGTCAGCTTTGCCTGGGCAGGAAGCGCCTCAACGGGGATCAGCTGACTGCTGACACGGTTCATCTGGATCAGCTGCCCCTGGGAATCAAAGACCAAAACGCCCGCCTCTCCATAATCCAGAATTAATTTTATCAATTCAAGGTGTGCGTATTCTCTGCGCTTTACCCTATGTTCCTGAAGCTTTAAGGACAGAAAATCCGCGCACTGAACCAGAAAATCCAGATACAGATCCCTCTTTTTCAGCATACGGTCCTTCTCTGTCTGATTGGACGCCATAAATACAAGAACGCCTTTTACCTGTCCGTTGACTGCAATGGGGGCAGACATCTGATCGTTTGCCTGACAATGGCCGGTTTGAGAACAGCTCTTACATGCCGGTCCGACTCCGGGAGCCTGAAACACCTGAACCTGTCCGCTTTCGATGGCGCAGGAAAGGAGACCGCCGTTTTGGCGCCTGCGCGCTTCCTTCCGAAAAACGCGGCCCGTCCCTGCCACCTGCTGCAGATCTTCATCCGCAATGAAAACTTCTACTTTTAATATTTTGGAAAGGACATCCACATAGGCGGCAGCCCAAGGCTGCATGTCCATGAGAATCGAATTCATATAGTACCACAGGCTCCCTATGCCTTCCCCTTCATCTCCTCCATCGTAGGATAAGACGCGATCGCCCCATGCTTTGTAACGCTGATGCCGCAGAACGCGTTGGCAAATTCCAAATATTTTGCCATCTTCTCCCCTGTCACCTGGGCCAGGCTGTCCGCCGTCACGCCGTCGTCGGCCAGACAGTACAGGAAAGAACCGATAAACCCGTCCCCGGCCCCGGTAGTATCCACAGCCTTCACTTTTTTCCCGGCCGCAGCCCCTTTATGGCAGGCCGTATAACACTCTGCCCCGTCGGAACCCTTTGTATAGATCACCATCCGGGTATTGCCCTTAAACAGACCGGGAAGCGCCTTCTCAATCTCATCACACCCGGTAATAAACTTCAGCTCCTCATCCGATATCTTCAGCACATGGGCAAGAGGGGCAAACTCCAAAACCGCCTGCCGCAGCTTCTCCCTATCCTCCCAAAGCTGCAGACGCAGATTGGGGTCAAAGCTGATCAGCGCCCCCTTCTTAACCGCATACTCCACTGCCTTTTTGTGGGCTTCCTTCATGGGAAAATCCCCCAAAGACACGGAACAAAAGTGAAGGGCAAACGCATCCTCAAACCACTCCTCCTTCACGTCCTCCGCCTTAAGGAGCATATCCGCCCCCGGCTTGCGGTAAAAAGAAAACTCCCGGTTCCCGTCGCCTTTAAGGGCCACAAAAGCCAGCGAAGTGTTGGCCTCCTTAGTCCGCTTCACATACTGGCACCCGATCCCGCAGGATACAAACTCATCCACGATCTTATCCCCGAAAGGATCGTCCCCCAGCTGGGTGATCATAGCCGCTTCCCCGCCCAGTTTCACATAAGCCCCGCACACATTGGCCGGCGCGCCGCCTACGGCAGGCTGAAAGCCCTTTACATTCTTTAATTCCTTTCCGGTCTCCTCCGGAATAAAATCGATCAGCGCCTCTCCGATGGCCAGCAGTCTTTTCATGATCATTCTACCTCCTCTTATTTGTGTTCATTTTTCAATATTACCCTTACCAATGGCATCTCTCTTTATTATTTGCCGCTGACAGGCATAAACCGCGCGATGCGCCCCGCAAACTCCGCTATGTTCTGGGTCTGCAGGATCACTTTTCCCGGCCCCATAAGTCTGGTCAAAAACAATCCCTCACCGCCAAAGAAAATATTCCCCAGCCCTTTCACCGTCTCGATCTCATACGTGACGGTCTTCTCAAAGGCGACCACATTGCCCGTGTCCACCTTAAGCACTTCCCCGGCTCCCAGATGCTTTTCCACCATATCCCCGTCAATCTCCAGAAACGCCATGCCATGGCCGTTAATGTCCTGGAGAATAAATCCTTCGCCGCCAAAAAGTCCGGCGGAAAACTTTTTTGTAAACGTAATATCCAGATTCACGCTGTCCTGGGCGCACAAAAACGCCCCCTTCTGACAGATAAGTCCCCCGTTTACACTGACATCCACCGGAAGGATGCGCCCCGCCACCGTAGACGCGAACGCGATCATGGCTCCGGCCCTTCTGGCCTCATAAGTCGCCATAAACAGGGATTCCCCCGAGAACATCCGGCCAAGTCCTTTCATCAGCCCGCCCTTGGTATTGGTGGACATCTCCACCCCGTCGGTCATCCACGCCATCCCACCTGACTGGGTGTACATGCTCTCCCCCGGCGCGTCGAACATTACCTCGATCGCCGGCATAGTGTCTCCGATCACCCGATACTGCATACTCTTACTCTCCTCTTTTAAAAATTTAAAATCCATTCTTAACTTTATCTTATCGCATCCCAGAAAATGATTCAAGTTTTTTGCTTATTTTTTGTAAAATTTGCGAATTACTATGCCATTTTTCCCGGTTTTGATTTATAATATAGGCATCAATGAGAAAGGACCCTTTGTCATGAATTTTATTAAAAAATTCATCCGGTTTCTGTTTGCCGCCGTTTTCAGTATCTTAGGCGCCATGGGATGGCTTTTGCAGACTCTGCTCCAGACCATCACCGTGGCTTTCATCCTCTGCCTGATCGCGGGGTTTGTGGTATTTATGAAAGTAAAGCCTCATCTGGAACGCAGCCGGCAGGTGGCCTACGACACTCTTGCCCAGATGGAACGGGATGATTTCAGCATGCTCTCAGACACGGAAATATTTGATAAAAACGGCAAACGCATCGGCATCATCAACGCAGGCCATTATGAATACTCGGACATCACCCAGATCAGCCTGAATCTTCAAAATGCCTACATAGCCCAGGAGGACCGCCGTTTTAAGATCCACAACGGTGTTGACTGGATCGCCACCACCCGCGCGGGTCTTGCCCTTATCAAACACAGGGGAGCCATCACCCAGGGGGGAAGCACCATTACCCAGCAGATCATCAAGAACACTTACCTGACCCAGGAAAAAACCTTTACCAGAAAGATGGTGGAGATCCTTCTTGCCCCGGAGATCGAGAAGACCTACTCCAAGGCCGATATTATGGAGTTTTACTGCAACACCAACTTTTACGGCCATCAGTGCTACGGCGTCCAGGCCGCCAGCCGCTACTATTTCGGAAAAGACGCTTCGGACCTGGAAGTTTATGAAGCCGCCGTCCTGGTAGGGATCAGCAACAGCCCCTCCGCCTACGACCCGGTGCTCCACCCGGACGCGGCGCTGAAAAAGCGCAACGAAGTGCTGAAAAGCATGTTGGAAGTGGACATGCTCACGCAGGAAGAATACGAAAAAGCCGTGTCCCAGTCCCTTAACATCATCCAGGAACAGCAGGAAGGCACCGACGACAGTTATCTCACCAGCTATGCCATCCACTGCGCCGCGCTGGAACTGATGAAGCGAGATGAATTTCAATTCCGCTACACCTTTTCAGACAAGCCGGACTACGATGCCTATATGGAAAAATACACTGCCGCTTACAACGAGAAAAACGACTCCATCCGTAACGGAGGGTACAAAATCTACACCTCCCTGGACCAGAATATCCAGAACATGGTCCAAAACAGCCTGGATGAGGTTCTGTCCTCCTACACGGAGCTGCAGGACAACGGCAAATACGCCCTCCAGGGAGCCGCGGTCATCGTTGACAATCAGACCAACTACGTGGTAGCCATTGTAGGGGGCAGAGGCACAGAAGATCAGTTTAACCGGGCGTATTTAAGCGCCAGACAGCCGGGCAGCACCATTAAGCCTCTCCTTGACTACGGCCCTGCCTTTGACACCGGAGAATACTATCCTTCCCGCATAGTGGACGACCATCAGTGGGAAGACGGCCCTGCCAACAGCGGCGGCCACTACTACGGCCCTGTCACTGTCCGGGAAGCGTTAAACCGCAGCCTTAACACCGTGGCCTGGCAGGTTCTGGAAGATATCGGCATTGACACCGGGTTAAGTTATCTGGACAGCATGCAGTTCCAAAGGCTGACTTATGTGGATAACGGAGTTCCGGCCTTAAGCATCGGCGGCTTTACCAACGGCGTCCGGGTGGTGGATATGGCAAAAGGCTTCAGCACTCTGGCCAACAGCGGCGTTTACAATGACAGAACCTGTATCCTGAAGATCCAGCATGAACAGGAAGGCGACCTTACCTCCCGCTCCTATGCTGTCACAAAACAGGTTTACACCATTGACACCGCGTTTATGCTTACCGATGTTTTAAAAGGGACCATCACCGCGCCCTACGGGACCGGACGGGCTTTAAAGCTTTCCGTTGATATGCCTGCAGCCGGAAAAACAGGCACTACCAACAGCAGCAAAGACACCTGGTTCTGCGGCTATACCCGCTACTATACGGGAGCTGTGTGGGTTGGATACGATACGCCCAGGGCTATGCCCGGCATCTTCGGCAGCACTTACGCAGGGGTTATCTGGAAGAAAGTTATGGATCAGCTGCATGAAGGGTTGGAACCCTGGGATTGGGAACAGCCGGAAACCGTTGTAAAGGATTCTTATGACCCGGCTACAGGCGCAAGGCTCCATCCTACCTATGTGATCCCATCCCAGGATGAGCCTTCCAAAAAGCCAGCCTCCACGCCGGCACCGGCAGCTCCGGCGCCTCCCGCCAATCCCGCTCCTGCCGCCCCGCCGGAGACGGCGCCCCAGGAGACAGCCCCCCAGGAGACAACTCCTGCTCCGACTCATCCCATAGGCCCCGGCTATGCCCCCGCCCCATCCGCCGCCGAGGCATCAGAGACGGCCGCGCCTGCCCCGGTGTCTCCGGAGATCCTGGTCACGCCGGAGACACCGCCATGGGCCGCAGCCGGCAGAACTGCCATGCTTTTAAACAGCGCCAATCCATCTGACGAAGCCGTATACTATATGACTTCCATGACAGGCCCCGGGGTACAGCCCCAGGGCCCCGGACAGTCAGACAGCCAGACCTCTTCCTCCTCCGTTCCTGTAAGACCGGGTCCCGGGACGACACCGCCGCCCCAGGAGACCCAGCCACAGCCGGACCCCCAGGAAAGCGCGGCTCCTGAGCCGCAGCCGGCTCCGGCTCCTCCTGCCCCTGCGCCGTCGGATGCGCCTTATGTGGAACCGTCGGCCCAGGCCGGCACACACTTAGTAGACTATTTCAGCAACAGCTCCGAGCTGCGCGCCCGTCAGCACCTTACGGACAAGAACCAGAGCAGGCTGGTGGAAGAACTGGAGGGACTTATTACTGCCTTTGAAAACGAGACCATCCATTCCGCAGATGATGTTTATGCCATTCGGGAACATTACAAAGATATCTCGGCAAAGTTAAAGCAGGTTCAGGACGGAGAGGACCGCCGCCGCCTTTATGACCGGTGTGAAAACCGTTGGCTGGAATTTTCCTCCATTATAGATACCATGGGAGAATCCATCCGTGTCTACGAGGAAAAACAGGACCTGCTGGAAATGCAGGAACTTAAACGAGCAGAAGAACAGGCGGCTCTGGACAGAAAGAACCAGGAGATCCAGGACCGGATAACTTCTTTTGAGACAGCGCTGCAAATTCTGGAGGAACTGAAATACCAGTCCTCTGACGCGGAAAGTCTGGTGAACACGGCCATCGCCAAACTTGGGGAACTGTACGGCTATGCGGATACGGAAAGCTACCGCGCCCGCCTGGACGCCGCCATCCGCCGCATCCGTTCCCTCCCTACCGAAGCCCAGTGGAATGCCCAGGAGGCCCAGAAAAAAGCTGACGCTATGGCCCAGGGCGCAAAAGATCAGCAAGCTCTGTATCAGACCCTTACCACAGAAAAGCGTTACTGGAATACACCATCTTATGGACCTGGGAGGAACTGACGTTGGATAAATTAGATTTCGAAAAAGAGAAAGAGGCAGAGGAGCTTATAGACAAGTTAGGACACAAGGAGGAAACACTTTCCGAACTTTCGGAACTGGCTTCCACCTCCGCCGTCATACCTCTGGATATTCCTGAACCTAACGGCGTTTTCGGGGATAAGGCTTCCGATCCAAAACAGACTCATGCCCCAGACGATTCCATAGACAGCGTTTTTGTTCCGGTGCGCAGCTGGTTTGTTACCCTTATGTGCATGAATATTCCCATTATCGGCTGGATTTACCTGATCATTCTGGCCTGCAGCCCCTCCAAAGGACCCCGGCGGGACTTTGCAAAGGCATATCTGCTGTATAAGCTGGTGTTCTTGCTTATATCCCTGGCGATCCTGGCTGTGGCTGTCCATTATGGACTGGAGGTTCTGGATAAAGTTTTGGCTTATATGGAGATGTTGTAAAAAAAGCGGAGAGATTTTACTCTCCGCTTTTCATCCCTAACCGCTGTTCCATGATCTTCCTAAGATAATCCACCGTCTGCCCCGCCGTCTGTCCTGTCTCATCCACCGTAATATCCGCATACCTTTCATAATAAGGCACCCGCTCATTGTACAGATCCAGAAGCGTCATACCGTCCTTTAACACCACTCCCCGGTCCACCAGGTTGCCCAGACGGGCTTTCACATCCTCATAACTTAATTTCAGATATACAATGGTGCTGATCTCCTTAAGGTGTTCCATGGCCTCTTTCCCGTAGATCACGCTCCCGCCCGGCGCGATCACCGACCGATCCACATCCAGGGAAGCGTTGACGCGGTTCTCCACATCCAGAAAACCATCCAGTCCCTCCTGCGCGATAATCTCCTTAAGCAGTCTTTTTTCCCTTTCCTGGATCACAATATCCACATCCACAAAAGAAAATCCCAGACGCTTGGCCAGAAGAACGCCCACTGTACTCTTCCCGGAAGCCGGCATCCCCACCAGCGTGATATTTCTGTCCTTTTTCGTCATCTCCGTCTTCCTTTCTTTTGAACCGAATACCCAAATTTGCCCAGTTTTTCACCCAAAAGAAAATATTCGCCGTGAGAATAGGCCACCAGGCCGGTTTCATTTAAGTGGAATTTGCCCTTTTCGTCCATATGATCCTTGTCCACAGTCACGGCCACAACCTTTGACAAAAACATATCGTGGCTGCCCAGTTCCACCACCTGGCTTACTTGGCACTCCAGATTAACAGGGCTCTCCTCTATCCCCGGCACCTGGATGCAGGTGGATCTTAAAGGCGTCAGCTTCATATCCCGAAACTTATCAACATCCCGTCCTGATCTTACTCCGCAGTAGTCGGCCGCATAAGCTAAATCCTTTGTCACCAGGTTGATCACAAACTCCCCGGTATCTTTTATAATATCATAACTGTACCGCTCTTTTCTCACGGAGACGGACACCATCACCGGGTCTGAACATACGGTGCCTGCCCAGGCCACGGTAATGATGTTGGGCGTTTCTTTCGGACGTCCGCAGCTGACCATAACCGCCGGAACGGGATACAGCATATTCCCCGGCTTCCACACTTCCTTCAAATGTCCCATACCGCACCTCTCCTAATCATTGTCAGGCATCAGCTTCACAACGATCATCATCTGCCGCACAAACTGGCCCTCCTCAAGGCTGATATCATCTTCATGGCTTACCTCCGGTAATTCCACAAATTCCTCTTCCAGTTCCACACAGATCCAGTTGTATGCCGCTTCTCTGGCATTATCCATGGCATCTTCCAGATCGGGGCCGTCGGCCTGACAGCCCTCCAGATCGGGAAAATACGCGTGATAGCCGGGATCCTCTTTATGGGGAGTAAAAACCGCCGGGTAAATAAACGTCATCATCCATCCTCCTGTTCCTCATTCCTGCTGTCTGTCACGCCTGCAAAGCCATGCCGATAGCCGGTATCAGCTGTTTCTTGCGGGACACCACTCCCGGAAGCTTCACCACGCTGCTGCGCCCGTCCTTGCCGTCATCCTCAATGTGGAACGCGCCGAGGATCATCTTCTTTGCCCCGATCCCTTCACATATGAGCACGGTTGATTCGTCCAAGATATTGGTCAGCATAAAGAACATCATATCAATGCCTCTCTGATGCTTGTGAGCCTCCGTAATATACACTAAAAGACGCTCTTTCAGGGAATCCAGCTCCTGTTCATTGAGGGAACTGATCTGTCCCACGCCGAACGCCACTTTTCCAGCCGTAAACCGCTTGAAATCCTGATAGAAAATCTCCTCATCCGTCTTGTTCTTTAAATTGCTCCCTGCCGTAAACATCTCCCTGGCGTATTCCTCCAGCTGGATCCCGGCGATCTGCGCCAGTTCTATGGCAGTCCTTTTGTCTATCTCCGTACAGGTAGGCGAGCGGAACAGCAGAGTATCGGAAATGATGGCGCTGCACAAAAGCCCCGCGATCTTTTGCTCCACCTCAACCCCTGCTTCCCGGTACATCTGGTACACAATGGTAGCCGTACAGCCGAGAGGCTGGTTTCTGAAAAATACAGGGGATATGGTCTCAATAGTACCCAGTCTGTGGTGGTCAATGATCTCCATGATCCTGGCATTTTCCACTCCGTCCACAGCCTGAGTCTTTTCATTGTGGTCCACCAGGATCAGCATCTTCCCCTGGGCTCCCAGCAGATTCCGGCGGGAAATCATGCCCTCATACTTGCCGTTTTTGTCAAGGACCGGAAAATCCCTGTGGCGCTTGCTGGCCATAACATCCTTTATCTCGTCAATAATGTCGCTGTCCTCAAAGGTAATGAGATTTTCCGTTTTCATGAAATAGCTGATAGGCATACTCTGATTTACCAGCCGGGCCACGGTGTATGTATCGTAGGCAGTGGCAATGATCGTGCAGCCCCGCTCCTGGGCCAGCTTTTTGATGGTCAAGGACACGCCTGCTCCCTCGCATACGATAATGCAGGCTGCCTCCATCTCAATGGCGCACAGCTGGGACTCATACCGGTTGCCCAGGATCACCAGGTCATTTTTATTGATGTAGTATTCCATCAAATCCGGGTTAGCGGCAGCGATCAGCACCTTTCCCTCTGAAAAATATGCCTCCTTATCGCCCACCACCAGATCTCCCTCAACGGTCTCTATGATGTTGGCGTACTGGGTGCCGGCCTTTGATAAAATGCTGCTGTCATAGACATTCATGTAGGACTTGGTAATATCGCCTACCGTAATAAGGCCCTCCAGGATGCCGTCATCGGTCACCGCCGGAAGGGTCACCACATTGGCCTCCTGCATAATATTCCACGCTTTTTTCAGGGAAATGTTCTTCTTAACCCCCTTGGTCTGACGGATCTCAATATCCTTTACCTGGGTCTTTACATGCTCGATCAGCTTGGGAGCCTCCACGCCGAAATAATCCAGCACAAACTGGGTCTCTCCGTTTACCTGTCCTGCCCTTCCGGGCTGAAACTCCAGCCCCGTTACCTTTCGTTTCAGGTACGCATAGCTGATGGCGGAGCAGATAGAATCCGTGTCCGGATTCTTGTGTCCGATTACAATAGTCTTCTTCTTATCATATTCAGCCATATTCCCCTCCTACATTTTCATAATCTGTTTACATCTTGTTCACAATCTATTCACATGCATTTTTTATAGTATTTGTATAAGATTATTGCGCTAAGCAATACTTACACCGTCAATTTGCACATAGATTTTCATAATTACCCCGGTTGGCAACCAACCGGGGTCTCCTCTTTTTCTGAGGTTTTTTATCCCAAAACCAGTCTGGCCGCGCCGTAGATGCCGGCATCATTGCCCAGCTTCGCAAGACCCACGGTCCCTCTGTTCTCGGAGATAGGCATATACTGGGCGTAATGGCGGTTAATCACCTCAATCAGATACTGTCCGGCCTTGGAAACACCGCCGCCGATAACAAACATCTGCGGGTCCACCGTAAGCGCCAGAGACGCTAACGCAACACCCAGATAATGGCCCACAACCTCCATAACCTCCAGCGCCATCTCGTCGCCGGCCTTGGCAGCGTCCAGAACATCTTTTGCCGTCACGTGATCCCCTGCCTCCCGCAGTACGGAGGGCGCGTCGCTGGCCGCCATCTTCCTTCTGGCTTCTCTGGCGATACCGGTGGCGGATGCCACCTGCTCCAGACAGCCTACGCCGCCGCAGTTGCAGTGTTCCGTCTCCTCGTCTCTGACGTGGATATGGCCGATCTCGCCGCCCAGGCCATGCTTTCCGGTGATGATCTGCTCGTCAATGATCACGCCGCCGCCTACGCCTGTTCCTAAGGTGATCATGACAATATCCGTATAGCCTTTGCCGCCGCCCTGCCACATCTCGCCCAGCGCCGCCACATTGGCGTCATTGCCGCACTTTACCGGAAGCCCTTCCAAAAGGCTGCTTAACTCCTTCGATGGATTCTTGTCCCTCCATCCCAGGTTCACGCACACTTCCACATACCCGTCAGGCATAACCGGTCCCGGAACTCCCATGCCTACGCCCTCGATATCTTTAAAAGAAACATTTTCCTGGGCCAGGACCTGGTGAAGAATGGAATCCGCAATATCGCCGATAATGTACTTTCCGCCCTCTTCCTTTCTTGTGGGAATCTCCCACTTTTTCACCAACTCCCCTGTAGTCTCAAATAATCCCAGCTTCACGCTGGTCCCGCCTACATCTACTCCAATACATTTCTTCCCCATAGTTTCTCTCCTTTATGTATTTTATATTTCTTCTATAGTTTACAACAAAAGGAATGAACTGCGCAAGGGTTATACGCAAGTTCATTCCTTTTATTTCCCGCGGCTCTGTTATCCCAAAGCCTTCTACAGGCTCTTAACTGTCTCTACCACATGATCCACCGTGAACCCAAAATGTTCAAACAGCTGGTTAGCCGGGCCGCTTGCCCCAAATCCGTTCATGGTGACGCAGGCGCCGTCCAGACCGGTATAGCTTCCCCATCCGAAATCGCATCCGGCCTCGACCACCACCCTTTTCCGTACCGAATTTGGAAGTACGGACTCTCTGTATTCCTTACTCTGTTCCTCAAACAGCTCCATACAGGGCATAGAAACCACACGGATCTTTCTTCCCTCTGCTTCTAAGACTGCCTTGGCCTTAAGCGCCAGAGTTACCTCGGAACCGGTGGCAATGAGAATCACCTCCGGAGTTCCCTGACAGTCGGACAATACATAGCCGCCTTTTAACGCGTCCTTTGACGAACCCGGAACCGGCTCCAGGTTCTGTCTGGTAAGCACCAGGGCCGTAGGCGTCTTCAAAGACGTAACCGCGCTGTACCAGGCGGCTGCAGTCTCTATGGAATCGCAGGGCCTGAACACATGAAAGTTGGGGATGGCCCGCAGCATGGACAGATGCTCCACCGGCTCATGGGTGGGTCCGTCCTCCCCGACTCCAATGCTGTCATGGGTCAATACATACGTTAACGGCACCTCCATAAGCGCTGACAGCCGGGCCATAGGCTTCATGTAATCGCTGAACACGAAGAACGTAGCCACATAAGGACGAAGTCCGCCGTGAAGCCCGATGCCGTTGCCGATGGCAGTCATGGCAAGCTCCCGGACACCGAAATGGATATTGCATCCCTGCGGCGTGTCTCTGGTAAAGTCCCCTTTTCCGTTCATGGTAGTCTTGTTGGACGGAGCCAGGTCTGCGGAGCCGCCAAACAGGTTGGGCAGCTTGTCAGCCATATAGTTGAGGATCTTTCCGGAAAGGCTTCTGGTAGCCTCCGGCTTCTGGCAGGTAAGCCAAAAATCCTCATCCTGTTCAAACGTAAACCCAGATTTGGTATCGTAATATTGATTCCACAGTTCTTCCATCTGCGGGTATTCCTGACAGTACGCGGCAAACATTACATTCCAGGCCGCCTCGGTCTCGGCTTTGTCCTGAGCGATTCGGGAGAAGTGATCGTAAACTTCCTGGGGAACGTAAAAGTCTTCTCTTGACGGCCATTGAAGAGTCTCTTTCAGGGCCGTAACATTGTCCGCCCCCAAAGGCTCTCCGTGGGCGCTGGCCTTGCCCTGCTTAGCCGGGCAGCCGTAGCCGATCTGCGTTTTTACAGTGATAAATGACGGACGCTGCGTGTCTGCCTTCGCTTCCTCAATGGCTGCGCCGATAGATGCTAAATCGTTACCGTCCTCCACGGTTATGGTCTGGAATCCCAGGGCAGCCATGCGTCCGCTTACATCCTCGGTAAAAGCAAGGTCTGTGCTGCCTTCGATGGAGATGGCGTTGGAATCGTATAAGACAATCAGCTTGTGCAGCCCCATGGTGCCGGCCAGGGAGAATGCCTCATAGGAGATTCCCTCCATCATACAGCCGTCGCCGCCCAGTACATAGGTATAGTGATCTACCACAGGATAATCTTCTTTGTTAAACGTGGCGGCCAGATGAGCCTCTGCCATAGCCATGCCTACTGCCATGGCCATGCCGGCTCCCAGAGGACCGGTGGTGGCTTCCACGCCGGCAGTGCATCCATATTCGGGATGGCCTGGGGTAGGGGAACCCAGCTGGCGGAAGTTTTTGATATCATCCATAGACAGATCGCCGTATCCAAACAGATGGAGCAGGGAATACAAAAGCATGGAGCCGTGTCCGCCGGACAGTATGAACCTGTCCCGGTTGGGCCACTTTTCGTCGGCCGGGTTGTGGTTCATGTGATTGGCCCAAAGTTCATAAGCCATGGGGGCGGCGCCCAGGGGGAGACCTGGGTGACCGGAGTTGGCTTTCTGTATCGCGTCAGCCGAAAGGGTACGGATGGCGTTAATGGACAGCTGTTCAATCTCTTTCATTTGTGATAGCCTCCTAGTGTAATTTTATCTCTTTGATCACCTGGGGTCCTGCGGCAATGATCTGGTTGGGGAAACTGCCATTGCCTATTTTGGATACCGGGAAGTCAAATGTGCCCTCGTATTTTAAATTGCCAAAACGGTTATATATCCTACATGAATCTTCATTATACAAAAAGATGTTATCTCCGTCAATATCTACATGGGCATAGTCGTAGCTAAAATCTTTGCTAAATATGTGATTTCCTTCCTCAGAGTATAAGTCCAGGCGGTAATCGTATTCTCCTCCAACGGATTTTACTATGATGCCTGCGTAGTTCCCTCCGTAGAAAATGGTTTTGATCTCCTCTTCTACAGGGACTTGTTTCAGAAGTTCCGGGGACATGACGTCAAGGGAACTGTAAAAGGATATGCTGCTGTCGGCAAATGCTACGGAATAGATATCGTCCAGGTAGCACACTTTTGGGATCATGCTGCTGTCATACATTTCGTGAAATCCGCCTACCATACGGGTGGAAACGTTTTTTCCAACTTCTGAAAAGTTGTAAAATGCCACTCGGTTTTTCAGCTGACCTCCCTTTAGGTAGATGTAGGAACCCATGAGAAGGCTTCCGTCAGGGGACAGGCCGATGTCTATGGGTTGGCCGATCTCTCCGTTTAGATAGCTGGTGATCCCTAAGTCCAGGCGGACGCCTTCTTTAGTGTAGTAGTAAATATGGCTGGCTGTTGAGGACTGCAGGATGGCGGCTACCAGACCTTTGGCTGATATTGCTATTTTTGTGATGGGTATTTCGGTGGTGGCTGTCCCTAATGGACCGTCTTTGCCGAAAATATGTATGGTGTTGCCTTGCTGGTCGGCTATGGCGGCGTAGTCTCCGTTGACTGCTATAATGGGGGTGTGCATCTGGTAGGACTGGATCCACACGTCTTTTCCTTTGTTGTCTATGTAGGAGGCGCCGTCTTTGCTGTATTTTATCATGTTGTCGCCGAAATGCTCAAATTCTACGAAACCGGTGTCGTCACGCTCAAATTTCCGCTCCCATACGATGTCTGCTTCTTTGTATTGGTAACTGCGGTTGTACCAGTAGTTGGCGATGGTTGCGGTGGTGATCATGGTTAGGATGGTTAGGAAAATAATAAGATGACGGCGGCGGGTGCGGGTTTCGGCTTTTTTGATGATCTGCTCGCTGTCTTCTTCCTGAGGGGGCGTGGCGCCGGTGATTATGCGGCTGCGTAGTTGGTTTTTTCTGGATTCTCTGCTCATGGAACTCATGTCTGTCATATCTTTGGTTCTCCGTTTTTTAAGGGGGGATTTGCGGGTTGGCTCGATTTCGCTTCGCTCTATCTTCGCTTTTGCAAACTGGCTTGATCTCGCTTCGCTCTATCTTCGCTTCTGCAAACTGGCTTGATCTCGCTTCGCTCTATCTTCGCTTCTACAAACAGGCTCGATTCCGCTTCGCTCCATCCTCGCTTTGAAAAAGAGGTTGTCGCGCGTTCTACCCCGCAGTGCCGCTCAATTCCGCTTCGCTCCATTTCGCTCACGGGCTTCGCCCTATGAAAAAAGGCAAGGAAAAAGCTGCTTACGTGCCAGCACGACGCATCTTTTTCCTTGCCTTTTTTCGCACTGCTCATTGCCTACCTGGACATTATACCACACCTCTCCCCCCTAAGGAAGAATCAATTTTTGACCGGAAATGATTTTGTCCTCGCTTTCTAGATTATTTAACTCGCATATTTCATTCACTCTGCTTAAACTTCCATATACTTCTAAACATATACTATACAATGTCTGCCCGTCTTGTACTACATATGTCTTCTGTTCTCCGGTTCCTGCGGCGACGGATTGGGTAGGGGGATTGGTTTGTTTGGTTTCTTCTGCTTGTCCGCTGCTGCTTCCTTCTGGTATCTCTCCTCCTTGGGTTTCTCCTGCTTGTCCTCCTCCGTCGGCGTCTACGGCTTCGGTCTGCTCTTCTCCTGGGTAGGTTGGGGACATGGTCTCGGTTCCGATTGTTGGGGAAATGTTTCCTTGGGCTTCTTCTACTAATAACTCGTCGCCTTCTCCTAAATCGCTGTAATCTTTATCTCCATACAGTTCTTCCCCTGACAGCGTGGCAGGGTTGTCCTGCTCTTTTGCGGATACGGGGAAGGCGGATGTTAAAACGGATTCCATTTCCCTCATCTTCTCGTAATTGTTGAACATGACCACACCGCCGGCCAGCACCACGATGGACAGCGCGCTGCACAGACTGCCCAGTACGCGGATGGTCCCTCGTCTGGATACGGCCTGGATCTTGTTGTCTTCCATTCTTTGGCGGAAATCCCGGATTACCGTGTCGCCGCTTCCTGATTCTACCCTGCGGGCGTCTTTGCGCAGTATCATGTAGTCCTGCATCATCTGGTTACGCTCATAGTAAATGCTGTATCCCCGCAGTTTATAAAAACCGTCCTCTGATGTTATGTAAACAGCTTCCTCCCCTTCCAAACCGGAATTGAGATACATAAGCTGATTTTTTCCCGCAAAATACTGTCCGTGTTCTTTCCAATAATTTAAGGGACTTAAGGTGCTGCCGGGAACACCGCACAAAAACCACCCCAGGATCACCCGTTTGGGGAACATCTGCTCCATGCCCTGGTAGGCTTTTTTCCAGGCAGGCTCCGTAAACGCCACCTTCTCCCCGTTTTCTGTTACCTCTTCCATCTCCATGGCGCCGTCCACAAATAAATACGGCGTTCCGTCATGCTCCTCCACATTGCCCAGCAGTATCCCTACCCGCAGGTCTTGTCCGCCCCGCGGATAAAGCCGTTTCAGATACGTATTCACATAGTCCTCCAGGTACAACCGGACGGACTGGTCTCTTTCTCCTATCTGCCTGATATTTTTCGGCAGCTTCGGAAATGGATTATATAATTCTCCCATAGGCTCACCCCACTATCATTCTACTTTGCACTAAGACGAATCATAGCACGATTTCTATGCGAAAATTGTCAAACCAAGGCCATAGATTCCCATAACTTTTCGACAATGCACACACTCTCGCTGATGCACTCCGCCATCCGCATGACCACGCTTAAACGAATGCTCTGGAGCATCACCGGGTCATAATCCCCGCAGCTGCTGACCACGCCAGTGATAAACAGATCCCCCACCGACCGCAGCTCCTTGCTGACTCCCAGCCCCGGTTTTAAAGATCCCCGCCCTACGGTAATGCAGCCGATATGGTCATGCATCCCCACCGACGCGTCCACAGCAATCACCAAATGATCCTGGTAATACTGTTCCACAATACTCAATGTGTCCTCCAGATTCATGGCATGGACCGGCCGGTTCAGCGTCCCCAGAACCCGGATATGTTTCAGCTCCCGGTTCTTCAGCTGATATCCGATCAGCGGCCCCAGACTGTCCCCTGTAGAACGGTCTGTCCCAATACACAATAGCAGGACCTTGTCCTTTCTGCTCTTCTCCAGTTCTTCCCGTATCATCATATACAGCCGGGCCGCAAGCTCTGCTGTCTCAAAATTTCTATTGGTATCATAATAATAAAGCTCCCTCTGTCGAAAGGGAGCCATTCGTTTCCATACACTCATCAATGTCTCACCTGGTCTTTATTCTTAGTCCTATTATAGACCAGGTTTGTCCTGTTTATGCGTGCTGTTTTTTATATTGATCCATAGCCTCTGATAAATTAGACGCTGTGCCGTTTTCCAAGATCTCCAGCAGTGCGTCCAGACGCTGGGGCTGTAAAAATTCCTTTTCCAGATAAGCGCCGAACCGGCTGGTGACAAACAAACGCTTATCTTTCAGCTCCTCATCCAGCGTCCGCTGCTCTCCCTCCTGAAACTCGCAAGTCTCCTTTAGCAGATCCAGCTTTTCCTTATTATTAGCGCTTATCTCATCGGCAATAATATTTTTGGTGACAGTCTCAAACGTATTGATGGCTTCTTTCTTCTTTGCCGCTGTCTCTGACATCATCTGTTCAATCTGGGCTATCTCATCATCATGCTTCTGCAGATTGTAGATCGCTTCATTCTTATCCCGCCTGATCTCCCTTGTGATCCGGTTTATCTTCTTTCCATTGGAATAGATCTGATTCCGGATCTGGCGCCCTTCCTTAATAGTATCCGAATATCTATCCTTAGTCCGGTTTCCTACCACAACATACAGCCCTCCAAACACAAGGATACACGCAAAATAGATCAGTCCCAGATGCAGCGGCTTCCTCTCCGGGATCAAAAGATAGCTTCCATAGGGAATCGCCAGGAAACACAGAAGCAGCGCCGCCAAAAAGGCGGCAAATTCTCCCAGCCTTCTTGGAGCATACAGCCGGTAATACCAGCTGCTTCTGCAAAATGCCGGCACATGATTCTGCTGAAATATGGTCTTCATCTGCAATTTTAACTGGCGGTTTTGTTCCCGAAGAGGCGCTGTTTCCTCCGATATCCGCTCCTTTACCCCCTGGCTCTTTGCCTTCTCCCGCCGGGATCTGGCTTTCTTAAGCCTCTCCTGACCTCTGCTCAATTCCTTGTCATAACCCGATGCCAAGTCTGCTGCCCTGCGCTTTATAGTCTGGCTGATGTGGTCCGCAACCGCCTTTTCCTCCATTTCTAACTGCCGCCTGCTCTGGGCCAGCTGCTGGGTCAAAGCTGCCTCCCGCTGCTGCATCTCATTTAGATCAGCCACCGCCTGCTTGGCTTCTCTCAAAAACGCTCCGTAATCAGTAATGGGCTGATTCATGTAAGCTTCCTCCTTGGTTCTTTAATGCGCTTTCGAAGTCTCTTTGTACTTGATTTTACTGCCCCTTTACTACCCAACGACCATTTCTGTTGGAACCTTCCCTTTCAAGCAAACCTTTTTCCTGCAATATCTTTATTGCTCTCTGGACTTGTTTTCTGCTCAGAGCAAGACGCTTGGCAAGCTGGATTTGCGTCATCACAGGATCTATTTCCAACAGCTCTAATATTACCTGTGTTCTTTCGGCTCCTTCTTTTGGCTCCTTTTCGGCTCCTTTTCGGCTCCTTTTTTCATTTGCCTGCGTATGTTCTGCAAATCCTTCATGAATAAAAAATCTGGATATAAAATAGCTGTGTGCTTCATCTGTTTCAAATTCCGGTTTCGGTGAGCCATTAGCCTCCAGGGCATCAAGTATTTTCTTAAATCCCGTATTTCTCCCTTCTGTTAAATGCAGCTCTTTTAAAAAATCACCTATTCTGCGATTTCGATAGCGTCTGTTTGACACACGGTAATTTTTTAATCCCTCTATAGTTACGGACCTGTCCGGTCCCGGAAAACTTACAATTTCTATCCTATCATTTTCCACCCGGACCTCAATCGGCTCCCTCTCATCATATCCGCGATGATACACCGCATTTGACAAAGCCTCCTCCACCGCTGCAAATGGATAGTTAAAAAAGCGGTCTGCTTCCGCTCTATCCGGATGCTTTACAATCTTTTCCGTAATAATCGTATTTCTGATATATTGCAGCGCATCTCTTAACTGCTGCTGAATGGGTCCTTTAAATGTTTTTTCGATAATATTATTACCGCCTAATCCATCAGGGAATTGGACAACGTCTATCTGTGCATAAGGAAAAAACTTATGCGGTTCCATGCTAAAAAACATCAATCCGACATTTTTAGGTTTGGTATATTCAGGAAGATCACTAATGATATTCATATCCTGGCACACCTCAGTAAAATCCCCGGCCTCCGACTTCCTGTATAAGGAACTTTTTATCTCTTTCAAATAACTTTGAACAAGCGTAATATTTAGATCTGCCATCTCCGCATGATGATTGATGCGGTCATCAAAAGGAACTCTGTTGGCCAGGCTGAACAAATCCTTTTCCTCATCATCTGACGGCTCTACAGAATTGGATGCTTTACGAATATAATGGACCCGTTCCTTATTATCCTTTGCCATGGTTTTCGGAGACGAATATGGACGGTTGTTACCGCCAGGACACCAAAGTACAATAAACTTTTTGTTATCATAGTCAATAACTTCCACAATTGGCATATATGCTGGTCTAATAAGTTTACATCTGGCAAAAATATTCTTTTGATAAGCGTCTATCCGATCTGCCGGGATACCCTTTAAGGGGTAAACTGGCTGCCCATTTTCTTCCGCTACACCTATAACAATATATCCCCCGCCCCAATTATCAAGGTCATTGGCAAACGCACAGACTGTTTTTAATGACGCTTCCGAATCCCACGTCTCTTTAAATTCAATCCTAGCCCATTCTACCACATCTCCTGAAAGTAATGTTCTTATATTTGTTGGTATTGCCGTATACTCACTACCTTTCTATAAAATCCCTATTTTTTCACTCCTCAATCACCTGAATCTCAAAAGAATCAAACTCAATATGCTCAATAAAATTATCCTGCCGAAACCTGGTCTTAGCATGAACCTGAAAATCCCGCACATTAGCATCCAGCCAAATAGGTTTCCCAAGGTCAAAATAATAGCACATCTCCTCCAGGGCCTGAAACACCATCTGCGTGCGGCTCAAACTGTAATCCCCTATACAGACGGTTGTATCATCCACCAGACGGTTATTTTTCCACAATTTGCCCCACATCCGAAACATCCCCGTTCTCCTTCCGCTCTGCGAATCAACTCAAAACATCCATATGAACCTTAGTATAACGGATTTACATCCCCCTGTAAAGACAGGTCAACATAAAAAATCCCCGGCTCCTGTGAAAGAAACCGGGAATTTTACCATCTATCTCATATTTTGGCCAAAATCAAACACGAAACCGAAAAATCGTCACTCTGCCATCTGCAATTTACAGCCTCTTAAGCAGCGCCTCTCTCTCCGCCTCATACCCTGGCTTGCCAAGAAGCGCGAACATATTCCTCTTATAACTCTCAACGCCCGGCTGGTTAAACGGATTCACGCCCAGCAGATATCCGCTGATACCGCAGGCAAACTCAAAGAAATAGAACAACTGTCCCAGACAGTAAGCATCCTGCGCCGGGATATTCACCTTAAGGTTCGGCACCTGTCCGTCCGTATGCGCCAGGATCGTCCCGTTCATGGCGCTCTTGTTCACAAAGTCCACAGTCTTTCCGGCCAGATAATTCATGCCGTCCGTATCTACGTCTTCCTCTTTCAGGATAACTTCCGCAGAAGAATCCTCAATCTCCAGAACCGTCTCAAACATAATCCGGGCGCCGTCCTGGATAAACTGCCCCATAGAGTGCAGATCCGTAGTCAGATCAACGGCTGCCGGGAAGATACCCTTCTGATCCTTGCCCTCACTCTCACCATACAGCTGCTTCCACCACTCGGATACATAATGGAGGCTTGGCTCATAATTGGCCACAATCTCCACGGATTTGCCTTTTCTGAACAGGATGTTGCGGATAGACGCGTAAAGCAGAGCCGGATTCTCCTCATAGGGGGTATCCAGCGCTTTCTTCCTTCCAAATGCCGCGCCTTCCATCAGCTTGTCAATATCCACGCCGCTGACCGCGATAGGAAGCAGACCCACTGCCGTCAAAACAGAGAAACGCCCTCCCACATCGTCCGGAACCACAAAACTCTCGTACCCTTCCTGATTAGCCAGGTTCTTAAGCGCTCCCTTTGCCTTATCCGTAGTGGCATAGATCCTCTTGTTGGCTTCCTCCTTGCCGTACTTCTCGATCAGCATCTCCTTAAACACCCGAAACGCAATAGCCGGCTCCGTGGTGGTACCGGACTTGGAAATAATATTAATGGAGAAATCTTTTCCCTTCAAAACATCCTGAAGGTCTTTGATGTATTTGCTGCTGATGCTGTTGCCTACAAAATAAATCTCCGGAGCCTTGCGCTCCTCCTTGCTCAAAACATTATAAAAACTGTGGGTCAGAAATTCAATAGCTGCTCTGGCTCCCAGATAAGAACCGCCGATACCGATCACCAGAAGAACATCGGAATCACCCTGGATCTTAGCGGCCGCTTTTTTAATCCTGCCGAACTCCTCCTTGTCATAGTCAACCGGAAGGTCAATCCACCCAAGAAAATCATTTCCCGCGCCGTTCTTTGCAAGCAGCACTTCTTTGGCGCACATCACAGGCGCTTTCATATTATTAACTTCTTCTGCTGAAATAAAACCGGCTGCTTTGGAATAATCAAATGTCACTTCTCTTCCCATTGTGTTCCTCTCCTTTTCCTTTTCTGGTATACATGTAAGCAATCATGAATCCATTTGCCTTTGTACCCACGTCCTCGCCTACTTGGGATATTATACCACAGTTTGTTCGGATTAGCGATACAATTTACAGAAATTCCCTGTAATATTTACTCAATAGGTTATTGTTCACCTACGTTCACAGCAATCGGCAAAAATCTATGAAAATCGCCTAAACCAAATACTGTTTCAAAATCTGCCCCACCAGTTCCAGCTCATCCGGCGACAGATCCTTGATCCACTCCCCGTCAGCCTGGTTTCTCTCCCTGCTGGCGGCAATCTGCTCCAGGCTGTTTTTCAGATAATCCACGTCCCTGCGGCTTTTCTCCTCTATCTTCTCGCCGTCCGATCCCTCTCCCTTCTTTCCCCCGCGTCCCACTCTGCGCTGGCTGGGCATCCCCATGCTCTCCGCCCTTTCAAGCCGGCTGCCGTTTTTCCCGCCCCGGTCCGCTCCCTGGGCCTGTCCGCCTTTCGGGGCATATTCCCCCTGGCTCAGACTTGCCAGATCCTGCCCTTTAAAATCCTGGTCGTCTTTATCCTCCCCGGCCTGTCCCTGACGCGGCGAAACCCTTGAGGCGCCGTCCCTTGTCCTTCTGTCCGCAGCCCGGGCAGTATCCCGGTTTCCCAAAACTCCCGCTCCCTTACCTCCGTCCCGCCGTCCCTCATCCGAAGCCGCCGTCTCTCTCACCAGACGATTATCCATATAATCCTGCAGCGCGTTTAAAAGCTGCTGCTTTCGTTCCGCCAGATTGGCCCAGTAATCCGCCACCATGGTCACCAGACCTGCCAGGATCCCCACAGAACTGTACAGCACTATGTAATAACTGTCGCACCGATACCAATAGGCGCCGAAAGACGCCGCTCCTCCCAGCAAAAAGCACAAAATGGTCATCTGCCCTCCCAGGCTGCCCCATCCGCTTAAGGTCACGCCCAAAAATCGAAAATTTGTAAGTTGCTTCTCCAGGTACACCCTGCTGTTGTGGATGCCCTGATTTAATCGGTAAGTATTTTCCGTTTTCTGCTTTAAATCCCGCAGATAGCGGTTCTTGGTCAGCGTCATATTATCTGTTTCTTTCATCAATCTTTTGTACAGGTTTCGCGCCACCAGTCTGCCAAGCAGTCCCAATCCGCACACAGCTGCCAGCACGTACAAAGCTTTTCCTGTTTCTAAAAATTCCAGCATCATAAAAAGCTCCCCTTTCTTCACAAAATGATTTTTCAACGACTTTTATTATAACCGCCGTATTTCATTTTGGGAAGTTCAGGGAGCTTGAAATCGTTCGTCAAATTCTCCTTTAAATCGCTTATGAACACGCTAATCCAGTTTCTCAACCAGGGCCATGACCAGCTTTACGCTGTGTTCAATCGCTTTTGCCTCAAACTCTTCGTAACTCATAATCGCGCTGTCATCCGCCTTATCAGATATGGCCCTGATGATCAAAAACGGGATCCCGTTTAAATATGCCGCCTGGGCAATGGCTGCTCCTTCCATCTCCGTGCAGTAACCGTCAAAGGCAGCCGTCAGCCATGCCTTCTTCTCCTTGTCGGACACAAACTGATCCCCGCTGACCACCCGTCCCACATGGACGCCGATCTCCGGGACTACCTGGGCGCAGCACTCCTTTGCCGCCTCTATCATAGAGCTGTCCCCCTCAAATACCGATTTGTCCATCTGAGGGATCTGCCCTACCGCGTATCCAAACCCCGTAGCATCCATATCATGCTGAAGCGTATCTTTAGACAGCACGATATCCCCGATATTGATCTCATTTCTTAAAGAACCGGCGATCCCTGTGTTGATGATCCTGGTCACATGATACTGATCCACCAAAATCTGGCTGCACAAAGCCGCGTTTACCTTGCCGATCCCTGACCGGACCACCACTGCCTCTCTGCCCCGCAGGATACCCTGATAAAAATCCATCCCTGCAGCCGAACAGACCAGCACATCCTCCATCTCCGCTTTCAGCCTTGCCACCTCTTCACTCATGGCTCCGATGATCCCAAGCATCTTTTTTCCTCCTTATTTCTCCTCTATATGATCAATCAAGCCAAGTGTTTTCATAACCTGGCAGATTCCATCTTCATCAGGCTCTTTAAAATAATATTGGGCCAGTTCTTTTATCTCTTTCGGTCCATTTTCGAAAGCCACGCCTGTATGGACCGTCTCCAACATCTGATAATCATTCATACTGTCCCCAAACCCGATAGTATCGTCCATATCCCCTTGAAGATACTCCATAACCTTTTTGATACCGTCGCCTTTGGTACAGTCCTTTAAGATAATCTCGCCATTTACATATGTGTTCTCCTCCTTGGAAAAAAACACAATATTAAAATCCTTCTCCAAAAATGGGATGCATGCCTCAATCTGGGGTTTTGTTTCCGCGATAAAACACATCTTAGCCGCTTTGTCTTTCGCGATGTCAAAAAATTCTATGGGCCGAAGCCGTTCCTTTCTCTCCAGCTGTTCCCGATAGCGCATCAGTTCCGGATTGTGGTCCATGTCTTCCCGTCGTTTCTCACGAAAAAACTTCCAGGCTCCCGGGGTCTGATAGATCACATCCCTGCATTCCACCGTAAAATGAAGCCCGTTTTTCTGAAACAGCTCCATGACCTGTTCTGTCATCCTGGTATCCATATAATGCTCAAAAATATAGCGTCCGCCTATGTCCACAAAACTTCCCGCCCCGCTGATCACTCCGTCAATCTCCAATTCTGTCACGTCTCCTACGATCGATGCCGGGACCCTTCCTGTGCATACAAATATCCTATGTCCATTTTCCTTTGCCCTGTGAACCGCCCTTTTGGTCCCCTCTGTTATCCTTCTGGACCTTCCTGTCAACGTACCGTCTATATCAAAAAACAGGTATTTTCCCATCGTACTCTCTCCATATCTGCAAGTTATCCAAGGCGTATTCTAACATGTCTCCCCCACAAACGTCAAGAGTCCCCTATAACATCAATAAAGGACGCCGCACTCCCTTCATGCAACGTCCTCCATCCCGGAAAATCCTGCTGTCCCCCTTACGGATTCGGGTTCACGATCTCCAACAGCTCAAACCTTCCGTTATTATACTGAAATTTTAATATGCAGCAATTCCCCAGGCGTCCTTTCGGCATCACCGAACTGGTATGCTCCCAATACCTCATAAACTGTCTGCACGAGGCACCATGAGAAACAGCCAGCACCACCTGATGCCCTTCGGTCTCCATGATCTCGGTCAGTACCCGGTTCATACGCTCCCGTACTTCCATTTCCCCCTCGCCGCCAAAAGCTTTGAAGTAATCCCCATATGGCAGTTTTGGATTCAGGTCTTCGCTCTCCCCTTCAAAAACCCCGAAATTCCACTCCTTTAATCCTTTCATACGCTTGTACGGCATATCCGTAACTGTCTCTAACGTATCACAGGCTCTCTCCGATGTAGAAGAATATGCATGGTCAAAGACAATCTGATGCTCCGCAAAATACCGGGCTGCCATCTGAGCCTGCTCCACCCCAAGCGGCGTCAGAGGCGCGTCACATACCCCCTGAATCTTGCGTCTCACATTGAACAATGTCTGTCCATGACGCATCAAATACAATATCTTGTCCATAATTCCGTACTCCTTCGTTGTCTCCCCTCGAATGTCGACTCAGATGTGACCGCCGCAAACGTTTCCCCAACAAAAACGCTGCGGTCATCTCCGTATATAGTCTTTATGACAGTCCCTTTTCGGACACCCCTTAATATCCGAAAAGCCTCCCCCTGGCCAGGGACTGTCATCTTTTGACATGAATTAGTCGCCTAAAGCTTTCTTAACCTGAGCAATAACTTTCTTGCCGTTCATGGTGCCGTAAGCCTGCATATCAATATCCTGCACAATCTTATCAGCGCCAACTTCGCCCTGAACTTTGCTCTTAGCGAAACGAACCTGGGGCCCTAACAGAATGATGTCGGCATCTGTATGCTCTCTTGCGCTTGCAACCGGGAATGCTGCGATATCGCACTCATAACCCTCGTCTGCTGCTGCTGCCTTCATCTTGTTTACCAGAAGGCTGGTGGACATACCTGCTGCACACAATAATACAATCTTTCTCATGATATAAGTTCTCCTTTCAAACCTTGATATGATAATTTATTTATTCTTCAGCATTTCAACCATTTCTTTTACAAGGTCAATCACAACCATTGCACACATCAGATGATCCTGAGAGTGTACAACCAGAAGGCTGATGTTGATTCCTTTACCGTTTAACTCGTTCTGAATCAATTCGGTCTGAACCTCATGAGCCCCCAGCAGGACTTCGTCTGCCTCTTTCAGCTTAGCTTCGGCATCCTCGAACTTGCCTGCCCTTGCATCACGGAAAGCTTCCAGTGCCAGGCTTCTGGCATTACCACTGTTAACCACCAGATTCATGATTGCTATCTCATCCATCGGTAATCCCTCCTTTTTATATAGTATGGGGAATTATCCCCCCAGATATCCATTTCCGGAGTTATGATCCTATAAGGATCCCTCCCGGCTGTGATACCATACTTATGAAAACAGAATAAGCCGTAAAAACTGCAGCATGTAAACAATGGTCATAAATGTCCACATCACCTTTTCCGAGCGCATAAATGTAGATTCCTCAGACCAAACCCGATACAGGCCGTATGGCGGAAGAAAAATAATCCATGCGTAGGTGATCATACGCCACTTGGTAAATCCCTCCAGCACATTCCGCTGACGCGGCATCGCCTGAAGCTCTTCTTTCAGCTTTTGATTCCGCTCGCTTAAAGCTGTCTTCTTTTTGCTGACTTTCGAACTCATTCTATCTCCTCCAAAATTACGAAACAACATCTACTTATGTAAGGATTACTCCTCTGCCGGAGCCGCCTGATTGTTCATCATGATAACAAACGGAGCATAGATAACTGCCGCCACAAGTATACAGATCAACTGCGTAAGCGCGCCTGTGATGCTGCCGCCGCCAGCCAGGAAACCACACAGCATCGGAGGCGTGGTCCACGGTACGTTAACTACCATCTTTGAACAGAATCCGATAGCCGTCAAGAAGTACGCGATACCTACGGATGCCATAGGAGCGATCAGGAACGGGATACCCAGGATCGGGTTCATAACGATGGGAATACCAAAGATCAACGGCTCATTAATATTGAAAATTCCGCAGGGAAGAGCCAGCTTTGCGATCGCCCTGAAATCTTCTCTCTTAGAGAACAAGAAGATCGCAATAAGAAGTCCTCCTGTAACACCGCTTCCTGTAAGTGAGAAGAAGCAGCTCCAGAATGGGGAACATACAATATTAGGAGCAGCCAAACCTGCCGCGTAAGCCTCTGCGTTCTGCGCATATGCTGCCAGGAATACAGGCTCTGTGATACCGCCCAATGTATTTGCTCCATGGATACCAAACATCCACAGCAGACAGATCATGAACGCGATCAGCAGGATTCCTAACGGATGTGTCATAACGCCGCTTAACGGAGTCTGGATAAATTTAATGATAGCTTCCGGAAGCTTCATGCCTGTAAGAGCAGAGAAAGCAAAACCAAATGCGGATACCGCAAAAATCGTGATCGCACAGGGAAGCAATACGCTAAAGGACTTTGCAACGTTAGACGGAACACTTTCCGGCATATGA
>Ga0137308_101106_pt1 | contig 30838 bp, 26 predicted proteins | sample Inofrocosms_June_FD_97181 | JGI IMG/M metagenome (GOLD analysis project Ga0137308, IMG submission 97181) | Mouse cecal microbial communities from Vienna, Austria - N-Acetylneuraminic and N-Acetylglucosamine D2O microcosms_June | ecosystem: Host-associated > Mammals > Digestive system > Large...
GTAGCGGTGGCTACGTCGAGGCTTGGGGAGTAGTGCTCTCTGGAAAATAGGCAAGTCAAACTGCCAATTACTCAATATTCGTTATACTAGTTACGGTGAAATCCGCACCCTGACAATATAATACGCTTACCCACAGCAGCTTTACTAATCCTTGCCTGTTATGGATTGCGCCGGTCAGGGATATGTATACCGGCACTCCATGATGGATAAGGAAGAAAAAGCCAAAAGAAACGCCGCTTTTATAGTCTTTTCCGTGACAATTTCATGACAAAATATTGTTGTTCAGTACATATCCACCTTTTGCAGCGCACATATAAAAACAGCTGTAACCCATGGAAACACTGCCCTTTCCCTGGATTACAGCCGTTTATCAAGACCGGAGAGTGTGGGATTCGAACCCACGTGCCCAATAAAGGACAACTGCATTTCGAGTGCAGCTCGTTATGACCACTTCGATAACTCTCCCTGCCACATAAGTCAGTTTACAGCAAACCCCTGATAAAATCAAGTCTTTTCTCACCATAATATTGCTAATTTTTCTACAGCTCCTTAAAAATCGTCTCAAAAAATGCTTGCATCTCCTGGATAGATATGTTATAGTAAATACATCATAAATCTTTTTTGTTTTGTTATAAAATTGCTCCTTTCTTTTGAAACAGCACCCATTGTATGATGGATGCTGTTTCTTGATGTTTAGGCGCTGCAGGTAAATCCGCCTCTCTCTAATACTCCTGCCCATGCTCTTTCAGCCACTTTCTCCGCTCCCTGTAATCAGGAATATACTGTTCTACCAGCTCCCAAAATTCCCGGGAATGGTTCATATGCCGCAGGTGGGCCAATTCATGAACCACTACGTAGTCCATAATCTCCTGGGGCATATAGGCCAGTTTGTAGTTAAAATTCAGATTCTTCCTGCTGCTGCAGCTTCCCCACCGGGTTTTCTGGTTTTTTATAGTAATACGCCTGCTGTACAGCTTCATAAGACTTTCATAATAACGGACTCTTTCCACAAATTTATCCAATATTTTCTGCTTTTCCTCCTCTGTGGGCAGAGGACAGGCAGTGAGACGGCGTTTTTCTGCCGCCTCTTTTTCTGCCTGATAGGTCCTGCAGATCCATTCTTCGTTTTTCTTGATAAATTCTTCCAAACTTTTATCAGCAAGATTCACAGGAATCCTGGCATAGACCTCCAGATTCCGCTTTACCTCCAGCCCCAGGGTCTTCCGATTCGACCGGATTACCTGAACAGCGATCTTCTGCTGCCCATCGGGTACATACATCACCGAAATCATGGCTGCAGCTCCACAATAAACGGATAATCGGATAAACTTTTGCCTGACGGAAAACCGGCATATGGGAAAATACTGGCTCGAAACAACTGCTTTCCTGCTTTCATACCAGCTGTATCAAAAGAAAGCCTCAACTGTGCCTGACGGCCGCTCACCCACAGATTCGTCACTTTTGCAGAGCCCTCCCAATGGGGGTTCAGATAAGTGCTTCCGTCAATATCGTAAGCCCCAATTCCCATCCACGTCAGACGTTCTGCATCCAGATAGCCGCAATATAATACATGCTGGAAAGCATTTGGACGGATAGTTTCTTTTAGATTCAAGGTGATATCCACCACAAGCGGCTCACCGATTCTACAGAAATAGTACTGCTGCCCCGTCTTGACTGATACTTCACCTTCCGGTTGTACGCTGCCGGACGATTTTTTTACCGTTACTTTACAGACAGCTTTCTTTCCATTATAAGTTTTGGCTGTGATCACTGCCGTGCCGGCTTTCTTTCCAGTTACCACACCCTTGCTGTTTACCCCTGCCACGGTGTTATTGCTGCTTTTCCACTTAATCGTCTTTTTGTATGCGGTGCTGGGTGTAAACGACACTTTCAGAGTTGTCTGCTGACCGGTCCCAATGGTGAGTTTCTTCTTACTCAGGGCAATCTTTACCGGAACTGCCAGAGGAGCCAGTCTGGGAATCCCTTTACCATAATATTTATCCCACCCTTTGGAACCTAAGTCTTTTACATTCTTTTTCACCAGTTTTTCAATGGCAGCCGGCTTTTTCTTTGGATACACCAGCTTATACATAGCTGCCACAGCGGATACATGGGGCGCCGCCATTGAAGTTCCGCTTTCTGACTTGTACCCGCCGGGTACTGTGCTTATGATACTCACTCCCGGCGCCACCACATCCAGGGCTTTCCCATAATTGGAAAAATAAGCACGTCTGTTGTACTGATCCACCGCTCCCACTACAATCGCTTTTTTCAGATGGGCCGGGCATGACCGGGCGGTATTGCGGTTTTCATTTCCAGAAGATACAACTACAGTAACTCCCTTTTTTACTGCATGTGAAATACGTTCATCCATATATTTGCTGTGGGATCCGCCCAGACTCAGGTTGATTACTTTTGCCCCGTGTTTCACCGCATATTGAATTCCCAGGCCAATAATAGATGTATAACCGCCGCCCCGGCTGTTCATCACCCTCACGGGCATAATTTTCACTTTCAGCCCCGGCGTGCAGTCTGCGATCGTCCCAGCCACATGGGTTCCATGGCCGATGGGATCGGATACATTGGTGCTCCGGCCGATAAAGTTATACCCTTTCACAAGCCTCTTGGACAGCCTGGAGTGTCTGCTCACCCCTGAGTCCACAACCGCCACTTTGATCTTCCGGGATGTGACCGCAGCTACATACTTCGCATATTTATCCGCGCCCATAGCGCTCACACCCCAGGAAATCGAATCTGCGGCCATTTTTTCATCTATTGCTTCGCACTCCACATATTCATCCAGTTCGGCATATGCTGTACCCGCCTGTTTCCTGATTCGTGCCAGCGCCTTCTCTGCTTCCCCAGCATTGTCATACTGGATTAAATATGTATGGTCCGGACTTTTCACCACCTCCGCAGCGCCATAGGCATCCGGCTGAAAGTTCCCGTCTGCCTTCACAATCAGCCGCCCGGTGGAAAAAGAGCCCTGGCTGTCCCGGCTCTTTATCCCCATGGTTTCATAGCTGGCTGTCAGTCTGGACGCTGCATCTGAAAATTCCTCAAAGCTCCTGGTTTCCTTCACCTTTGGATTTGGGCGGTCTGCTGCTTTCACTGTCTGCACTCCTGCCAAAAACCACATGATAAGCAAAATCCACAGCAGCAATCTCCTATTCATTTTCAAAACTCCTTTCAAAACAATGGCAGTTCCTGCTGCTGGGCCACCTGCACCCGGGATACGATCATAGTTTCCGGCTCAGCTCCCTGGAGATGTTCCGCTTTCAGATACTGCATTCCTGTACGCAGGCTGGCCGCCAGCAGATTCAGCACATAGATATTGTCAAATCTGTGGTAAATGGATTCTCCTCCCAGCCCGGTGAGACAAATCAGCTGGGTATTGGCTTTCTTTGCCACATCCATCAGGGGTTTCAGAAGATGAGCCGCATTGGTCTGGGCAAATGGATTGTCCATCAGCAGAACTTTTCCTTCATTTTTATCCGCTAAAATATCCGAGTCGTCTTTGCGCATATAGTGAAGAAGGCTGGATAAGATCACAAACGCGGAGAGAAATCCTTCCCCGCCGGAATTGCGGGCCACTTCTGTCCAGGTGATAGCGTACTCCCTCTGCGCCTCAATTTTGTAAAGACGGATCTGCACATTTCCTATCCCCACTACCGCATCATAGAGATTTCTTGTGGTAATCTGCGTTCCAAAGTATTCCTGGGCATTTTCATTCTTCTCAAATAATCCCAGACCTTTTTTTGTGATTTCATCAATGAAATCATTGAGATGCAGCAGATACATTTTTTCATTTTCTTCCCAATCCGGCAGCTGGATTTTCAGCATTTTCACCGGCCTTTCCCGGATGGTGATGGTGGAATTGCGGTCAATCTTTCCCAGATTCTGATGGACCTCCCAGACATATTCCTGGAGAAGCTCTACAATCCGCTCCTTTTCTTTTTCCACCAGGGAAATATCTACCCCCAGCTTTTCCATCAGATTGTCATAGGATAAAAGTGTGACAGACAGCTGCTGCAGTACCTGATCCGGATGGGCGCTCAGCTCAATCATAGACTCCAGCGGCTTCCTGTAGGAGTCCTCCTGGAAATCCTCCAGACGCGCTGTCTGATTCAGCACATGGACCAGCGTGTCCCTGGCCTCCTGGCGCTCTTTTGATCTCTGGTTATAGTCTCTCAGCAGGATGCCTTTAAAAGTCCTGAGTTCTTCCCCGCTCATCCCTTTGAAATCCTGCTCCCAGGACACTTTCTCTTTTTCCTCCATGACTGTATATTCCGCCAGAGCTGTCAGATTTTCATCATAGCTGATGATTTTGGCCTGAAGGATATCTGCGGTTTTCTGTGCTTCCTTCTCCTGAAAATACAGCTGGTTTTTCACGGCATCATAATCCTGTGCCTGAATTTCTTCCCGGGCCAGAGGCTCCTCTTTTCGGCATTCTTCCTGTATCTTCTTTCTGCAGGACTGCATGTTCCCCTCCAGCACCGCGATAGCTGTTTTCTCATCATTCCACAGCTGGTTTTTCTTCCGGATCTTCTCTTTTTTGTCCTCGCAGATAATCTCCAGATGAGCTTCCTCATTGCCGCTGTATAAAATGCCGTCCCATTCGCCGTCCTCCAAACTGTATTTTTTCTGAAGTGACTGTAATTCTTCCCGGGCATTCTCATATCTCCTGGAGGCATTTTGCTGCTGTCTCTCCAGCTCTTTTATCTCCAGTGTCATCCCTGAGGTAATGGCCTGGTATCTGGCCTCCAGCTGGTGAATATCACCGCTTTTTAATTCTCCTTCTTCGTAGGCTTGGTACTGGCGCAGGCTGTGCCCCAGCTCCTGTCTCTCCATCCGCAGGCTTTCCCGGTCCGCATCCAGGGTCCGCTGTCGCTGGGTAAGCTCCTCAAGAATATTCTCTGAAATCTGCAGACGGTTCTCAAGCCGCTCCTTTTGTCTCTCACACTGCTCCAGCTGCCGCCTGCACTCCTGGTATTTTTGGTATGCCTGGCACAGGCTGCGGTAATCCTCCAGACGGATGTTCTGTCTGTCTATCTCCCGCTCCAGCTGTTTCACTGACTGTTCCAGTTTCTCCTGTTCTTCCTTTCCCTGGGAAATCTTCTGGGCCGTGTCTCTTTGCTGTCCGTCCAGTTTTAGAATCTGCGCCTCCAGGTCTTGCAGCATTTTCTGGGTTTTGTCGTACTCTTTTTTATCTACAGCCTGATTTTTTACTTTCTCCTGTCTGGCAAAGTATTCCCGGTATTCATCCTCCCGGATTTTAATGGATTCCTGTACCTTCTCAATCTGCCTCTCTTTCTCCTGCACAAGCTGCTGCAGCTTTGTTTCATTGAGCAGGTTCTGATTAAACAGCATGTAAAAGCTCACCTGGGGCAGACAAACCACCGGCGGGGAAGGGGCTTCTTCCCTTTCACTGAGCTGTTCCCTCAGCAGAATGGGCACGGGAAAGGAGGTGTAGACTTCCCCGGCATGGCGGGACAATTTTTCCAAATCCTGCCTGGATAACAGCAGGGCATAGGGAAGAAACGGATGGCTGTCCACCAGTTTTTTGTTTTCCTCTTCCGGGTAACCGTTCTTCTTCAGCCATTCCATCCCATAAGCAATGGGAATTCCCAGCTCCTGCAGCATAGAGGCAAATTCTTCGGGCAATTCCAGAACTTTCCCCTGGGTGAGACGAATGTACTCTTTTTGGAGAGCATTCTCTTCCTTCTCCAGATTCCGCCGGATATTAGATATCTCTGCAAGTTTCCGGCCAGATACATCTACAATCCTTTCCAGGTCAAATAATGCATCTTCTTCCAAATCCAGATACTGGAGAATCGTCCGGCGCTCCTTCAGCTCCTGGTCAAACAGCTCCAGCCTGGCTTCCTGCTGCTCTTTGTTATTTCGTGCGCACAGCAGTTCTTCCCGGGAATCTTCCAGCTCCCGTTCCAGTCTATGCTGTTCTTTCCCCAGATTTTCCAGGTTCTTTCTCCTGTCTGACTTTTTCCGGATGTCTTCCTCCAGTTCCTTTTCATAGGCACACATCCGGTTTTCCAGAGAGCCCGGTTCATATTCCCCCAGGATGTTGCGCGTCAGCTGCTCCTGATAGCGGTTATTATAACCTTCCTCCTGCTGATCATATGCGTCCGCCTGGGAGCTTAAGCGCCCCTGTCTGGCCACCGCCTCCAGCATCTCCTGGCGCAGTGCCTCTGATTTTTCTTTTTCCTGGCGCATTTCCTGGAAAATCCGGCTGTTCTCCCGCTGATTTTCTTCTTCCTTTGCCCGGTTATCCTCCAGCCGCTGCTGATAATAACATTTTAATGTATATCCCAGGCCTTTTTGCTCCGGCTCCAGATCCTGCGCCTTTTTCCTGTGCAGGGAAAGTTTTTCCCTGGCCACATCCCATTCTCTTTTTTCTTCATCCACAGAAGCCTGCCATTTTGCGCAGACTAACAGATGGATTTTCTTTTCTGTTTCCCTTACCTCTTTTTCCAGAGCCTCCTGCTCCATTTCCAGCATTTCCCGGTTACTCACATGAAATTTTTGTTCTTCTTGATACTGATAAAATTCAGCAGAAAGTTTCTCATAGGCTGCCCGCTCCAGCTTCCTGCGTATTCCCTGAATCTGTTCCAGAACCTGTTCATGTTCTTTCCCTGTGCTTCTTTTCAGAGCGCCTATCACTCCCGCAAAGGAAATAATCCTGTTTTCCTGCTCCTGCTCTCTGCCTGCCGCCGCCAGATAAGTCTCGGCTTTCTCCTGAATCTGCACCGCTTCCTCTTTAAAGCGGCGGACCGTATCTCTCTGCTGGATCTTGGACTGGTTATCCTTATACTGCCCCACATATTTCTCCAGAATGGACTGGAATTCCTTCATCCGGTTTTTCTCTTTATTCAGCTTGCTCTCCACCGCCTCCAGAAACCATTTCTCCACCAGCCCCTTTTCATCTCTGCAGTCATTGAAAAGTTCCGACAGACCAGACTCTTTCAGATTAATCTTTTTGATAATGGTCTCCCACTCTTTATCATGGATCTGATATTCTCTCAGTTTTTCAAAATACTGCCTGGACTGGGCAGGCTGAATCATATCATAGCAGAAAAACTGTATAGTGCGGTCCTTCTTATAGGATTCAAACAGCTGACAGCAGGCGCTGAAGCTTTTCAGCCGTATCTCTTTCTTTCCCTTTTCCACCACCGGCAGATGGTGGATGTCCCAAAGACAGGGCTCCCGGTATTCGCTGATGAAATTCACCATCTCCAGATTTTCCGACACCTGTTCCCCTGCCTCCTGGCTTTTGCGCACCATCATTCCGGTGAGTACGTATCCTGCCCCCTGGTCCAGCGCCCATTCTACCAGTATAAACGAAGGCTTTGCTGTAGAAAAATAGCTTTCAAAGGGCCTATCTTTGGCGTCCCGATACCTTTTATGGACAAACGGCGCAGTGAGCATCTGCACCAGGACAGACTTTCCCCCTCCGTTTCTCAGAGAAATCAACGTACTCTCACCGTTCAAGTGCAGCGTCTCGTCGCTGATGTGAATGGCCTGATTATTGTAATTTAGATTGATAAAGCGCACCGCATTGATTTTACTCATCTTCTGCCTCTCCTAACACCCGCAGCACCCTCTGGTAATGATTCTGATTGAGAAGGTTCCAGTCCATAAAGTTATCCAGTTTCTTTGTAGTCTTAATCATCTCATCCCGTTCCACATAGTCCACCAGCCCCTGTTTCTGGAGGAAATTCAGGATATGGTGAAGGAATCCCTCCTTGGTGGTTTTCGCCCGGGAGCCTTTTTCATCGGATCGGAGAGCCTCATAAGCCTCCAGCATATTGGAAAAGGCAATTCCCTGTTTTTCTTCCTCCTCTGCCCCGCCGCCGGCCCCGTCTTTCAAACGCTGGGAAATGGAGTTCTGCAGTTCCCCCACCCGGATATAATTCCGGGATTTGCTGCTGCTTCCCTGTCCATCGTAAAACTCTACCAGAAGAATCAGAATCACAAATTGTGACAGGTAAAAATCTTTATCTGAAGCCCCGGATTTACATAAGGCAGTTTTCAGCTGGACTTTGGAATAGCCCAGGAAATTATTTTCCTCTTTGGGAATCAGATAGATCACATCCCCATACCGCTCTATCATACTGCCCGCTGCTTCCCCCTGTGATTTTACCAGATTCTGCACAGCCTCCCGCTGGGTATATGCCTGGTACATCTGAAGTTCTTCCTCTTCCCGCAGCTCATGGTGCTCCAGAAGATAATAGAAAATCTCCTGGCTGGCACGGATTTCTTCCCATTCATAAGCCATGTTTTACACCTCCTTGCACCAGCCGGATCTTCACATTGGAACATCGGATCAGTTTCTGGGTTCCTTTTTCGTCCTGGACATGGTCAAAAATTACCAGCTGATCATCTTCCAGACGGCTGATTTGTATTTTCTGAATATGGGGCCATTTTTCCAGCAGGGCCAGCAGCATATCATTCAGCTGGAACTCCCCGGAAGAATCCTGAATAAATTCCCTGCGCTCCTTTTTCAGCGCCTGGATGTCAATTTCTTGATTTTTAATGAGCTCCACCATGATTTCCTTAAATATTTCCACATTGGGAATCAGCTGCTCCCGTTCCCCGTCCTGTTCTTTAATCCGTATGCCAATCTGCTCCAGAGTAACTTCCCCCTGCTCTGCCGCCCTCGTTATCAGGTATTCCAGGCTTCCCCGGTACCGCTGCATTTTCTCCCGGTGCAGCCGCTCCTGTTCCCGCTGCCATTCTTCCTGGTCAAAATCCAGTTCTTCCTCCAGATTCTCCTTCGCCCCTTTGCGTATGGGTTTTTGCAGCTGAAAAGCCTTGTTCAGATTGTAAATCTTTCCCGCCTCCTGATTGAATAGAGGCCGCAGAAAATAATCCAGATGTTCCAGTGCGGACGGTTTCTGCAGAATCTGGTCATAGAGCTGGGTCCGCAGGGAAAACCGCTTGATCAGCGATAATTGGGACAGGGCCTCCAGCTCTTTCGTATACAGAGCTTTCAGGTCAAAGTGACTGTTTAAAATTCTCTGATGTTCGTCTATGGTACGGTTTAGATACACTTCTATCACACGGAGATGTTCCAGTTTTTCCTCGTCTTTTTTGCTCAGCCGCTTCACATTGATGTTTTCTTCTTCCAGTTCCTGAGCCCGTTTCTTCACCATATCCCGGTAATCCTGAAATTTTTTCTTGGTATCCTGAATGGTATCCAGATTTTCTTTCAGAATCTCCTCATAATCTTTTACCGAATAATCCAGCGCATTCCTGCGGATTTTATCCATAGCTTCCTGAATTTTCTGCATTTGGATGCGCATAAGATTGAAAACATTCTTTATCTCATCCACAGCTTTGTCGTAACTCTGCTTTTCCAAATGCATCTGAAAAATCATTTCATGGATGGTCAGTTTCATATTGTTTTCAATTTCCAGGGTGGATAGCAGAAGACTGTAACCGTCGTCCGTTAGATAGTAAGAAGTGCGTTTTAATTCCTGATCAATATAAATAATCCTGTTAGCCACATAACTGATATGCATGACCCTATATTCTTTCTGGTCATAGTCAAAGCCGTCAAAATGCATGACTCTGCCCTCATTGGACAAAATATTATTTACAATAAAATCCCCCAGCTGTCTGCATTCCTCATAGGCCAGATGTTTTTCCAGATACTGCATGTTCACTGTATCAATGTATGCTCCGATATCGTCTATGGTACACGCTTCTTCCCGCAGGGACTGTTCCATAATATACAGCATCACGGTGAACACAAGATTCAGCTGTTCATCCCCAGTGGCAAAGCCGTATTGTTTCCAGGTGGTCTTCTGTACGCTGTTTTGAACCAGAATGGCGTACATGCCCACATGTTTCATTCTCCTGGGGAAGTTCTTTAAAAATTCAAACTGCATGGCTGTATGCCTGCCCTTTCTATCTATAAAAGCCAGCTCTTTATATGGTAATTCGATGGTATGATCAGCCCGTCAAAAGGCCTCACCAATGGAAATGGGCTTTTGACGGTCTAATCATGGTATTCATTATAGCAAAAACAGGCAGAAAAGTACAGCTCATCTGCTGTCACAAATCTGTAATATTAACAATTTCCTGGGGAATATAAAGATCTCTCGTCAGAATTTCCAGCATCCTGCCCTGTACTGTTTCATCGAAATAAGAAAAGAACTTCCCGGATATGCTCCGATTCTGCCCCTCACTGGTCTCTGGAAGCCGGACGGCCTCCTTTGCTTTCTCCAGCATCTTTTCATAAGCCGGGCAAAAGGGTACAATCTCCCACTTTCCCTGAAACATTTCCGCAAGCCCCTCATAGATGCCAATCCCCTCGTAATCCAGGTCCCCAAAGTAATAGATGGTGTTAGCTTTTTCCTTCATATAAGGTTCCACGCAGATCTCAAAATCCTGGAATGACTGGCGGATTCTCTTTCCACCGCCATAAATCAATGTCCCCATATCCACGCCCAGAATGCCGGTGCCGCCGGCCAGCAGGTGCTGGCGCATACTGTAAAAGGTGTCCTTATTTTCTAAAATCAATAGATTCTGGGGCGCAGCTCTGGTATGGGAATAATAGGCCAGCGGCTCCCCGGTCTCATATACATTCAAAAACTCCATATCCAGCCCGCACCGCTTCAAAATCTTCCTGCCTGGCCCCTTTGTGAGAAACTTCTCCCGGTTCCAGATCTCAAAACTTCTCTCATTGACGGATTCCCGGTGGGCAAGAGCAGACCGCCGGTGGAGAAGATAGTCATTGAGCATGAGCACCCATGGCCTGTCTTTTTGGTATGTTTCCGGATGGGAAAAATAATAATCCACTGACAGCAGATGCATCAGGCCGTATTTCAATTCTTCCTGGAGGGCACTGTAGTCTTTCTTCTCCTCCACAATCCAGTATTCCCGGTGCAGTGCCGGGGTCTTTCCGTTGGTGCCGGAAGCCTTCACCGGCTTCAGCGCCCCTGACTTCAGCTGGTTTTGGATATAACTGTGCTGCTCCTCATAAGTCATGTCCCGGTGCCGGGCAACGAGGGCCTCCAGCGTGATGCGTTTCAATTATCGGTCTCCTTTTATTATCTGAACGTTCTGTTCCTGTTTGCAGCAGTGTTCTTGATCATCTTATAAGTTTTGGCTTTGCTGAAATATTTCTTATAATACCTATTACAGGCGGCCTTTCCCACTTTTCTGCATTTTGTATCTGTTGTGCCGATATAATATTCCTTTTTGGGATACTCAGCACTTCTCACATGATATTTATGTACCAGTTTTCCCTTGGAAACCTGGAAAAGATTTGACCATACACCGCCGATTCCATTGGTCCAGCCGCTTGTCTCTATACCTTTATATTTGGAAACATATTTTAATACAGGCGGAGCCGAGGAGATTCCCTTTGCGGTACATTCACCGCACAGTTTTACTTTCCCGCCGGATATGGTATAAATATAATATGTGGCTAGTCCGCCGCCATCCTGCATAACCACCAGTTCCGGTGCCCCGGATTTATTGATATTGATCAGATAATACCAGTTGATGACTCCTCTGCTTCCAGACTTCCCTTTTATGACTCCTTTCGCCAGAAACTTCTTATAAAGTTTCTTATACTTCTTACCAGCCTTTGCGTTTACCTGCATCTGGCTCTCCCCGCCTCCTGCACCCGCTTTTACCTCTACAGAAGCCGCAGGCACACAGAGCAGTACCAGAATCCACGCCAGACATACAATAGCTTTCTTCCATTTCATACGCTTTTCCTCCCTATCATGCAAAATATTTCAGACAACCGGAAAACGTCCGTATTACAACATACAGTTCACAGCCAGAGTTTGTTTTGTCCAAACTCGTGACTCCTGAAAACCGCCCCCAGTTATCCATCCAAAAGTATTCTTTCACAATTTTAACACAACAAACCCCCAAAGTATACAGAAACATTTTCGACTACAAAGCGAATGACATCCACACAAATCTATACTATACTGAAACAACAACACACATTACATATCCTGCCAGATACTCCAAGGAGGTGATTCTATACTATTCCTGATTGATTATGAAAATACCGGCAATGACGGGCTGAAAGGCTGCGGATTTTTAGATGCCAATGACCATATCATTCTCTTTTACAGTGAAGCCAGAAAGAAGGCAGAGCGGAGAATTCTGGACGAGATCACATCCTCCCGCTGTACCTTCGAAATATGCAAACTCTGCAAGACCGGCAAGAATGCCCTGGATTTTTATATTGTTTCCAGACTGGGAGAATTGATTGGCGGCGGTTTTTCCGGAATCTCTGTTATTGTGAGCAATGACAAAGGCTTCCAGGCCGTGAGGGATTACTGGGGAAAAAGAGCCGGGAAAAAAATGAACGTATTTCTATCTTCCTGCATCGAAGACGGCATTGTAACCGGCAATGAAAATAACGAACGCACCCGGAAACTGAAACAGCAGCGGGAATGTGTATCCATCGGCGGATATCACTGCTCCTATACAGAAAAACTGCGGATAAAGACCATTTTACAGAACTTGTTTGCAGGCACAGAATATGAACCCATGATTGACGATATTCAAAATTTAATTGAGAATAAGGAAAAGTCCGCAAAAGTGATTTATCTTGGAAGTTTACATACATTTGGAAGAAAAAATGGTCTGGCTATTTATAACAAGATAAAAACATGTGGGGAATTGTAAAAAGAAATGGTACAAAAATCGTCTGCAGCAGCCGTGCAGGTTCCCTCTGTGAAAGCGCGGGGCAAAACCTAAGATGTATGGGATATCAAAATACATCTGAAAATTTTGCCATGCGCTGCCGAGTAAAAGTCCAAGCAGGAGACGTCTCCTGCCTGCAGAATCTATTTTCTTCGCGCCTTAGAGACTATTTTCTGAAGGGGCCGTTCCACCACCTGATACATAAACAGTCCATAGGCCAGCACCATGGTCATATAGAAAAGCAGCCACAACCATACATGCTGCCGGTCCCCCAAGTGCCGGATGCCGTTCAGATAATTCATCACATAATTATACAGATAAGCAGAGTAAGCAGCCGTTGAAAGACAGGCCAGCGGCTCCCGGAATACCTCCGGTATGGGGTATCTGCTGAACAAAACCATACCGCTTCCCAGCAGCAAGCCGATACTGCCCCGGTATAATGCCGGCACCTGCGCTGACTGGGGCATCAGCATCAATGCAAATCCGCCGCATATCAGAACAGCTCCCAGAATCTGAAGATATTTTGTCCGGATTCCCCAGACTTCCTGCATATTATACAAAGCCATCCCCAGAAGAAAGTAAGGTGCCATGAAGAAAATGGAATGGTATTTGCACATCTCATTCAGATACATTACAACACCATTCAGGAAGAAGACCGCGCACACACCCAGCTCTGCCCATATACGCCGGGCGCCTGTCAAATGAAATACTGCACAACATTTTCTCCATATAAAAAACAGGAAAGGCACGGCTAGATAAAGCCCCATCTGCACACTCAGATACCAGAACACTCCGCTGATGCCATATTCGTAGGCGTCAAAGGAATTGTGAATAAACAGCAGATGAACAAAAATATCTTTCCACCCTATTCCATCTTTACACAGGCACCAAAACAAAATGGCAAAGTAATATGCAGGGGCAATGCGCAGAAACCTGCCGGAATAGAAAACCCTCAATTTTTTCCCCAGGGGAAGCCCGTCCAGCCTGCGGTAACTGTTGACCATCAGATACCCTGATAAAACCAGCAGCATCAGCACCCCCACATTCCCCCATTCAGGAATGCCGTATATGCTCAGCCCTCCCAGATGCCATACGGGTTTCCCCATGCGTTTCCATATATGATACAGTGTCACAAGCGCAATCGCCAATACCCTTGCCACATCCAGATGGTATAGACGGCCTTTTTCAACCGCTGTGTGATTTACTGTTTTTTTCTCCTGTGCTTCACTTGTGTCTGCCATAGCTTCCCTCCACTGCGTTCGCTGAAACTTTACAAATACCACATGCTCTTTTATCCGCAGTATATTCTATCACAATATGTATTTTCTGTATATCCATAATTTTTATGCTTTTCAGCCGTTTTCCATTTTTTCTTTGCAAGACCACATACGTTTTGCTATAATAAAGCAAATAAAAGATAAGGAGACCATCCCCTATGAAACAGGATTTAATCGTAATTCTGGATTTGGGCAGCACACAGAATACTGTAATCGCCCGTGAAATCCGTGACCTGGGTGTGTACAGCGAGATCCACCCCCACGATATCTCAGCAGAAACCCTGAAAAGTTTTGATAATGTAAAAGGCATTATTTTGAATGGCGGCGAGAACCGTGTGGTAGACGGACAGGCCGTGGAAATCAGCCCGGAGCTTTACCAGCTTGGTTACCCTATGATTTCCATTGACTATCCCCAGTCCAAATGCGGCACGCAGTTTTCTGAGCTTCCCAGCCAGGATGAACTGAAAGAATTTATTTTCCAGGACTGCAGAGCTGAGGCCAATTGGAACATGAAAAATTTTATCGAGGACCAGGTTCAGCTGATCCGTCAGCAGGTGAAAGATAAAAAGGTACTGCTGGCATTGTCCGGCGGGGTGGATTCCTCTGTGGTGGCCGCCATGCTGATTAAGGCAATTGGACAGCAGCTGGTATGCGTCCATGTCAATCACGGATTAATGCGTAAAAATGAATCTGAAAGTGTTGTAAAAGTATTCCGTGACCAACTTCATGCTAACCTCATCTATGTGGATGCCTCTGAACGTTTTCTCGGCAAATTGAAAGATGTGGCAGACCCGGAGCAGAAACGGAAAATCATCGGCGGTGAATTTATCCGCGTTTTCGAAGAAGAAGCCCGGAAACTGGAGGGAATTGATTTTCTCGGACAGGGAACTATTTATCCTGACATCATTGAGAGCGGTACGAAAACAGCAAAAATGGTAAAATCCCACCACAATGTGGGCGGACTTCCCGAAGACCTGAAATTCCAGCTGGTAGAGCCCTTAAAACAGCTTTTCAAAGATGAAGTGCGCGCCTGCGGCGTTGAGCTTGGCCTGCCCCATGACATGGTTTACCGTCAGCCCTTCCCAGGCCCCGGTCTCGGAGTAAGATGTCTGGGCGCCATTACAAAAGACCGTTTGACCGCAGTCCGCGAATCCGACGCAATTCTCAGAGAAGAATTTGCAACGGCAGGGCTGGACAAGAAGGTGTGGCAGTACTTTACTGTAGTACCGGACTTTAAGTCTGTGGGTATGAAAAATAATGCCCGGGTATTTGAATATATGGTGATTATCCGCGCCATCAATACCATTGACGCAATGACCGCATCCATTGAAAAGGTGGATTGGGGTGTGCTGGAACGGATTACGGAACGGATTTTGGCTGAGGTGGAGAATGTGAATCGGGTGTGTTATGATATGAGTCCGAAGCCTCCGGCTACGATTGAGTTCGAATAGTTGCTACATCTCTGGAAAGTCTTAATTTATAAGGCTTTCCAGAGATTTTTCTTTTTGTTGGCTACAAATTGGCTACATCTGCCAGTTGGCTACTATTTGGGACTGTTGTTCCGTTGATAAGGTTTTCAAGCTGTTGTGCGACTTCGGCTTGTTTGTTTGGATACAGATGACTGTAAGTATTTAAGGTTGTCTGTATTTTTTCATGCCCTAAACGGTCAGCAATCAGAAGTGGCTGGCATCCCATCTCAATCAAAAGGCTGGCATGGGAGTGACGGAGATCATGCACACGAATTTTCTTTACACCGGATTTTTTACATCCTCTGAGCATTTCATGGTTCAGGAAATGTTTGGTGTAAGGGAAAAGCCTGTCGTTAGGCTGAATCTCATAACACTTATCCATATAGGTTTTCAAACAATCAGCAAGTGTTTGTGGTATCGTGATAACCCGGTTACTTTTCGGTGTTTTAGGTGCCCAGACAACATCTTTACCATTGATTCTCTGGAAGGTTTTGCTGATGGCGATGGTATTATTTTTCAAGTCTACATCAGCCGGCGTTAAAGCACACAGTTCGCCTACCCGCATTCCAGTATAGTACATGGTCATGAAGGCTGTATAAGAAGCTGGCTTATCCTTTACGGCTGTAATAAACTGTTCAAATTCTGCCTTTGTCCAGAACTGCATTTCTTCTGCATTGCTTTTTCCCATGCTGCCAGCTTTGGTGCATGGATTTTCCCGTAAATCATAATATTTCACTGCATAATTGAACATAGCGGTAATCTGATTATTGATTGCTCTAAGGTAGGTCTGAGCATAAGGCTTTCCGTTCTTATCACGATATGCAGTCAATCCGTTCTGCCATTTACGGATATCCTTTGGAGTAATCTCATTGATCGGGATTTTTCCGAATACCGGAAGGATTTTCTTATCTACCATATAACGCTTACTGATAATGGTGGATTCTTTTAGACGATGTCCCATATCCTCAAAATAAAGATCTACAAAATCCCGAAACAGCATACCCATATCTGCATTGGCTTTGTTGAGAAAGTCTCTTTCCCACTCCAGAGCCTCTTTTTTTGTGGCAAAACCACGTTTTTTCTTATGGATGGTCTTTCCTGTATAGTCTTTGACACGTACCTGTGACATCCATTTCCCTGTTGTATCTTTTGTTACTGACAATTACATCATTCCTTTCATAAGAGTTTTCAACTCATCTTATGTAGGTCTATTTGCCAGAAAAAAGAGCATTCCTTCTTTTTAACCGTTCTTCAGTATCGAGATTTTCCGGTTCTTTCATCTCTACACCCTGTGAAGCATAGTAGGCAAGAGTTTTATCTTTCCAATCTTCATAGGCATCTTTAGCCATGCAATACTGCTGGAAAGATTCCCTGTTGTTTTCCCATTCTTCGAGGAACAGGCACATATCTGCATTCTGTTCGGCAGATTTGTCTTTTCCGTCAAAAGTAATGGAACATTGCCAGCCATCATGGTGGGGCGGTCTTTTGGTTTCTATGGAAAAGTGCAGTCCGCTGATTTTTTCCAGTTGAAACAAACATTCCATAACATCAGAGAGACAGTCAAATTTGAAATCCCCTGTCTGATGTCCGAGAAGATAGGTAGAAGTAGTATCGAGCACTTTAGCCAATTCATTGACCATTGCGATTGACACTTCAATTTCCCCACTTTCATATTTTTGGATGGTACGGAGAGATTTTCCAAGAAGGTTTGCTAAATCTTTCTGGTTATACCCTCTTTTTTTTCGGAGTGTTTTAATTCGTTCTCCTATTGTTGAAACTTCCATTTTGTTCATGTTTTATTCACCTCACGGATAATATAACACGAAATAAAACGAATTGCAAGTGCGTATTATTGAAAGTATATGTTGACAAATACGAAAAAGTAACGTATGATATAAATGCGAATTAAAAGTGCATATTAAAAACGTATTGAATAACAAATATGAAAAAAAGGCGTACTGTAATAGCACTTTGGATAGATAGAAAGCAGAAAAAGGAGGAGATTGTATGCAGATTAATGTATCTTATATTACCGCAAATGACATTATGGAGATTCTCGGGGTTGGGAGAAGCAAAGCCTATGAAATTGTGCGGGTAATGAATGAAGAACTGGAAAATGCCGGATATAACATCATCAAGGGGAAAGTTCCGGTTAGATATTTCCAGAAAAAATATTATGGCTGTGAGATGAAAATGGAATGAATATCTTTCAGACAGTAAAAGAAAACGTAACTGCAAGGCAGGCTGCCGAACAGTACGGATTAAAAGTAAATAAAAATGGGATGGTCTGTTGCCCCTTTCATGATGACAGGCATCCCAGCATGAAAGTAGACAAAGGCTTTTGCTGTTTTGCCTGTGGTGCGAAAGGGGATGTGATCACGTTTGTGGCAGATTTCTTTCATATTGTACCATTGGAAGCAGCAAAGAAACTGGCAGAAGATTTTCGGATACCGATTTTTATGGATAGTTCAAAGAAAAGGAATACCAGTAAGAAGAAAGAAAAACCGAAAAGAACGTTGTACCAGACCGAAAAGAAATTTGAAGAATGGGAACGGGAAAGTATCCGCATTTTATCGGATTATCTTCATCTGCTGGAAGAATGGAAAGTGAGCCATGCACCTAAAATGCCAGACGAAAAATGGAAAGCAGAATTTATAGAAGCCTGTCAGCAGAAAGAAAAGATAAATTACCATCTGGATTTACTGGTGTTTGGAGAGTTACAGGACAGAATTGAATTTTTACTAGATAGTGGGAAGGATGTGAAAAGAATTGAAGAACGAATGGAAGAATATAGACGAAACAACAAGGAATAGACTGGAAAAAGCATTGGATCAGAGGGAAATGAACTCTAAGCCGTACTCTCAGGAATGGTTTGAGGATGGGCAGATTGATGAAGTAGCATTTTGTGAAAATTTCCTGCAAAGAATGCCATTGAAGTGTATCAACGGTATCTTTTTCAGTTATGATGGAATGTTGCCAGACAGCGAAGTAGAAAAAGAAATTTATAGAATGGTAAAACCGGTTCTTACGAAAGGAATTTCCAAGAAAGTAAAACAGCTTTTGGAGGTTCTAAAACTGGAAGCCTATTCAGAGGAACTTCCGGTGCAAATGGATCGCATCCATGTGAATAATGGAACTTATTTTTTAAATGGAGATTTTACAGAAAATAAGGAGTTTTGCCTGAACCGCTTGCCTGTAAATTATGAAATGAAAGAAACAAAGCCGGAACGGTGGATGAAATTCCTTTCAGAACTGCTGGAGGAAGATGATATTCCTACCTTGCAGGAATATATGGGATATTGTTTAATTCCATCCAATAAGGCACAGAAGTTATTGATTATCTTAGGAAAAGGCGGGGAGGGAAAATCCCGTATTGGTTTGGTCATGAGAAAAATTCTCGGAACGAATATGAATGTAAGCAATATTCAAAAGGTAGAGCATAACCGTTTTGCAAGGGCAGATTTGGAATACCGACTTTTGATGGTGGATGATGATATGAAACTGGAAGCCTTGAAAGACACCAACTATATTAAAACCATTGTCACGCTGGAGGACAAGATGGATTTGGAAAGGAAGTCAAAGCAGAGCGTACAGGGGAATTTATATGTCAGATTTCTCTGCTTTGGAAATGGAAGTCTGAGTGCCTTACATGACCGTTCCTATGGATTTTATCGCAGACAGATTATCCTTACGGTCAAAGATGTGCCGCCGGATAGAGTAGATGATCCCTATCTGATTGAGAAACTGCAAAGAGAAGCAGAGGATATTTTCCTCTGGTGTCTGGAGGGATTGAAACGATTATTGAAAAATAATTACCGATTTACCATCAGCGAACGTGCGAAGAAAAATCTGCACGAAGCTATGGAATCTGGGAATAACATTATCGCTTTTATGCAGTCATCCGGGTATATCCGGCTGGAAGAAAATACAACAGCGACTTCTAAAAATCTTTATCAAGCATACTGCCGCTGGTGTGAGGACAATACGGAAAAGCCTATGAGTGCAAAAAGTTTTTCGGGGTACTTAAAAGAAAATGAAAAGAAATATCAGATTCATTATTCTACGAATATTCCCTCAGACAATGGAAAAAATGCCAGAGGATTTCAGGGAATCCATACACAGATACGCATAGATAGCTACCGCTGATACAGATGAGATACAGATAAAAAAGAATTTTCCAAAGAAGCGTATAAGCGTATATCTTTAGGAAAATCAAGGGATTACAGGTTTCTGAAAAGTATGGAAGATACGTTTATACGCTTATACGTGTGATTTTTGAAATTATTTTATTTTTTAGCAGAAGGGAGTGTTACAGATGTTAAAGCAGCCGGAAAGAGAAAGTAGAAATGTGAATGATTTCTTTTATGAGATGGAGGGCAGACAGATACAGAAAATGAACAAGGTACTGGCAGGCGTAGAACTGACAAAAGCAGAGGAAAGAACTTTGATGTGGCTTGCCGGATGGGAAGAAAGTACCGTAGATCATCTGCTGTCAGTCATAGAAAAAACAGCCCGGATACGGGCAGAGAAAAAGGGCGGATACGCCCATAAATGAAATCGCAAGTCTGAGTAATCATCAGATTATGTAATACAAAAACAGCCCTCGGCGATTGAGAGCGAAATACACCCATCGCACAAAACTAAAGTTTTATGCTCTGTATATTTCGCCCTGCCGGGGTGCTAAGTGCCAGTGGCACTTGTTTAGCACGGACCGAAGCGGAGCGTAGACCAAACCGCCGACAGGCGGATAGGTTCGTAAACAGGTGCCTATGCACCTACTCACAATAAAGTCGGCGAGAGCTGGGGAAGGAGGATGCTTATAGGCAGACATTCATTTATCAGACAAAGCAAGCTGTCCGATGTGGCAGGAAGGATTGATTATATCTCCAATCCGAAACGGCAGGAATATCTCTATGCGACCTACCAGACAGAAGGAGCAACATCGGAGTTTTGGAAAAATCTTGCAAGAGAAAATCAGTTGGAGTTTAAGGTGAGCGGATCAGCAGGGAAATGTATCGAGGGGCGTGAGTTTATCATAGCACTTCCCGAAAGTTTTGTTCAGTATAGGGCAGATGATGTGGTAAGACTTTTTACAGAGACTTTTCATAAAAGATACGGTGTGGAGTGCAGTGCTGCCCTTCATCACAACAAGGCAAAGACGAATTATCATATCCATCTGGTATTCAGTGAACGGAAAATGTTGGAACAACCCGAAGTAAAGATTGCTACCCGAAATATGTTTTATGATGAGCAGGGAAAGCATAGACGCACAAAGAAAGAGGTTTTAGACGAGCAGGGCAATCTTCGGGCGGGATGCAGTATTATCCCCAAAGGGGAAGTTTATGAAAGCCATATCTTCACGAAAAAGGATGAATGGTTTAAGAACAAAGCTTTTACCAAGGAAGTCAAGGAACTGTTTACCGATACAATCAACCGATATGTAAAAGAGGAATCAGAAAAATTATCCGTATTCCAACAGGGTGGCGTATATCTGGCGACCAAGAAAATCGGAAAGAACAATCCGAAAGCAGAAGAGATAAAGGCAGACAATGCGGCAAGGCAGGAATGGAATCGGACAGTTGATGTGGCATTAGTTGAGGGCGTTCCAGAAAAAGATATTTTGAAAATCAAGCAGGAAAAAATCACAGATAAAACGTTACAATCCATCAGGACACACGGTTGGCTGCCGGATATGTTCCGTCAGATTATCCGAGGTGCAAAAGACTTTTTGCAGGAAGTAATTTTCAAATTTAAACTACCGCCGAAACCTGTACCAAAGATTGATTTGCAGGAATGGAAAGATATGCAGAAGCTCATGTATGAATTGCAGAGACAGTCAATAGAGATAAAACGCACACAGCAGGATATTTCTTCTTTGAAAAAGCAACGGTCAGAGTTACGAGGACTATTTAAAGGCAAAGAGCGAAAATCTCTGGAAGGGCGAATTGAACTGTTAGAGGATTTGGAAAAGCGTCTGCATAAGAGTTTGGAACAGATAGTGAAACGTGAAGGCTATCCAAATGTGCAAGCCTTTCAGAAGGTTTATAACAAGGCAGAAGAACTGATTATAGAATACAATGAAGAAGTAAGGGCATGGAAAAATCAGACGGAACAGAAGAAAGAGAATCCGTTAGAACAGCCGAAAAAAGAGAGCGTACTGGAAAAGCTGCATCGTTATCAGCAGGAAGGCAGACAGCAACCAAAACGATCAGTCAAGAAAAAATCTATGGATAGAGAACGATAAGAAAGGTGGAAACGATTATGAAGAAAACGATATTTGAAGAAATAGGTGGCACTTATATCAGACATGGGGATTATCTTATCCCCTGTCTTACCTTGCCGGAGGAGGAAGAGCAGAGATTTATCGGCGTATGGGGACAAAGACATTTACATTATCTGAAAGAGTATCACAAGGGTGTATATTTGAATCTGCTTACAAGTGGAAGGTTGAATGATTATTTGGCGGATATAAAAGAACAGGCTCAGGAACGGTTTGAAAGGATTGTAGAGCAGATGAAACAGGCACAGGGGATTACGGAACAGTTAAAGGTAGATGATACCTTAGAGTGGATTGGGAGAATGAATAATATACAAGCATGTGCGAGGGAGATTGTGGATAAGGAGATGATTTATCAATAATGGAAATAAAATGAAGGAGAAAAGGCGGCAGTTTAGAAAGGCTATCGCCTTTTAGGAATTGTTGTTTATTTGTTGTTTTTTATAAGCTATACTATAAGGAAAAGATAACATTAGAGTCAGAGGTGGAATTTATGAACTATAAAATTTTAATGGTTGATGATGATAGAGAATTGCTAAAAATGCTGAATCAATACTTTACATTGAAAAATTATACAGTGATTATTGCAGAAAATGGCATAGAAGCAATGGAAAAGATAAGTGCAAATCCCGATATTATTTTATTGGATGTAAATATGCCGGGAATGGATGGAATTGAAGTGTGCAGAAAAATCAGAGATACGGTTTCATGCCCGATTATTTTTTTGACGGCAAAGGTAGAGGAACAGGAGCGAGTTATGGGATTGCTGTCCGGCGGTGATGATTATGTTTTAAAACCATTTAGTTTGAAAGAATTAGACGCCCGAATTATTGCCCACTTGAAACGTGAGGAACGTTTACACAGGAAAACAGAACAGCGATTTTATGGAGATTTGATTATTGATTATACTTGTAAGAATGTGCGAATTAAAGGACAAGCGATAGATTTTACAAAATCAGAATATAACATTATTGAATTTCTGTCTATGAACCCTGAAATTGTGTTTGATAAAGAACGTATTTATGAAAAGATTAGTGGATATGACGCAGAAGGCGATAGTCGAGCGGTGACAGAACTGATCCGCAGAATCCGTAAAAAAATCAATCAATATACGCAGCATGAATATATTGAAACAGTATGGGGGATGGGATATAAATGGACAAAATAAAAAATCTTTCGCTGAGAAAAACCATTGTTTTGTATATGATAGTTAGCTTAATAATCAGTTTTTTTCTTTCTGCATTGATTATACGAACAGCAACCACAATACAAAATAACATTTGGTGGAAATATGTAGATCAAGAGAAGTATTTTGAAATGGCTGAAGGTGACGGAAGGGAGTATTTAACAGACGTTCCGAGACCGAATTCATATGAAATGGAAAACTTTGATTATCATGTATCTGAGATATGTGATTTTCTTCAGACGTTTCCAGTACTTATCGTGTCTGTGATAGGCAATATCATAGCGGTGTTTCTTTTTTATAAGCATAAATTGAAATATCCCATTGAAGAACTAGAACTGGCGTCACAACAAGTTGGTCAAAATAATTTGGATTTTCATATTACCTATGAAAATAAAGATGAAATGGGAAGCTTGTGCAAAGAATTTGAACGAATGAGAAAACAGCTTGCAGAGAATAATCGCCAGTTATGGAAAATGCTTGAGGAAGAGAAGGCTTTGCGGGCTGCGATTGCACATGATATCCGTTCTCCGTTATCTGTATTGGAGGGCTATCAGGAAATGCTTTCAGAATATCTTCCAAAGAAAGAGATAGATATAGCTCAGGCACTGGAAATGATAGGCGAGAGCAGAAAGCAGATTGAACGAATGGACGTGTTTGTAGAAACAATGCGAAAAATGAGCAGTTTAGATGCAAGGGAGTTGGTGGCAGAAGAAATTACAAGTAAGCAGTTAGAAATAGATATACGGGCAGAGCTGAATGTGTTTGAGAAAAAATTTGGAAAGCGATGCGAATTAGAATGTTTGGAAACAGCAGAAAAATTTTCAGGAGATAAGGAAGTGATTTTAGAGGTTATAGAAAACCTTTTGTCAAATGCCTTTCGTTATGCCAAGACAAAAGTGGAAATGGAAGCTCTCCTTACTTGCTCTAAATTACAAATCAGAGTAAAGGATGATGGAGTGGGATTTAGAATAGACAAGCAAAAGGCAACAGAACTTTTTTATCAGCAAAATATGAAAGACAGTTTGAAACATTCAGGAATGGGTATGTATATCAGCAGAATGTATTGTGAAAAACATAATGGAAAGTTATTATTAGAAAATCAAGAACATGGTGGAGCCATAATAACAGCAGTATTTCATCGGATTGCATGAGCAGTCCGATTTTTTTATGTTGTTGTCTTTTTGTTGTGATATGCAGTTTATGATATTTATAACAAGGAAAGGAGGCAAAACTATGATTGCTATTTTTAAAAGAGAGATTAAAAATTATCTAAAGCGACCGTTATTTTGGGTGGGGATTGTGCTTGTGATTTATGGTGTGTTTAGTGCAACAAGTCCCTATCTGACCACACATTATCTTACAACGGGGGAGGAAATCATCAATGATCAGTCCAACACTTCGGTTGAAGGAGAAGTGTATGAGGGGTATATTCCAGCTGACACAGAAAAGCATCGGGAACTATGGCATGAAAAAGTAAAACTAAAATTGACAGATGTGTTTGAAGTATCGGATATAGAAGCACAGACAGTAATTGAAAAGCTAGAAAACATGAATTTGAAAGAAGCCTATGCGTACCTGGAACAGGAATATGACTGGTACGGGGCAAGATATTTGTACGAGGACAGTACGTATTATAAGGGAACGGCAGAAGAAATCAACGCATATCTAGATGAAAAATTGGAAGATAAGACATTTTCTTTTTATTACGCAAGAAAATTTGCTGATTTTGCAGGGCTGTATATGGTATTTTTTGCAACTATTATGTTGGCGGTTTTATTTTTACAAGATACAAAAAAGCATACTTATGAACTGCTGCACACAAAGCCCGTGACTACCGGGAAGTATGTACTGGGAAAAGTGAGTGCAGGATTTACAATTTGTTTGCTTGTGCTGGCTATTTTGAATATACTGTTTTGGATATTGTGCCGCATCTATACAAAGGATAGTGGATTTGAAGTGCAGTTATGGGATTTTGTGGTTTCTACGGTACTTTATATACTGCCTAATATGCTGATGATTGTGAGTATATATACATTGATTTCACTTATATTTAAAAATCCACTTCCGGGTGTGCCACTTTTAATTCTTTATATGGTGTATTCCAACATGGGGGGAAGAAATGCGGAAGGTGTTTATGGATATTGGAGCAGACCTTTGGCAATCATGGTTCGATTTCCCGGGCAGCTTTTTGATACGACACCGCCGCCAATGGTACTCTTAAATCAGAGTTTTCTTATTTTAGCATCTGTAGTAATTATTTTATTTTCGATACAGCTTTGGAAGAGGAGGCGGATGTAAATGAAGAAGGAAATGAAGATTGTCCTGCCGTTTTATAAGATTGCTTATGCAGTATCTTTTGTTGTGATTTTAAGCTTGATACGTGGGGTTGTATTCACAAATGAAATAGGACTTTCCGTTGAGGGACCTTTTGCAATATTGACTGTTGTTTTTTGTGCAGATACTTATGTGCAGGAAATTACAAGCAAACGTTCCGAAGTCCACAGACTGTATCGGATAAAAAAGAGAATTCATTCCATCATGCAGCGAATGATGATACAGGAAGTTTTCTTGTTGCTGCTTGCTGTTCTCGGATACGGGCTATTTTTTGTGTTTCAGAAACCAGTTACGCATCCAGTAACAGAAAGTGAAATGCTTCAATTTATTGCCTATTTTTTGGCGATTGTAGTAACCATTTTCTTTTGGGGAATATTGGCTAATACATTGTCTATGCTTTTTCGCAATATGTGGATGGGGATTGGAAGTTGTCTTTTGATATGGGTAGCAACAAATTCCACAGGAGGAGATAAACTTTTTGGGGCATGGAATCTATTTTCCTATGCTTTTAGAGATATAGAAAATACTGATGATATTACATGGCTGTATGGGAAAGCCTTGTGTATTTGTATAGGATTCATTTTATTTATAGCATTGCCGAAGATAGTTAGAAAGAGAGGATAAGTTTATGAGTATTCATATTGAGGATTTAACGGTAAGATTTAAGAATGGTGTAACAGCAATCGATCATGCAGATTTAGATATACCTAATGGAATATTTGGACTGTTGGGAGAAAATGGAGCAGGAAAGACAACTTTAATGAGAGTATTAACTACTGTATTGAAACCAGTTAGCGGTACAGTCACATTGGATGGGATTTTATATAGTGAAGGAAATTATGAAAAAATTCAGAGGAAAATAGGTTATCTACCACAGGAAATAGAACTTTATCCCAATTTGACTGTTCAAGAGTGTTTGGAGTATATGGGTGATCTAGCAGGTGTCCCGAAAGCGGAATGTAAAAAACGAATAGAATATTATTTGAAAAAGACCAGTCTTATAGAACATCGGAAGAAGAAAATGAAACAGTTATCAGGCGGGATGAAAAGACGAGTTGGATTGGTGCAGGCACTTTTGAATGAACCAGAATTTTTGATTGTAGATGAACCAACTACTGGCTTAGATCCAGAAGAACGTATTCGTATTCGTAATTTGTTGGTGGATTTTTCTGAAAACAGAACTATTTTGTTTTCAACTCACGTGGTAGAAGACTTAGCTGCCACCTGCAATCAGCTTGCAATTATGCATAAAGGTCGATTTCTGTATGCGGGTTCTATGAAGAATTTGACAGAAGAAGCACAGGGGAAAATCTGGATTTGCAAAGTACCTGATGAGAGAAAAGCAAGAGAAGTGGAACAGAAGTATCGTATTACATCAAAACAGTATGTTGAGGGTGGATTGCAGTTAAGAGTGATTTCTGAAATACAGCCAAAATTGGAGTGTATGTCAGTTCCTGCAACGTTGGAAGATGCTTATATTTATGTGACGAATCAATACGAGTAGAGAGTTTTCATATTGAATTGTAAGAGGAAAATAAAATTGTGAGAGAAGATCAAAGAAGGAGATACATGTTTTGTGCCATCTCCTTCCTTTATAATTCCGAGGTGTGGTGAGAGTAATGAGAAACCTTGCGTTTGTAACGTGTTTGCAACACCAAATTCCAAGAATTCGGTAAAATCAAGCGTTCCCAGTTACGCAAATGCTAAGGAAACGTCGTGAGATAGACAATTTTATACGGTTCATAGCATCACAGGATGCTTCACGACCTCTCAGGACTTTTGCTTCTAGAAGGCTTTTGTTTCTTTCAGTAGAGAATTGTGGTAGACTTTATGATAAGTTGTTTTGAGGCACAGAAAAAAGAAAATCTGGAGCTTCGTACATTTTTTAAATGTATTGCAGATGCAAAAGAACGGGATGGGAAATTTGTTAGATTGCATAATGAGCTGTTCGAGTTGTCCACTGTTAAGGGGGGACTATAAAATTTTGTGAACTTAGCAAAAGGTATTGAAGAAAAGTTTAGATTTGTTATAATTTAAGTACATAATAACAGAAAGAAGGGAAAAATATGAAAGGCCCAAATGTAAATATTTATAAAATCCAAATGGCATATTTTTTCAGAGAAAAAAGTCCAATTAGAACATTTGGACTTATTAGTAGTTTGTATGCCCAACTTAAAGATGTTTTTAAAACAGAACCCCAATCGCTGCCTATTCCGGATGAAGCACCAGAAGATGTTCCGCGATGTATTTGGAATGATGTTAATACAAGTTTAACATTTAATAAGGTTAGGTTGGATTTTACATTTAATATACCGTCTAAATTTAATTGGAAGCAATTGTTGACCGAGTTTAATAAGAAAATAACGGTGGCAATTGATGAACAAGAGATTATTATTGATAGAGTTGGTCTTGTTTCGGAATTGATGTCAGCTGATAGCTTACATGAATTGCTAAAAGAGTATATACAAATTAATAAATTTAATGATGCAGGAGAGGCTAATATTTCATGGTTGGAAAGTATTGAATCATATAATGTATGGACTTATTTTACAATCAATGAATCAAAAGATATTAACAAAATTGTATTTGATATAAATAGTTTACCAGAGTGTAAATTAGCAGATCAAGGAACTACAGGTAAAGAGGCAATGGACAAGTGTGCGGAATTGTTGAAAGGGAAGATGATAAATGTATTATAGATCAAATAATACTGTAATTAATCAACCGATATTTTGGAGCTTTAATGGTGACGATTTAAAGGAGACCATTACATATGTAATGAATGGACTTTTTGGTAAAATAGAGAATTCATTTTTTGGTAAACAAGGAATAAACGAAAATGTTGTTGGGTATAATAAGAAGAAATACGATGAATTGGAAAAAGTATATTCAATGGCATATAATAATATTAATTCTCTAACCAAGCATTATATAGTTGCCAATGCTACATTGGATGATATTTCAAAATTAGAATATAATTGGAATGACAATGGAGCGCAAGCATTTTCGGTTAAATTGATTGAGAGATGTAGGCAAATAGTTAGTCAGTTAGTTGCAGAACCATTTGTATGTCCGACCGCATGTGGTTCTATTCAATTTGAATATGAAAAAGAGAATGGAGAGTATATTGAGTTTGAAATATATGAAGATAGAATTGAGGTATATAGCGAATCTTTAATAAATGGTGAAGAAGAATTTGTTTTATATGGAATTACAGCAAATGATAAAATGAAGCAAATGGTGGTGGATTTTTATGGCTAGTAGAGACTGGAAAGAAGTATATCGAAGAGTAAAAAGTAAGCCAGTTTTTATGAAAGAGGGACGACCATCATCTGCATTGTTTAAAGATAGTAAGGGCGTATCTGTAGATAGAGATGCTGGAAGAAATCTTAATGATATTATTGTTGGATGAGGAACGATTACATGCATTATATAATGGCGGAATGAATGAAGAAGAGATAAAAGAAAAAGGTGAGGAATTAAAGGCGATTATATCTTTAACTGATGAGCAATGTGATTCTGTTGAAGTGTGTGTTATTCCAGATCCAATAGCTGGTGAAAATGAAAATCATGCAGTAATTCAAAAATCTAAAACAGAAATTCAGTTATCGAAAAGTCAGGCAAGAAATTTGGCTAAAATGTCGACTATAGTAAAAAATTATGCATAAAATCTCCTTTTTGCAATGAAAGAGGAGATTTTATATTTGCTAACTATTAATTAAAATAACAGGCTTGAGGTGTGGTGAGGAGTAATGAGAAGCCCTGTGTTTGTAACGTGTTTGCAACACCATATTCCAAGAATCTAGTAAAATCAAGCGTTCCCCGTTACCTAAACGTTAATTTCAGTTAAGGAAGAACTTGCAAGCCATCGGGTAAAACTCATTTTGTGTTGTATAAAATCCAGTGTCACTTGATAGATTATATTGAGGTGAATAAAAATTAGTGGCTACATTTTGGCTACAAAAACATTACGGACAAAGTGGATTGTGCGGATAATCAATCATAAAACACACATAAAGCGAACTGATAATACACTTTATAAGTGTTCGCACGAATGTAAAAGACGAGTTCGAGTAATTAAACGGATGAGAAAAACCCAGTATTTATGCTAGTCTCAAGCAAAATAGTTTAGTGTCCGGCAACGATTTGGCAACACTTTTTCTTGTTCAGGGAATGATTTATATATTTCAATATGGCACATAAGAAAACCTTACTGATATTCTGAAATGAAAATTGAATATCAGCAAGGTTTTTCTTATTATATTTCTTTGGCTATTTCTCTGATTTCTTAATGAGGTAATCACTCATTTCTTTGGAAGGCGTCTTTGCCCAGTGATGGCTGGTTTCTAGTTCCGGGTATAGGTAACGCCATTCGTCGTATTCCTCCCTGCTGATTTCGCTGTTTTCAAGTTTTTCTGCCTGTTGTTGCCATTCCCGGAGCATGTTGCTGACCGTATCAACAGGGGAAGAAGTAGAAGGAGCGCGGTAAAGGCAGATGAGACCGTCTTTTTCCGTTATCTTCACTCCATATATGTCCTCCAATGCAAAAAGGGTATGTAAAAAACCAATGTATGTGTCAATATCTGGCACAGTCAGGGCATGGGGGCTGACGCCGAGTATGCCCGCCATTTGTTTCATGAGATTTTGTTTGGGAATCCTCGCCTCAGATTCGTACTGCGCCATGCGCACGTCGGAAGTCATGCCCAGAAAGCCGAGTTGTTCGCCGAGCTGTTTCTGCGTCAGGTTCTTCCGATTGCCATAAGCAGACCTCCGTATAGTTTTTTGTTGTTTAGCCATGTCAGCACAATTTCGCCGCCGCTAAGTTGTTAAACAAATTTGTTTTGTACAGTATAGCATGGCGCAGTAAAGATAACAAGAAAAAATTAAATTTAAAAAGTTAAGATTTTTCCTGAAACCCCTTGACTTAAATCGATAAGTTTAGGAATATGGGAAATACATAGACTAAGCAAACAAATTTAGTCACATTTAAAACTGTCGGTAAAAACTGATGTTTGGAAAGAAATGCAGATTTACGAGTGCAGGCAGAGGAATCAGAAATAAAAGAGGGGAAGGGGGAGAGCAGGAGCTAAATGTCTCCAAATCCTATGCCTACAAGGTTGTCCGGGAGCAGAATACAGAAATGCGCGGGCTTGGCTACCTGACAGTATCGGGCAGGGCGAACACAAATTTCTTCCGCAAGAAATTGTGTTACAGTGAGTAGTTTTTTGCAAGGAATTATCTTATACTGGACAGTCAAAAGTTCTCAAAAAAAGATAACATTCCAAGCAGATGTGTGTTATGGTTAAGTTACCTAATCCAAAACCAGCGTTTATCCACGGACACTTTTTTGGCGCCGTCAAAGTGCCCGCCGGAAAGGTTTCCAAATCTTTCTGTCTCCCCCTGTCCATCCAGATCTATGATGGTGACCGTGTGATTAGTGAATGACTTGGGGATGAATCTGTCTCCCATGTGGTACAGATGCTCCGTGACGGTTTCCGCGCAGCGCAGCATTTCGGGGGCTCCCTGTTTGTCCTGGACAGGTACTTCCTGACTGTGCCCCTTCTGAAAGAATGGAAGGTATATTCCGGGAAAGCACCCG
>Ga0137308_101107_pt1 | contig 30824 bp, 22 predicted proteins | sample Inofrocosms_June_FD_97181 | JGI IMG/M metagenome (GOLD analysis project Ga0137308, IMG submission 97181) | Mouse cecal microbial communities from Vienna, Austria - N-Acetylneuraminic and N-Acetylglucosamine D2O microcosms_June | ecosystem: Host-associated > Mammals > Digestive system > Large...
CTGCGCCTTTTTTACTCCAGCTTATTCCGCCATTTTCAGATTCGCATTCCACACCATTGCAAAACCTATGTTCTCTGTTCTTGCCTTGATTTCGGGCCAAAAATCAGGGAGTTTCGCAATTACCTAATCCGTTATTAAAATTTAGATTTCGTTTCTATCATTCGTGCGACTCAATCATACTAACTTTCACCCGATATTCTTTCTTCTCTCCGGGAGATAAGAATTTCAGCATCCCTGTCCTTCTCATCACGTCACGCCCATCAGGATAACAGTTCCCACATTCCAGTCCAAGCACATAATCACGCACTCCCATCATCTTCCACTCAACAAACCCGTCCAGTTGTTCCGTATCAAAGCTGATGGTAAGCCTCATGCCAAGCTTAGGCTGATAAATGGATGCCTGCCCTTCCCTGCCGGAAAATTTGTGGTAATAACACCTCTCCTGATACCCGGCAGCAGGCTTCTCCATATACATCCAGTTTTCTATGTCTTCTGCCGCATAATCATCCCGCGGTTTTACTTCCACAGACGGAATCTTTACAATACTGTCCTCGTCCAGCAGGGGATACCCCATGTTCATATGGTATAAGATTTCCACTGGCTCCACCCTGTCCCCTGTATTTTTGATGACATCATATATCTCAAAAGTATTTTCGGACGTAGATACCCTGATCTCCCGTTCCATCCGCAGTTTCCGTCCAAAAATCACTTCATCCTTTACCACCATATGCACCACAAGCATATCGTCTTCTTCTGTCCAATAGGCTTGTTCACAAGGCTGGTTAGCAATGGAGCCATGCAGCGGAAGTTCCTCTCCCGCATCGGTACAGGGGGAACCTACTGCCTGCAGACCGCAGGTTGTCAAAAAACCTGCCGTAAAAGACTTCAGCCAGTTCGATTCCATACAGTCATAATATGCCGGTGACACATAACCGCAGGGAGACATGTAGCTCATATTGATTCCCTTGAAGCGCAGCCTTGCAATATCTCCGGCCCGGTCCGGTGTAATGGCAAGTTCTATACCTTTACCGTTATTTACCTCCAAAATCCGCATACCAGCTCCCTTGCCGCCTACAAGATGATGTTCTTCTACCCCATAAATCTGTGAATCATGCCCTATGTATGGATTCATCTGATTCCTCCTCGTCAATATTTCCCGGCTGCCTATACCAGTGGCCGCACCACCTGGTACACTTTCTCATATCTTTTATATATTTCCATGTACTTGTCATGCATTTCCCGTCGCGGCTCATAACTTTCTGTTTTCTCTACCATATGTGCCGCCGCATCGTTTAAATCTTTGAACAGCCCCACAGCAATTCCCGTCAGCATAGCGCTGCCCACGGTTCCCGCATCCACAGTTTTCAAGGAAGTAATCGGAATGTCCAATACATCCGCTTTCATCTGCATCCACTCTTTGGACCAGGCACCCCCGCCTGTGGCATGTACCCTGTCAAAGCAGATTCCTGACTGCCGCAAAGCCTGCATATTCAGGTACATCTCATATACCACGCCTTCCATACATCCACGATAGATGTCTGCTACCGTAGTCGCCGCCGTCAGTCCTAAAACAGCCCCTTTGGATCCGGTATCCATATATGGCGTTGCTGCCCCCGCAAAATGGGGCAGCACCAGGAGTCCGCTTGGTTCTTCTGACGCATAGGCATGCTCCAGAAGTTCATTGACAGAAATTCCCTGCTCCTTTGCAAGCCTTTTCTCTTCTTTCGCCAGCGTATCCGCACACCACTGTATCAATGCGCCGCCTGTATAAGAAAATGCATATGCCACATATTTTCCCGGAATCACATAAGGGACAACAGAGAAATATCCCTGATACATCACATCAATATCCGGTATTTTGTCATAGACAGGAGTCAGGCATTCCACCGTCCCGGCTCCGTCCACTGCCACAGAAGCGTCAAATGCGCCTGCTCCCACAGCTGCGGAAACCTGGTCATGGCTTACGGAAACTACCTGTGTATCCGGCTTGAGTCCGCTTTCCTTTGCAACAGACGCCAGCAGTTTCCCCGCAATTGTTCCTGTAGGAACCGGTGCAGACAGCAGCTTCTCATCAATCCCGGCTGCTTCCAGAATTTCGCTGCTCCAGCACAGGTTCCTGATATCAAAAGCCATCGTTCTTGTTGCCAAAGAATAGTCGATCTGAGCAGCCCCTGTCAGCCTGAAAACAACATAGTCTTCCATAAGGAAGATATGCTCTGCTGCTTCCAGAACCTCCGGTTTATTCCTTTTCAGCCACATGATTTTGGATATGCTGTACATCTCATGGGGGCGCAGTCCTGTAATCTCCGCAATCTTTCTTTCCCCAATCTTCTGTACCAGTTCAAGGCACTCTTTCCTGCCCCTGGGATCCGTGTACAGCATGGCAGGATGCAGCGGCTCCCCAGCCCTGTCTACACATATAAATGTCTCCCCGAAGCTGGTCACCCCAATCCCTCCAATATCGGGATACCGGGATGCCATCTCCATAAACACAGCATAGACACCATCCATCATGGCTGAAATATCAATTTCATGTCCTCCTACTGCCCTCTGTACTGGATAGTCGCGGTATGCTTTCCCAAGCAGATGGCCATCCCCGTCAAAAACTGTACACTTACATCCTGTAGTCCCAATGTCCAGTCCTGCAATATACATCCGTTCTCTCCATTCCCATCACCTGTTTACTGTCCATCAATCTCCACCCAGTCATATCCAAGATAGATAGTAAAGGCCTCTTTCAGTATTTCTTTCATATGCCCCACACCGACAGAGGTATGGTGTTTGAAACCGCCCCTCGCCAGTTTGATCAGCTTATTCTGCAGATCTGGGATTTCACAGACACCGCCGCATCCAAAAAATGCTTCTTCAATCGGATCATCCGTAAACTGTGCTTCACTGGCATATACAATGATTTTTCCATCCTTTGTCTGGCAATTGGAGATGGTTGCAGGAAATGCCTTAATCCTTCCCTCATTGCAGCCCCAGCCGGAACCCGGATCGTCTTTTGCAAACATCTTATGTTCCGTAACCGTTCCTTTCGCCGTCATCAGCCTCTGGGCAACCGGTCCGCAATGGAACAGGATTACCTTGTTTTCCTCATCACCATAGTTATTATTCCAGTCCAGAACAGCTGTAGGCTCTTCACTTGCCAGATTCATGGCACGCATGGTAATGGCGGAGCACATATCTATCTCACAGGATGCCACGATTCCCCTGTCATTCAGTTCACTTAACAAGACGCAGGGGCATACCCTCATACAGGTTTCCATCTCGTTCCAGCAGCGCAGTGTCAATGCATCCAGATGATATTCCTCAATATACTCATCCAACACTACAGAAACTTTAGCCAGCGTCAGTTTATTAGCCTCCGGTACCTTTGTAAAGTCTGTATAGTCCTCCAAAACTTTTACCTTGGCCATAACAGCCCCGTCATCCTCCGCTTTCTGCCCCACCTTATACATCAGTTCCGACAGGTCAAATGATTCCACGTTGATGCCGTATTTCTGCAGGGCAATCTCATCAAAGCGGACAGTCTTGAATGCAGTCGTCCTCGCCCCGATGCATCCCACATTGAACCTTTTCATACCGTTTACCACGCGACAGATAGCTGCAAAATCCTTCAGATTCTGTGCAAAAGCCGCCGACAGGGGATGTACCACATGGGGCTTCATCACTGTAAAAGGTACCTGATACTGTGTAAACACATCCGTCACAGAAAACTTTCCACAGTAAGCATCGCGCCTGTGTGCAAAATCCATCTTGCCAATCTCATCAGGATAGGCCTGCATCAGAATCGGAACCCCTGCATCCTGAAGAGCCGTAATTGCCCCGTTTTCATCAGCAAATATCGGCATGGAAAAAATCACACCGTCATATTGTCCTTCATGTTCTTTCAGCCATTTTGCGTAAAGCAGCCCCTCATCCCTGGTCTCCACGCCGCCATACCGCGTCAGCCCTGCATCCATCGCGATATAATCATACCCTGCGTCCGTTACCGCTTTGATCATATCTTCCCTTGCTCCATAAATCAGCTCTCCCGGCATGAACCCCCGGTTGCAGAATGCCAATGCAAATGTCATTTTCTTTCCCATTTTCTCTCTCCTTCATGTCTCAATCCATTAAAGCAAACATTTTCATCGCCGTCTTCACATTTTCTTTCATCGCCGTCCTGGCTGCCTCAGCTATAGAAGAAAAGAAAACCGGTTCCCCTGCTTTCAGAGTACCCAGATATTTTTCCGCAGCCGCCCCGCCGGACTTATCCATGTATGTAAAGTAATTCACCTTGCGCACGCCTGCCTCAATCGCCTTCCTGTAATCCTCCCTGCTGACTCCCGAACCGCCATGCATCACTACCGGAATATTCCCTGTCTGAGTACGTACGCCCCTCACCACATCAAAATCCAGTTTTGGTTCCGTCAGGTAGATGCCATGGGTCGTCCCAAAAGAACATGCCAAGGCATCAATTCCCGTTTCCTTTACGAAAATTCCTGCCTGTACAGGGTCTGTATAAATCTTAGTCTCATCCTTTGCACCGCTCTCATCTCCAGTACCGGATTCCCGCCTTCCCATACTGCCCAGTTCCGCCTCCACTGAAGCTCCTGTTTTTGCTGCCATCTCCACCGCTTTCTTCGTGTTTGACAGATTTTCTTCATAGAGCAGCACGGAGCCATCATACATAATAGCAGTAAATCCTAAGTCAAGAGCCTGTTGCAGATACTCCAGTGTCTCGCCGTGGTCCAGGTGCACGCACACTGGGACAGTCGCTTTTCTGGCTTTTTCCACCATAATCGGTCCAATGACAGAAAGCGGAATCCACGGTTCATGGCATTGGGCGAACTGTATAATGACAGGCAGTTGTAGCTCTTCTGCTGCCGCTATTACTGACAACAGACTTTCCAAGTTCGGCGTATTAAACGAACCAATGGCAATTTTTCTTTCCTCCGCTATATGCATGACTCCATTTAGTGTTTCCAGCAAATCAATCTCCACCTTTCTCATTCTTTATATTTGGAACTACTTTTATTTTAAATATGATTATTGCCCCACTTACAGATTCTGTCATCTGCTACCTTAAAAGTTCAAGCCCATATGACTCCACATTCCCCTCCACGGCATTCCAGATCCAATCCGCAATGCTGACATCTCCTGATAAATCCTTCGTAAAGGAAGTAGACAAAATCGTATGCTGGGTCAAATCCAGTTTTTTATTGAACGGATTATATGGCAGCCCATCCCAGATAAAGATTCCCACGCCCTGAATGTTTTCCTGCAGTCCGGATACCATTGCCTTTAAGTCCGCTTCAAACAAATCCCCGTTCTCACTTGCCACAGTTCTTTCCCCGTCCCTGATATAAGCCTGATAAGCCGCCAGCTCCCCGTCCCGCACGGAGCAGTCAAACAGAATCTTTACCGCATTCCCTCTCTTTTCATGCAGCGCCGCAAGACTGTCCAGCACAATATTGTTGCCGGTCAGCCTGCTGCTGATTTCTTCCGGCACATGCCAGTTACCCATGGCGCATTCCTGCCACCTGTCATACAGCAATAGGGAACTATCCACGGCAACCGTGATATTTTCAGCCTCAGGAAAATAATCAATCACATCATCTGCCAGAAGAGAAGCCGCAAAGCCTCCCGCACTGAAACCTGTGACCAGCAGGGTATCCGGCTCATCAATATACCGCAAGGCTTCCTCCATAAAAAGCCGGTAATTCTTATACCCATTGTGATATAAAATCCGGGGATTTCCTTCCGTGTCCGTATAAGGGAATTCACCGGTTCCTGTATGAAAATCTCCCGTCCCATAAGGCAGCACAATTATAGTCCAATCCCTGAAAGGATTATCCTTGTTGCTGCTCCCGATACCTCCCTCCGCAAGCGTATCCTGGTTTTTCACGTTTACCGCATACAGGTTTTTGGGATGAGCTGCGGTATATTCATCCAGACACGCGCCTCCGCCAAAAAAATATACAATTACCTTATCTTCGCTTCCAAGCCGCAGCAGCCCATGCCATTCGCTTCCATCCGACGACTTCGCCTCCGCAGGCGTAATCCGGTACCATTTCCCGACCTGAGGCTCCCCCTGTAGTTCCGGCATGGTCTTAAAAGCAGTATTCCTCAAGACGATCACTGCCAGCAGAACCAAAGCCACAAATGTCCCCAGAGCAATCAGCATCCTCTTTTTCCTCTTTTTCATCCCTTTTCGCCTTTTCCTTATTGGGCTATCCTGCCTGTTACTCCGCATATCCCCAAAGCATCCACATACGCATTTTTAAGTATTGAAAGCAAGCCTCGCACATTTCTTTCTGTTTCTGCTCCATTTCGGTTAATTCCTTGTCATAGTCCCCTTCCATAAAGCCGTGGGTAGATTCCTCAAAAACTTTCAGCTCCACAGGGACTTCTGCCTCCAAAAGCCTGTCCCGGTAATCGAAGCCCTGTTGGTACAATGCATCCGGTCCACAAAGGATTAGCTCCGTGGCAGACAAGCCTTTCAGGGCTTCTGCAGAGGCTGCCCCTGGGGACATCACTGTCGAATATCTGTCAATCCCATCCCTGAAAAACACCTCCTCCATCAGCTTTGTGGACTTGGCATCCATACCCGGAAACAGCCCTTCATTAAACACATGGAAATCAAGAAAAGGATAGACCGGAATATTGCTGCATAAAGGAATCCCCTCATCTTTCAGCATAATGGCTGCTCCGGCACAAATGTGCCCGCCCGCACTGTATCCAATCAGGTTAAACCGGTTCCTGTCAATCCCGTATTCCGCCGTGTTCCCCCCAAAAAAGCGCACCACATCCGCTACTTCCTTCTGGGCATAGGGAAAGGGTTCTGCGTCTACCTTTGTATAATTAATGTTCACAACAAATGCACACAACAGATCCGCCATCTTCTGACTCTGCTCATCCAGCGCCGAGGCATCGCCTCCAACCCATGCTCCGCCATGGATATTGAACATCACCGGCATGGGCGTATATTTCTTTGCCTTTGGTTCATACAGGATTACTTCCACCGGCTTTCCCTCCGCCCGTGGAACAAAAAACTGTTTTCCCAGCCAGGGCTCCTTTTTCCTGCTCTTTTTCCTCCCACTCTCCAGCATCTTGTGAACGAAAAATAATTTTATCTTGTTCAAACCTCTTAACACTCCTTTCCATGCCGTTCTGTTCCACATCCTTTAATGCTTTTCCGGCGATACCAACCCATGACACTGAATACCTCTTTACAGGCAATTTGGCCCGTCCCACTCAATACTCCTTTTCCAGCAGTTCCAGCCCATAGCTTTCCACATTTCCATAAATACAGTCATATACCCATTGCACCGGGTTCTTGTTTCCACTGAATTTCCGGAAAGCAAATGGCACACTCAAAATCGTATGCTGCATCAGCGCATTCTCCTTGTCCGTAATTTTTTCAAAAATATACACGCCAATCCCGGGGATCTCATCCTTCATCCTTTCCACGCTTCTCTTTAATATACTCTGAAATACGTCCCCATCTCTTTTGTCCGCCGCATGATCAATGCCATATAAGTATGCCTGAAAGGTAGAAAGAGCCGCATCCCTGACTGCACAGTCAAAAAGAATCTTTACGGCCTTTCCCCGTTTCCGGCTAAGTGCAGCCAGACTGTCCACTGTGATATTATCCGTTTTCAGTCGGTCACAGATCTCCTTTGGCGCATGCCATCTGTTCACCGCGGCATCACGCCATTTTTCCGATACCATCAGCCCAGCATCCACTGCTACAGCAAGATGTGATGCATGGGGAAAATACTCAAAAACATCATCCGCCAAAAGAGCGGAACCGAACCCTCCCGCGCTGCCTCCCGTCACAAGTACGGCATCTGTCTTTTTTGCCTCAATATGCTTAAGCGCCTCTTTCATCATAAGCCGGAAGTTGAAACACCCATGATGGTACAGTGTTTTCTTCTCCCCCGTGAGGGCTGTGTACTCCACTTCTCCGCAGCCAATATGGAAATCCCCGGTAGCATAAGGCACCACAATTACCGACCAGTTCCGGAAAGGGTTCTTCTTTCCCCGTGACCCTATGCCAAACTTCGCTATGCATCCTGCCATGGCATACATGCCCTGTGAAAAGGTGTCGCTGTACGCCCCGCCTTCTTTCACTGCGGAATATCCTCTTGCCGCTGTATATTCATCCGGGCTGACTCCACCCCCGAAGAAACAGACAATTACTTTATTCTCGGAGCCTTTCTTCATAAACCCATGCCAGACTGTCCCATCGGCTGAGACTGCTCCCGGCGTATCCACCTCATACCATTTCCCTGTTTCGGCAGCTCCCTCAAGCTTATCATAGTGCCCGCCAATCATTCTGTTAAACAACGCCTCTATCAGTCTGCCCATGCTCTCCGACCTTTCTTTCCTGCTTTTTGTTTATGCCACCCTGTGTCTTGCACTAATTAAATCAGTTTATAAAAAGATTTTCTATCCTATTTTTGTGTTTTTTGCTTTAAATATATGCAAATATGCCCTGCCGGAAATAGAGCCCTATTTTCTAACCGTTCTAAAAAAGCCCCTGCAGAGCAATGCAGAGGCTTTTTCTTTTATCCCATTACCACCTTAATCTGTGCCTCCTTACAAGAAGCCAACAGTTCTGATGTAATCAAAGCACAATCATTCAAAATAACCGGCTTTCCGTTAAAGACTAATTCTTTCACGCCATGCTGGACGTGATCTGGGTTTTCTACCTTAATCGTAAGCCTGCATCCCCTGAAAATTCTATGAACTGTGTATGACTCCCACTCCGCCGGAATTGATGGATCGATCAGAAGTCCCTGGAGTACCGGGCGTACCCCCAGCAGGTACTGGGTCGCCACCACGTCCATCCAGGCAGCGGTTCCCGTCACCTGAGAAACAACACCCCATCCGAATTTCTCATTGTCCTTGCCAAGCATGGTTGAGCAGTATGCATAAGGTTCTGCATGATAACGCTCAACACCGACCTTTTGAATGACATTGTGGGGCAGAATCTGCCTGTAATAATTCCAGGCAAGGTTGCCGCGCCCCAACAGCGCCTCCGCCATAATCGCCCAACAGTTGGCCTGGCAGAACACTCCGCCGTTTTCAGAATAACCCGCTGGAAGACCGTTGACCATAGCCGATTCCTTTGCCGGCCACCCGGGATAACCAGGCGTATTCAGCAGCAACCCCAGGCCGGTGTCCAGTTCATTTCCGGCACTGTCCATGGCATGAAGCTGTTTTTCCCTGGAGCCTGCTCCCGCAATGACCATCCAGCTCTGAGGGTTGAGCCAAATCCGTCCGTACTGTGCTGTATGGGTGCCGATGGGATTTCCGTCATCATCAAGTCCCCGCAGGAACCAGTCACCGTCCCAGGCATAGCGCTCCAGCGCCTCTTCCTGCTTTTTTATCAGTCCGGCAAAACGCTCTGCTGTCCCGCTGTCCCCGCGCATCATGGCAAGTTCTTTCAGCTGGCGCAGCGCATAGATATGCTGCTCGGAAACAAACACCGTCTCGCCCCTGCCCTTGCGCCCATAAGGCCCAAGATGGTCATTCCAGTCGCTGAACAGGATCAACGGAAGTCCATGTTCGCCCAAATGCTTTTCCGTGAAGTCCACGCCGCGCAGCAAATGCTCCCAAAGCGTTGCGCCGCCGGTATGCGAAATCATGTCCGGCGCAAGGAATGGAATCTCCCTGTCCAGAAAACCGAGATCCCCCGTTTCTGCTGCAATGGCATAGGCCAGGTACACTATCCAGATATGATTATCGGACCGTGTGATATCCTGTGCCGGACGGTTTTCCTCAGGCCACATGATGTGGACAGGATGTCCGTCCTCAAACTGCTGTGATGCCAGGAAGCACAGCATCTGTGTTGCCCATTCCGGCTTGCGGTAGGCCTGTGCCAGCATGTCCTGGGCAGAGTCACGGAAACCAATGCCCCGCACCCCGGAGGCATCCGAACTGATGGAACGGGACAGACGCGCCGTATGGACACATTGCACCGGATTCCAGGTATTGATCTCCCGTGCGGCATCCTGATCGGGAATCTCACATTGTAAAACGTTCAGATGGTCATTCCACCAATTCTGCAGCTTCTCAAACTGGGCATCTGCGGCCCTTTCCCTGCGAAGCGCAGCCAAGCTTTCCCTCGCTTCCGCAAGCGATTTATCATAATCCGCAAGGGTCCCCTGTGCGACCCCAAGATAATAATGTATCCGCTTTTCTGAGCCTGAAGTCAGTTCCACATGGGTATGCAGCGCGCCACAGGGCTCTCCTCCATGAAGATCCGTATTGGAGAGATATCCGTTTTCAATCTCAATGGGATTGTGCTCATCCCGATAATTACCGCAGAAAGCATCACGGTTGCAGCAGTAGGAATTAACCTCTGCATCAGAGCCGAAATAGACCATTGGAGACTCATCCTTGCGCGGGTGCATCCAGGCGGTATAAGCATAGGTGATGGCCTGGAGCTCTTGCTCCCAGACAGCCCTTGTGTTCCACTTCAGATAATAGCCCAGTGTATTTTCCTCCCTCGCCAGATACTGTGACAGCTCCACATAGGCAAACACATCAAAAGCAATGTTCCCGCCGCTTTCATTCTGTAACTTTAAATCCCACACAAGCGCATCCGTATCCTGGGCCATGAAAAGCTTAAGAGCAGCGGTAAGCCCGTCCTTCTCTGCAACAAATACAGAATAACCGGGAGCATGCTTCGCCTCGCGCTTCTCAACCTTTGTATCACAGGGACGGAAAGCAGGCGACCAGACTGTACCATCCTGCATCCTTATGTACACATAAAAACCCGGGGAATCAATGGGCAGGTTATAAAAACGGTAACGTGTGAGCCGGAACATCATTGGGGATAACCACCAGGCCATACCGCCGCCTGCCTGAGAAATAAAAGCGTGCATCCTGCCATTAGATAGATAATTTATCCACGGTGAAGGCAGGTCAAATCTGTCAAAACAAATGGTCCTTTCCCTGTCTGAAAAGGCATAAGGTAAGTTTTTCATGTCTTTGTCTCCTATAGTATCAGTTATTTTCCGGCAATTCCTAATTGAATCTCCTCAAATTGATATGTGCCGCCAGTCAGGATTTCATTTCTGCCATCCGGCAACGTTAAACGGGCTTTTGTTCCGTCTGGCACTTCACAGCAATAGCGAATCTTGCCGCCATCAGGACAACCTCCCGGAAAGAGCCAGTATCCTGCCAGCACATGCTTCCAGCTCTTTCCTTGTGATCTCATTATTTTGCAATCCGGTGAGAATGCTGTCCACATCCTCTGCAGCACCGGGCATGATCAGGTCATTTCCAGCCAGTATACACTGAACCGCACTGCTGGCTCCATGAACACCAAGGTTGAATTTGTCACCGGTCGTTCCCCAGTCGGTCATAACAATCCCTTCAAATCCCCATTCGCTGCGCAGTACATCCGTCAGAAGTTCGCGCCGGTTTGCGGTATGGACACCATTCAACAGATTATAAGAAGTCATCACCGCTTTGGGAGCCGCCTCTTTGACACATATTTCAAATCCTTTCAGATAGATTTCCCGCAGAGCACGCTGGGAAACCATGCTGTTGGAGCCAAAACGATTGGTCTCCTGGTTATTGCAGGCAAAATGCTTGATAGTAACAGCACATTTCCCATGCTTCTGTACACCGCGCGTCACAGCAGCCGCTGTCCTGCCGGAAACCAGTGGATCCTCGGAGTAGTATTCAAAGTTCCTGCCGCACAGCGGGCTGCGGTGGATATTCAGCGCCGGAGCCAGCCAGACATTCGCTCCAAATTTCTCCATTTCCTCACCCACGATGTCGCCGCAGATTTCGGCGGCAACGGGATTCCAGCTCTGCGCCAGAGCGGTACCGATAGGGATTGCCGAGGCATAGTGATAGAGCACTGTATTTGTCCTGGCTTTTTCTTTATTTTGCTCCAGCTTTGCACGTATCAACTGCTGGATATCCGAGGGGAGGATATTCAGGAGGCCGGCAAAGGCATCGGTATCAACGCTGTCCTGCCCCTCTTCGGTTTCAATATACTTTGTTGCAATGCGAAGTCCTGCGGGTCCGTCTGCCATTACTATGGTTCCATAACCCTTCTCAGCCACAACAGCCGCTGTTTCGCCTGCTCCACCCGCAAGTCTGGAAGCAGAGTTGCCGATGATTGCCGCCATACCTTGTGCCTTTGTGTGTTTGCCGACGCATATTGTGGCAAGTTCACTGTCCGTGAAACCAGACAGGTCAGGATATGATAACCTCTCTCTATCAAGTTTCTCACGGTCAAAATGTCCGATGTGGTCTAAGTCTGCCGCATCTACACGGATAACGGGCAGGTTCTGGGGAAGATGGCGCTCCACTTCCGGATTCCAGTCATCAAAGTCCGCATTGCCACCGGCATGGCTGAGTGTCTGGGTGACTATATCACTTTCAAGTGCAATGATCCCCACTGGCATAGTACCAATACGAATGACATATTCACCCTTTTCGAGCAGCCATGCATCGTTTCCCGCATCCCAGCTTGCCATATTTTCAATGGGAATTCTAAGAGTGAGCATCTCACTTTCTCCAGGAAGAAGCTCCCCTGTCTTTTGATAAGCGCAAAGCTCACGGGCAGGCTTCACGAGCTTACCGTCCGGCGCGGAGCAGAATAACTGCACGGTTTCTTTCCCCGCATAACTGCCTGTATTATTCACTGTGACAGTGACAATAACTGTATGACCCTCAACTGTAAAAGTATCCGGCTTTACACAAAACTCCGTATAACCGATACCATAACCAAAAGGAAACAGCGGCTTTATATCCACTGTGTCAAAGTAGCGGTAGCCAACAAAGATACCCTCCCGGTAACAGGTGTTGTCCTGCTGGGCGAAATCACCCATGGCAGGATAATCATCCAATCTGGCCCATGTCGTGGTAAGTCTGCCTGAAGGATAGTTCTTCCCAAGCAGTACATCCGCAAATGCATCGCCTGTAACGGAGCCGAGCTGACTGAGCACAAGGATATTTTGAACCTGGTCCATTACCGGACTCAGATCCACAGGACCGCCCACATTCAAAACAAGCATAAACTTTCTGTATCTTTCACAACAAAGAGAAATATCCCGCTTCTCATCCTCAGTGAGCAGAAAGTCCCCCTCTGCTGCAAGGCGGTCAGACCCTTCGCCGGAATTACGGGACAGCACATAGATGCAGACTTCACCTTCACCGTCAATTGGCAGCATATAGCGGGGTTCCGGGGGTGTCTTGCCCATTCCTACAAGAAACACGGGTTTTCCCTGCGCCTTTGCCTCTGCAGCGATGTCATCATAAAAACTCTTTGTCTGCGCATCCTTCGCCGCCTTGTAACCGTCCATCCATTTCTTAGTCGTAATGATAAAGCCCGCGTTTTCGAGTCCTTCCTCAACAGACACATAATGCCGCACGTTGACGTCCCCGGACCCTGTGCCGCCTTTAATGGTTTCCCTGGCGCCGGATCCATACAATGCGATCCTGCAAGGTGCGGACAGAGGAAAATCTCCGTTTTTCTTTAACAGTACCATGCACTCCGGGGCAAGGGCGCGGAGCCTGCCAAGATGCTCTTTCTCAAATTTCTGAATCTCATCTGTTGCTATTTTTTCCATCTTATCCCTCCAATTCGTTAATCATGCCGTGAAGTTGGTTGTCTATTTCACTGATTATTTCAGCGGGTATCTGGCAAAGCTCCATGATTTCACGGACAGTGTTGTTTCCAACCGCTGCCATCAGCCCTTCCATGGCGAATCCCCGCTCCCTTGCCACTGCTTCAATGCCTGTATACATCGGCGCAAGCACATTCCTGACTCCATCCCCCTGTTTGCGGATATGCCCCAGCGTACATTCCACGCTGAGCACCGGAGCAAAATCACCGTTCATGCTGATTGCGGCAGTGGGTTCCGTAAATCCGTTCCGTGTGAGTCTGCCCATGACCTCTCCCAGCCATTCAACACTATCCGGTACCCACCGCGGCAGGCGGGGGCAGACAGAATTGGTATTGATCCAACACTCGGCCGTGGAAAAACCATGTCCTCCATATGAGTAAATGTGGCTTTCAAAAGCAACACCTTTTTCCGCAAGGGCAAACTCCATAGCCAACGTATTCTGAATCGCAACCGTGCGGTCATCCCGCGCTGCAACAAGAAAACAAGGACAGGTTTCCTGTGTTACATGCTCATGGGGATAGGGCATTCCGGGCTGGCACATATCCACGATATCCTTCAAAATAGCCGGATAGACCAGGACTGCCGCATTTGGCTTATGTTCTGCTATTGTTGCGGCACAGGCTGCCAGATGCCCTCCCGCCGAAAATCCTGCAACTGCGATTTTCGAATCATTGACATGCCATTCTTCCGCCTTTGTTTTAATCAATGCCATGGCATCTTCATAATCTTGGAGCGGCAACGGCCAGCTACCCTTGTTTCTGACTGTATAGCGCAGAATGAATGCCTGATACCCTGCCTTCAGATATGCTACAGCCACAGCATCCGCCTCCCGGTCGGAGCACATGGCATAGCCTCCACCGGGAAGCACCATTATGGCAGGCCGTTTTGAAAACCCAAACTCGCCTTCCGTCTCCTGAATATATGCGGTAAGTGTTACATTTCTCTCTTCATTTAATACAATGGTTTCTGTTTTCATATCTTTCCTTCTCCAATCCTGATTATAAAACTTTGCTATCCACCTATCTATTCCTTTTCAATCCTGAGTACTCCCACTGCTTCTACATCAGAGTATTCCTAATCCTTTCATTAATACTTCCTTGATAACTGTGCCTCACATTCCTCACGGGTAATAGCGCCCGCATTGCACTTTGCCATCAGCTCAGCATCATAATCCTTCAGGTTATAAAAAATGTACAGCAGAATAGCCGCGATTCCAAAGCCGATGGCCGGAATCAGATAGCCAAGACTCCAAAGCGCATTCAAAGCAGTTTCGGACTGGGTAACTCCCTGCGCCGCCAGATCCGCAAAGCTCTCGCCCTGCACCTCCTTCCAGTCGAAAACAGCCAGAATATATAGGGTGACAGAGCCGACCACCCCTCCGAATGCCTTGTTGACAAAAGATTGCAGTGCATAGAAGATACCAGAACAGTCTTTTCCGGTCTTGTAACGGGTGTACTCGATGGTATCCGGTGCAATATAGTTTTTGACAACAGCAATCAGCGCATTGGGAATGGCGCATAGACCGCCAACTACGATAAAGAAGACCTTACTGTCACGGCCAAAGAAGTAGATAATCAAAGATGCTGCCATAATCAGCATATAAATAAGCGCCAGCAGGTTCCGTTTACCGAATCTGTCCGCAAGCTTGCCGCAAAACATACTTAAAACGATTCCAGGCATAAACCCAATCAGCATCACATAAGAAAATACCATAGAGTCATGAAAAATATAAAATCCCAGAAAACCTTCCACCGCGGCGCGGGTGCCAAAGATGGTGGAAATGATTACGGAAAGAAAGTAAACCAGAATGTATTTATTGGTAGTGACACAGCGCAGCATATCCTGAAAGGAATATTTCTCCTGAGCCCCTTCCTCCTCTACATTCTTCAGCTCCATGTTATGTTCCCGGACCTTAAATACCATGGGCACCATAAAGACAAGGAAAATCAGAGAACTGACGATAGCGATAGTCTTGAGAGGAATCCCTACGCTTTCACTCATCAGAGCGGTCACGATAATGGCGTAGCCTACAGCGGTCACGATGGAGATAACACCCTTTACAGTCAGGATGCTGTTCCGTTCCGAGGGATTATCAGTGAGGGTAGTGATCATGGACTGCATGGGCACCTCGGTGAGTGTGCAGGTAAAGTCAAACATCAAATAGGTAACCAGAAACCAGATGATTTTCACAAGATCCGAACTGTCCTTCGGCATCATAAAAAACAGGATAGTAGCCACAGGGAACGTCCAGAAAAACAGACGGTACCAGGGCATATACTTCCCCTTTCCAGCAATTTTAGAAAACAGCTTTCCATTTGTAATGTCAATCTTATCAATGATGAATCCAAACAGGACATCATCCACGGAGTCAATAATTTTGACAATCAGAATCGCCCCTGCAAGAGAGGCCATGTTGACTCCCTGAAATATCAGGAAAGTGGTCATATATGTGTTGATCAGCGCTGCGCAGAACAGCCGGGCGCTGTCACCCAGATAGTACCAGTTCTTTTCAGACCGGCTGAGCCGCCAGCCGGGATGCTTATTGATCTTCTCGGTCTTTGTCATTTTTCCCTACTCCTTTTATATGTATTTTTGTATAAATTCCATCATCCGCTCAAAGGCTTCCTTCGCATGGGGCTCACTGTCCAGCTGATCCATGTAGCCATGGGGAAGTTTCGCGCCAGGGAAGAATACCATATCGTTGGGGACGCCTATTTCATCCAATTTCCGCTTCAGTCCCCGCGCCTCGGTGATGAAAAATCCTTTTTCATCGTCAGGCTCATTAGAGGCGTTGATCCAACTGGGGATAAAGGTTTCGTGGATATAGTTTTTTGCGTTGATTACTGCGATTTCCCCATCAGGATCATTGTTCTTCGCCCCAGATAAACATCCCAGCATTGCAAACATATTCTTGTCAAATACACTGGCATCCAGCGCCGCTTCGTCAATAGCAAGCACCTTTAGATTGTCTGCCGTCATGACCGGTTTGACACCAAGCAAAGCCGCATACTCCGGATTTGAAATACAGGCTGCATAAATTACCGTCATGTTTGCCCCGGCGCTGCCACCACTGAGACACACATGGGACATATCCAAAGCCAATTCGTCCTCATGGTCAAGAAGATAACGGAAAAGCTCATCTGTCTGCTGAATCTGCACCGGGAAACGGTACTGCGGTGCAAGCGCATAATTTGCATTCACAAGGTTATAACCCGCTTTCACTATTTCCATGAGTTTGCCCGAACTTCCGCCGCCTGCCGCCAGCGGATCACCGGTGGTCTTGTCTCCGAAAATAAAGCCTCCACCATGAAAATAGATAATTGTAGGACGCTTTATCCCGCTGTCATCAGGATACCAGATATCCATAAAGCTATTAGGATAGCGGTTGCCATACCGGATATCATTACGGCACACGAGACCATTTCCCATTTCAGTTTTTTCAGGCTTTTTCCATGGTTCCCATTCATTAGGTTTATGCCCTTTATAAATCCTGGCATACACTGCCTTTTGCAGAACCCTGCATTTGAAATCATTCAATAACCTGCCCACTTTTCTCACCTCTGTTTCCATTTCTAAGAATATTATAAATAAAGCAAATATATATTTCTAACCTATTTGTATGTTTTTTATTCTAATCTTGCTTATTCTTCTCTGGCTGTGTATAATGATTTATATGGATAATGTCAATGCCATAAAGAGAAGAAATATTGCATTAGTAACCAGAAATACACTTTACCATAAAAGGAGAATACCATGGCTCAGTTACTTACTGAAGAACGTATGGAATCTGATTTGGATTTAATAAAGCTGCTGCACAGTGAAAATCAATTTCAACGCATTCCCATTCAAGTAGAATCTGATCTGCTTGACAAGGTAAGGCAAGGGAAATACAAGGATATTCATATTTCCAAATTCAGCAAAATGGACGATAATCTGGGTCCAATGGCTTTGGACAAAAAAACTGGCTATACCTATCTGACTGTTACTGCAATTGCTTTATTCTCGCGTACAGCCATTGACTGCGGCGTTTCACCTGATGATGCCTTTGACCTTTCCGACACCTTGCTTTATGCTCTTTCCAACTGTGACACAACGGAAGAAATCCATAATATTTTCCAGCTCTCTGCCACTATGTATGCAAAGAGGGTATTCCGACTGCAAAATTCCCAGCATTCCTATCAAGTGGAGCAGGCCTGCAATTACATCAGCCGCAATATATTTCAAAAAATATCCATTCAAGAACTTGCCGAATATACGGAATTATCCTGTACTTATTTGAGCCATCTTTTTTCCAAAGAGATGGGAATTTCCATCCACAATTATATCCAGAGGGAAAAAATCAATGTTGCCTGCAATCTGCTGGAACATACCAAACGGCCAATCAGTGAAATATCTACTTATCTGGGTTTTCAGACCCAAAGTAATTTTGGGGCAATCTTCAAAAAGTGGCAGAACATGACACCCACGGAATACCGGAACAAAAATTATCGGGAAGTGTACTGATACCCTTCCCGATGATTTTTACGCCCTGTGACACAAAATCCTGTGCAATCATTGGTTTTTCTCTATATCCTGCCAATTGGCGTTGCTTAATATTTCCGCGTCTTCACCCCAAAAAGCCTGTCCCGCTTCCTCATCGCCGTAAAGCTGGTACAACATCCAGGCAGTCATGTAGCCGTCTGTGCGTGCCAGCATCTCCTCATGTTCCGCACCGACAGCCCTTGCACGCACCTTTACTACACTGTCCGGTATGTTGTTATAGTTTTCTTCCAGCGCAGAAAGCGGGGACACCCCACCGAAGCTTGAATTGGGGTCAGTCCCTGAATCATCTGATTTCCCCGTTCCGGCAGTCATAAAATAGGGTACTTGAATCTTCGAGACATCATACTCCCAGCCCAAATTCTTTGCCAACAAAGGATATGCCGCACTGCCTGTAAAAATGGTCTTGTAATATTTCCCATTATCATAATTTGTCAGAGCACAGATTGCACCGGCACCGCCTTGTGAATAACCAACAAGACCTATATTTTCATAGTCAACTCTGCCAAAAATTACGCTGTCAGCAGGGAGATTCAGCATAAAATCCAGGGTTTCGGAAGTTGTTTCGCCAGTTCCCGTTTGCGGATCTTCATTACCGACAACAATAAACCCCCATGAGGAAAGACGTTTAAAAAACGGTTCATATTTTGCTGCCGGTGTCCCACTGGCATTTACTGCTACAATCATCGGATAAGTCTTGTCAGATTTTTCAAGTTCCTTTGGATACCACACTCTGATTTTTCCGATAGACTCGTTATCGGACGCAAACTCTGTATATGCAGTCTCATAGGAACCAAGCTGGGAATATTTCATTTCCAACGGAGCCTCTGAACGAAACTTTTCGTGATAACCATCTATGATATCAGTATTTTTTCCTCTATGCGTCAGGACAAAGATAACTACAATACCAATCAAGGCAAGAATAAAAATGCCGATAACAATCAAAATAATCTTCATAATATTTTTCATTTCTATCTGCTCAACTTTCTTGTTTGATTTTTTCGCAAAAATGATAGGAACCACTGTCCAATACCTCTGTCTTCCCGCTCGGAAGCACAAGATTTGCTTTCGTACCCTCTGGTACCGTACAGGAGTAAATCAAGGTTTCACCTTGCCGTTCCCAACGGGAGCGGATCATACCGAAGCGGGTTTTGTAGCATCCCTCTGCCCAGGTCAACGACCCTCCAATCAGGGGCTTAAGTTCAAACTCACGAAATCCCGGAGCATGAAACATGGGACGGATACCTGCCACATACTCAAAAAGGAACTGACAAACAGAACCAAAGCTATAATGGTTAAAGCTGTCTCGAAACACATCCATGCCGTCCCAATTTTCCAACATGGTGGTAGCCCCCAAAGTAATGGGGTGCAGCCATCCAGGAGCTGATGTCTGTTCCAGGATACGGAATGCTTCATCTGCCATTCCATTGTCAACCAATGTAGGCAAAAGATATACTGTAGACAAAAAGCCCGTATTTAAATGGTAGTTTGCCGCCTTCAGTTCCTGCTTGAGCTTTGCAATAACAAGCGGCTTTTTTTCCGCCCCTACCATATTCAATGCCAGTGCACGGACATAAGCCGCTTGATGCCCCGGTTGAATAACTCCATCCGAATCCACCATATACTGTTCATAAGCGGTTTTAATTTTCCCAGACAGTTCACGATAGCAGGCAGCATCCTCCGTTTTGCCTAAAATCTCTGCCATATGAGCCAGCGCATCACAGCTTCGCTTTGTATAAGCCGTAGCCACTTCCGGTTTTCCATATCTGGCCATAAACTCCACATATTTGGAGGCTCCCTGCCCGCTCTTAAAAAATTCTATAACTTCCGGCGAAGGAGGCAGTGGTTCATTCCATTCTCCATAGTGAAATTTAGTATCATAGATATAATCACCGTCCCCATTGTGATACCATGGTCTGTCAGCATACAGAAAATTCTTATCCTTCATACAAAGAAGGCTGTACTCCAACCACCGTTTCGCTGTTTCGTACTGATTTTCCAAAATCGTGACATTTCCATACATAAGGTATAGTTGATATGGTATCCATACGGCTGAGTCACCCCAACCAACGCTGTCCTCTCCGATATTTCCATTCCCGTCAGGACCTGCCAACTGCATAAGCGGGTCTTTCTCCTGAACCCTTTTTAATTCTTCCGGGTCGTGGACAGAAGACGTAGAAGGAAAGGTAATCCCCACCTTACCACTTTCATATTGCTCAATAGTTTGATCTTTCAGCCATTTTTCGAAGAACGCATATACATCCATGAAATAAGCTGCTGTGCGACAATAAATCATGGCATCCCCTGTCCATGCATTGCGCTCCCGCGTGGGGCAGTCCACCGGTACATCCAGGAAGTTTCCTTTTTGACTCCATCTTGCGTTTTCCACCAGTTTGTTGATCAGTGGATTGGAGCAGTGAAAGTCGCCGGTTTCCTCCATATGGGAATAAACTGCAACCGCTGTAAACTCCCCATCGCTGACACCTTCCAGCAGGACATAACGGAATCCGAATACGGCAAAATGGGGGGTATATTCTTCTGTCTCTCCACCTTTGCAAATATACGCAATTTCCTGAAATGCCTTTTGTCCACCATCACAGTTTGCGGTAGAGAACACACCCTCCAGATCCAGGGATTCTCCATGCTTGAGATATACCACCTGTCCCGGCTCCGTATGAAAAAGTTTTATGTGGACATAACCAGCAATGTTCTGCCCAAAATCAATAACACGATTTCCTGCGTTATCATAAAAAAGTTTCCCAGGAAAGCGCTCATGCTCCCTGACCGGTACTCCTTCCGAGGCAATCAACCCGGCATCTGTATGAGCTGTTTCCAAAACGGCTCTTTTCCAATTTCCCGGTTCTATTTGAGCATCATATGTCTCCCCGATACGGAGATCTGTCATAACAATAGGACCTGTTCCCACTTCGAACCGTTCATCCGTGGGAATTCGCTCGACAGCATCGTCATAAAACAACTCCAGACAACCATATAACGCAAGGCGGGAACCAAAATTATTGTTCCACCTCCACCAGCCGTCTCCCACTGTGGTCTGCCAGATGTTCTCACCCTTGTGCAAGAGCGTTGTCACATCATACTCCTGCACCTGAATCCTATGATAATAACTTGTGAACCCTGGCGTGAATTTATCTTCTGTTACAGCCTCTCCATTAATCCTGGCTTCATAGATACCATGTGCTGTAATCCACAATTTTGCAGTCTGCAGTCCTGACCGAATTTCAAATCTACGACGGAATACAGGTACAAGGCGGCTCTCCCTGTTATCTGCCGGATGGCATATCCATTTTACTTTTTCATCCATTACGACAACATTTTTGCCAACGTCATTATTCGTTCTGCGCACTGTATCAATTCCTTTCTTGTCACTTTTTCTCCAAGCCAGACAGAATCCCCCACCGGCTTTCCTAATCCATTCTGTTAGGATTGACCACGATGGACGATCCCTTATGTTTTGTATCTTTGACTGCCCAACATTGCACAGGAATCACACCGGGATTTAAGAAGCCATTTCCCTTGTTCTGTCTCCCATGTTCCAAATCCGGATGCTCCGCAACATTAATCCAGTCCTTCAACACACTTTTGGGAAACAACTCCATACTGTGTCCCGTTAAGATAGTGTCAAAATCCAGCTTTTCCAGCTTATGCAGACTAGATATATATGTAGACAAATTAGTGGATTCCGGCAAGAACAGCCATGTGGCGCTACAAGCTCCATCACTGGTAAAAATGAGCCGTTTCTCCGGAAACAGCACTGCGATGCTACCCTGTGTATGTCCCGGTATCTCAACAATCCGCGCCGTTAGGTCACCCAAATCAAACGTGTCACCTTCCTTGACGAAATGGAAATTGTTGAAATTCATCCGTTTTTCATCATTCTCCTCAGGATGTCTGGGAATGATATTCCGCCAAAACACAATGCGCTGAACCATCTTCAATGTTTTTTCCAACTTCCGGTGAAATTCCGGCGTATTGTGCCGACGGTAGACCTCCACATCTGCCTCATGGAGACAGGCGGGCACATCAAAATAAAAGTTACAGCCTGAGTGGTCGATATGTCCGTGTGTGTTCACTACAGTAATGGGAAGTGATGTTAATTCTCTCACTATCTGGCTCAGGTCTTCGAAACCATAGGCGGTATCGATGACCATCGCACCAGTTTTACCCACCACCAAATATGTTGCAACGGCAGTGGAGCTAATCCCGTAAACTCCGGGCATCAGCTTTTTAACTTTATACATTTTCTTTACAGATTTGTCCATACTGTTATTTTCCTTAATCCTGTGTTATTTTCATGGCATGATACCGCAAATTGACATATTAGCAATAAACCTTCTGTTTAAATGATATCAAACTCTTTCACCACAGGATCTTCCTCACTATATCTCTTCCAGCCAGGTGTACCTGATTGAATGAAACTACTCCATGCATCCAGCATTTCTTCAGACAGCTCCTTATCAGCCTCTGTCAAGGGCCTCCAGCACCGTTCAAGAGTTCCAAACATATACCACAATTCTGCGGAATGAAAAGCTCCCATATCATCTCCTGGCATATGCCTCTTAAAATAATAAAGATAAACATCCTTATTCTCTTTCTGCATCTCACAAAAAGCCACATTACTCATATGTAGAGGATTCTGCATGTATGTAGTCTCCTCTTTTGAAATATCGTTCTGATTGCATCCAATCAAATAAGGAATTTTCAATACTTCATCATCCACCAGTATTTGGTCACAGGTCTTTAATAGCGAATAACCGTCAACTTGGGGGCAAAAAGGCATAATGCATTTTGTCTGTGCAGCCACAAACTGCCACATTTCTCCCTGTAACTGCAATATTTCCTGTGAATTCTTCTCATATAGCTCCTCTAATGACATCCCCCTCTGCTCCAGATATAGTGCACACGCTTCTTCCAGTTTACGCCCATCCATAACATTCACCGGAAAAGGACTTTGATATCCGCCACCGCTTTGAATGATGGCACCACTGATTTTTCCCTTTACAAGGGGGGATGACACCAGTGTTCTTACACTCATCCCTCCCGCTGACTGCCCCATAATTGTTATTCTGTTTTTGTCGCCTCCAAAAGCTGAAATATTATCCCTTACCCAATCAATTACCGCAATCTGATCCAATAATCCATAATTCCCGCTATGCCCATCTCTCTCACGCAGCTTTGGGTGGGCAAAAAAGCCAAAGAGTCCCAGCCGATAAGCTGCAGTTATCAGAATGATTCCCCGCTTTGCATATGCTTCTCCATCAAACTCCTTTTCAGAGCAAAATCCCCCTGCATATGCTCCTCCATGATACCAGATCACTACAGGATAATCGCCTTTTCCTTCTTTCGGCACCCATATGTTCAAGTAAAGGCAGTCCTCGCTTTGATGGGGCATATATTCCTGATTGTCATAAAACTCCTTATGATAAAAGCTCCCTTCCTCCTGAAGCCCTTGCGGACACATTGGCGGAAATTTATTCGCACTAAGAATGCCTTCCCATTGTTTCTGCTGTTTGGGCGCCTGGAACCGCAGACTGCCAACCGGAGGCTGCGCATAGGGAATCCCTTTATAAATCCTTGCATATTTCCCCTCTGTACCTTTCAATCTGCCATACCTTGTCTCAACAATATCACTCACTTTTGCATCTTTCCTTTCTGTTGTCCACAACCTTCCTATTTCACATCCAGTTCAATCACTGCATCACTGCATCCTTCACAGGAAATAGTTACTGCTGCTCTTCCTTCAGAATTCCCACGAAGTACAGCTAAAAGCCTCCCTCTATAAGCTGTCCTGACGAAATCGAAGAAATTCTCTTTGCTCTCCGGATCAGCACTGCCAAACCCCTGAAGTACAGCACTGCCTTCTATTTGAAGGGTTACCTTATGCTCCCCATCCATATAAAGAACACCGTTCTCATCCACCAGTTCAATCGTCAGATAGCACAGGTCATTCCCTTCTTTCGACAGTATATTTCTGGAAAGACTTGTTCTGAGATGCAGCTTTGGCATTGCTGTCACAACACGAAATCTTGATACCTCTTTTCCGTCCACATAAGATATGGCCTTCAGCTCTCCCGGCTCATAAACCGTCTCAAAACTTGCCTGATATCGGTGTCCTCTGCCAACAGGTTTTCTTCCTATTTCTTTTTCATTGCATAACAATACCACCTCATCTCCTGCCGCATATACCGATACCTTTACCGGCATCCCCTCATAGCCGGGAAAAGTCCAACTCTCAATCGTCTCCGGCACACTCCACGGTGTGCATGTGGCAGGTTTCCCGAAATGACGGGGTTCCTGAACTGACAAATACGGTTCTTTTCTCAGCCCCCACACAATCTCACGAAAATAGCTGGCTGGGCGCCTGTATCCGGTAATATCCACATCACCGCAATATGCCAGATATACCGGATAAGGGGCATAAAACTCCTTTTTCCCATCATACCTTGTATACCCCACTCCTGCTTCCCCAATGTAATCCCAGCCCGACCATGTAAAGTCCCCAATACATGCTGCATTCTCCTCACTATATCTCCAGAGCATGTCAATCTCCGGCGGATTTGTCTCGGATCCGTATATCACTCGGTTTGGATACTGTTTCATGTCTATTTCATAACGTTTCATCATATAATTGTATCCACAAACATCCAGATGAGACATGATTTCTTCCATCTTATGTCCCACCGAGGGATGTTCTATTACTCTGCCAAGACTTCCAACCAATGCTGTCATCATGTCATTCACATCACCACTTGCCAGTGCAGCAAGGATTGCTCCAGCCACCTGATTCTGACTTGCATCTGCACTTCCCGTAAGATTCGTAATCATTTCTTTCGTGAGGATTCCCATATCCAGAAGAAGCGGAAGTACATTATCACCTACTGCCAGCTGCCCATTTACCGCATTTGTCACCGGTCGTGTTCCATCCAGCCTTCTAAATCTTTCTGTAATTTTACGGCTATAACTGATACCATCCTCTGACATCAGTTCCGGAATCTCATTTCCTATACTGTACATAAAAACACATGGATGATTGAAATCCTTATCCACAATCTTCTCTATGTCCTGCTTCCAATAATCTGAAAACACCCGGGCATAATCGTATCCGTTTTTTCCATGATTCCACACATCAAAGCTTTCTTCCAATACAAGCATGCCCAGACGGTCACATACCTCCAGCAACGCTTTTGAAGCAGGATGATGCGCTATGCGCACCGCATTAAAACCTGCTTCTTTCAGTATTCTTATCCTTCGTTCTTCTGCATCAGGAAACGCTGCTCCTCCTATAATACCATGATCATGATGGATGCAGGCACCGCGAAGCAACATTTTTTTACCATTGATTCGCAGCCCCTTCACTGGATCAATCTGAATATGTCTGACTCCAAAAGTACTTTCTGCTTCATCTAAAAGTTCTCCATAGCTTTCTTCTTCAATTGAGAAAACCTTATTTTCATTTTCCTCCAAGCAGACCATTACTCTGCAAGTATATACATTGGGATCGGATGGAGACCATAAATCTGCATTTCTTATATACATCCTCTGTACAATCTCCGGGTTCTCTCCCTTAAACAAAGTAACCGGTGTGCTTTCTGCCGCAACAGTTTTTCCCTGCTGGTCTTTCAGTACCGTGTACATCCGGACTTTTTCAGTCTTGCACCCTTCATAGATCAGCCTGCTGCAAAGCTGTACCTGACTTACTTCCCTTTCTACCTCTGGAGTCGATATTTTCAAGCCATTTTGAGCTATTCTGACCGTCCCGCCTCTCCATAGCCAAACAGGGCGGTATAAACCGCTTCCGGAATACCATCTGGAATTAACCTGACTGTCATTCTTCACCTTGATTTCAACGGTATTCTCCATTCCATAGCGCAGAAAAGAAGTCAAATCCGCATAAAACCCCATGTAACCATTATGATTTGCTATAACAAAGTTGCCATTTAAAAACACGAAAGCTTCTTGATAAGCCCCTTCAACTTCCAATATCCATGTCTCATTTTTTACATCAGCAGGAACCTGAAATTTCTTCTCGTAAACATAATTACCTCCCGGGAAATATCCTCCTGCCGGCCCTGTTATCCGATCCTTGCCGCGTATTTCCCTAATCATGGCATCATGCGGAAGATTCACCTTCTCCTTGTCCTGCGGCATATCCTCTTTATAAAAAATCCACTCCTGGCTGAAATTTTCTTTTTTCACTGTACCACCTCCGATTATTGTGTTACTTTTCTGATGAATGCCAACTGTCTCTCCAATCCCTCTCTGGCCTGGGCGCTGTTTTCCCAGCCTCCCATGTATCCATGTCCTTCCTTTGAAATTTCAGGATCCGGATAGTACTCATCTACCTCTGCTCCTACATGGCGTAACGCATTTCCCAATTCAACAGTATGCTCCATAAAACAGCCCTCATTTCCTGCTGTCAAAAAAATCCTGGGATAATCCTCTGTAACCCATTCACTGACATGTATCAGTTTTGCCGTCTCTCCCTCCAAGACGTTACTGCCAAGCCAGGTTTTAGCCATGGACTGTACTCCCTGATCAAAAAGTGCAGGATTCATCGGCGCTCCATCAACAGCCAGTCCACGTATCGTCTGTGCATCAACAGCAGGTACTATGCCCACAGTCTTTGCATAAGCGGGATTAGAATACACCAGACCGAGCTGTGCCGTCAACACTGCACCTGCACTCCCGCCAAAAAGAACAATATCCTGCATATTAATGCCGTATTCTTTCTCGTTTTTCTTAAAATAACCGAGCCCTTCATTTATCTGGTGCAGCTGAGCCGGGAAACGGTATTCGGGAGCCAGACAATAGTCCATACTAATAATATTAAACCCCTTCTTTGCCATCATAATGTTCTGTTTTGCAATCCCTCCCCCGGCGGATGCCAATGGATCGCCATCGGTACGGCTTCCCATAAACCATCCTCCGCCATGTAAGTAGACCAATGTAGGGGCTTTCTCACTGCCACAATAATAAATATCAGCAAAACTGTTCGGATATTTTTCAGAAAAGCATACTTCATTAATAAGGGCTATTCCACCTTCCAAGTTACGCCTTTCACTCTTTGCCAAAGGTTCGAAAGTATTCGCTGCAGCTCCTTTATAATACTGTTTCTGTAGATTAAGGATAAGTGCATCCGATATAATATTCTCTACCATATTGATTGTCTCCTTTTTCTATTCTACGGCTACATCGTCCCATTTACGTCCCATCATCTTTTTCAGATAATTGTCTGTTTGTTCCAGAATGCTTGAAGGCGCACCTTCCATTTCCACCTTGCCCTTATTGACTACGATTACATGATCTGCATTTTTAATAGTAGCAATGGAATGCGCAATGATAACTGTGGTTCTGTCTTTCATCAGCCTATCCAAAGCTTCCATGACATCCTTTTCCCTCTTTACATCCAGATTGCTGGTGGCTTCATCCAACAATAAGTAATCACTCTTGCTCATCATAGCCCTTGCAATCGCGATGCACTGCTTCTGTCCTCCTGAGAAGTTTCCTCCGCCAGCCGTTACTACCGTATCAAAGCCATCTGGCAGTTCCTTAACAAAATCATATACATGGGACAGTTTTGCCACTTCAATGAGTTCATCTTCAGAAACCTGTCCCTCTCTTCCATAACAAATATTCTCTCTAATTGTTCCAGCCATCATCGGGCTTCCCTGAGCAATCAGGCACACCTTTTTTCTCCATGAATGAAGGCTATAATCTGTACATGCCTTATCCCCATATAAGATTCTGCCCCCCTGCGGTTCATACAATCTGGTCAGCACCTTAAATAGCGTGGATTTTCCAGAGCCATTGGTTCCCACCACCGCAGTAATTTTATTCTTGGGTATCTGGCAGGAAAACTTCTTCAAGATTAACTGATCTGTATAGCCAAAATCCACCTGTTGAATAAAAATGGTCTCCTGTCCGGCATCCGGTATCGCCTCTCCTGCCTCCGGGCATTCCTCTTCTGCCTGAAAAAAGCAAGTGATTCTGGCCAATGCACCGTTAGCCTCCTTAAAATCTCCCGCATATGTAATCAGGTTTTTAAACACATTCTTTACATTTCCGAACAGAGTATTAAAGGTGATAATTGCTCCAATTGTCAGAACGCCCTGTGTCACAAAATAAGCCCCTACCAGAAACGGAACCGCAATAGACAACATCTGAAGCAAAGAATCTATCACAGTAGCAACTGCGGCAACAAAACCCATACGCAAATGGGCATCATACTGCTCTTTAAAATACTTCTGTCCTTCCTCTATCTCCTTTTGCTGGGCATTGCAGGTCTTTATCAATGGAAGATCCTTTGTCCTCTCCACCAGATATGCAGTAGAAGCCGCCAGTTTTGCCTGGACTCTGCGTCCAACCAGAAAACGCAGGAATGCATAGCCTCCGCCGAGCAATATACTGGCTGGAATGAAAAGCAGTACATAATTTGCCATCTTTACATTAATCTGGTACATTGCCACCAGATACATGGTGGTGCTGATAACAATTCCTGCAATGCTCACAATAGTACTATAGAATTTACTGGCATAATCACAGTCCGTGGTAACCCGGCTGACCATAGATTCTCCGCCGTCCAGATCATAACTGCTCTGTTTGGTCACGATAATTTTATGCCATAATTTTTGTCTGAGCTTATAATTAATCTTCTCACCTGCCAGGGTAGATGTCCACATCATACCTCCGGTACAGAGTACTACAAAAAGAGAGGTAAGAATGTAGGTTACCATCTCCTGCATCGGTATCACACCACTTGAATCTACCGCTGCGCCGGAAAAACTGGATACCTGCAAAGTCGCATAGCTTGCCAGCAACGACATCAGGACACCCACAACCATCAGGCCCCATGGAAGCTTAATATTTTTAAAAATGCCAAGACACTCTCTCAAAGAAACTCTGTCCGCCGTATATCTTCTGTCTTCCGCCACATTTTTGCTGTTTCTTTTCATGCGCTGAACACCTCCTTGTAAGACTGCTCCTGTACAAGGTCATGATATACCTTACATCCCTTCATAAGTTCATCATGACTGCCGCTTCCCGCCATTCTTCCCTCATTGACAACTACAATATGATCCGCTTTCGCGATATAATGAAGTTCATGGGAAATAATGATAACTGTTTTCCCTTGAAATCCTTCAAAGATGATACGGCTGATTGCATTTGCTGTCCCGGGATCCAGCGCACTGGTAGGCTCATCAAAAATCAGGATATCTGAACTGCGAAGTATTGCCCGCGCAATAGCGATGCGCTGCCTCTGACCTCCTGAAAGAGAAGAACCCCAGTTTGCCAATGGCGCATCAAATCCTTCCGGCAGTTCCTTTATATAATCATACAAGTCCACCTTTTTCACAGCCTGAATCAGCTCTTCTTCTGAAATCTCGCGTTCCACACTATAACAGAGAGCCTGCCGCAGGGTTCCACTGAATATGCCTGCATCCTGAACCACATAAGACAGTTTTTTCCTCCAGCTATCGATATTCAGTTCTTCTACATCCATGTTTCCTATGGTAAGCCTGCCTTCTGTAGGACTATAAAGTCTTTCCAACAATTTAATCAAAGTAGTCTTACCGCTTCCAGAAGGCCCTACAATAGCAGTCACCTTCCCCTTAGGGATCACAAAGCTGACATCATTAAGCACCGGATTATCATTTCCCTTATAATGGAATCTCACTCTTTCTGCATGTATATCCCCAGCCGGAATATCTTCCATGCCTGAATTCTTTTTGCCTGACATCTCTGTCGGTGCTTCCAGCAGTCTTGCAAGCCGGTTTGCTCTTCCCTGAAAGTCTTTCACAAAGCCCCACATAATAGAGATTACCAGAAAAGTAGAATTGATCGATGCTACATACATGGTAAATGCAAGAAAGCTTGCAATATCTGTCTGTCCCGTCTTTAAAAGGTAGGCTCCCCACAAAACAGAAATCACTGTGCTGACCATAACAATCAATGTCTGATAGGAATGTATCACAACTTGCAGATAGACATTATACCGTTTATATACCTGAAACAGTTTCCCCGCAGCTTCCACACCATTCTTATCCTCTTTCTCCTCTGCCGCAAAGCTCTTAATCATTGGAAGGTTCCTGATTCTTTCTGCGAGATACCCTGTGAGGTCTCCAATCTGCCACGCCAGATCTTTCCCCAATTTCTGCTGCCATCTGCCTACAACAAAAATATAAAGCAAATGCATTGGCACTAAAACCCAAAGTATCATTAAAAGCTTTGAACTATAGGCAAGCAACTGGAACACACAGGATATCAGCAATATCACCATAGTAGGAATATAGACGAAAAGCTGAACCAATCCCGCACCAAAGGTCTGTGCATCCATTGTTATCATACTCAAACGACTGGCCGGATCATTCTCATCATAATACTCCATTTTTGCGTGTATCATACGTTTCCACACAGAGGTTCTGGCGGCAAGAACCGATTTTGCTTCCGCAAAAACCCTGAATACATAGGAAACCAATCCCAGAATAAGGGATACTGTCAGAGTTTGGGCAACACCCAGCAGTTTGCTGGTTGAAAAGTCCCCATCAAACAGGTTTGCCGTTGCATCCGGAACCATGGATGTAATAACACTCTGGGCACTTCCAATGACAAGCGCCAAGATAA
>Ga0137308_101108_pt1 | contig 30801 bp, 25 predicted proteins | sample Inofrocosms_June_FD_97181 | JGI IMG/M metagenome (GOLD analysis project Ga0137308, IMG submission 97181) | Mouse cecal microbial communities from Vienna, Austria - N-Acetylneuraminic and N-Acetylglucosamine D2O microcosms_June | ecosystem: Host-associated > Mammals > Digestive system > Large...
ATATTTCTGCCGCTTTTTCAAAAAGGCAATCGGACGTACGCCTATGGAATATGTCAACGAATACCGGATCAAGCAGACGCGGCGCCTGCTTGAGGAAACCGATCTGCCTGTGACGGAGGTTTGCCTGGAGTGCGGCTATAACAATATGGGCAACTTCCTGCGGGAATTCCGGAGACAGACGGGCGCCACGCCGCTGCAGTACCGGAAGCAGTATCAGAGGACTGTCGATTAAGTCATAATTTCGTAGTTTTTAATCAAATAACCGTAAGACTTTTTGTCCGTACATCAATAAAATGAATATAACTACATTATTTCTATGTGTTCGTCATATAGACTTCACCGAGCCCATAGATCGACGGCTCATCGTAACGATGCAGGTATCTGGCCTGCCAAACACAACAACAGACGGAGGTACGGTTATGACCAAGAAATGGTGGCACGACAAAGTAGCCTATCAAATTTATCCCAAGAGTTTCTATGATTCCAACGGTGACGGAATCGGTGATATTCCCGGTATTATCAGCAAACTGGATTATCTGCAGGATTTAGGAGTGGATATCCTCTGGCTTTCCCCCTGCTATCAGTCCCCGCTTGCCGACCAAGGCTATGACATTTCGGATTATTACGCAATTGATCCCCGGTTCGGCACCATGGAAGATATGGACCGGCTGATCGCCGAGGCCAAAAAAAGAAATATGTACATATTGATGGACCTGGTGGTAAATCACTGCTCCGACGAACATGAATGGTTCCGCAAGGCCTGTGAAGATCCGGAGGGGAAATACGGCAATTTCTTCTATTTAAGAGACAAGAAGGAAGGGGAGCTTCCTACCAACTGGCGTTCCTATTTCGGCGGCCCTGTATGGGAGGATCTGCCCGGCACAAACAAGCAGTATCTGCATGTGTTCCATAAGAAACAGCCGGATTTAAACTGGGAGAATCCTGAACTCCGCGAGGAAGTCTATAAGAATATCAACTGGTGGCTTGACAAGGGCCTGGGAGGATTCCGTATCGACGCGATCATCAATATCAAGAAGGCACTGCCTTTTAAGAACTATGAGTCCGACCGTGAGGACGGTCTTTGCAGCATCCAGTCCATGTTAAAAGAAGCTAGCGGGATCGGCAAATTCTTAGGCGAGATGCGGGACCGTACCTTCAAGAAATACGACGCGTTCTCTGTCGGGGAAGTATTCAATGAAAAACCGGAAGAGATTCCTGATTTTATCGGTGAGAACGGATATTTCTCCAGCATGTTTGATTTCAACGAGACGATCTTCGGAAACAGCGACAAGGGATGGTACGACGCACGTCCCATCACGCCGGATGACTACAAGAGATGCTGTTTCGAATCACAGGCTAAGATTGGAGAGACCGGTTTCCTCTCCAATATCATCGAGAACCATGATGAACCCCGTGGTGTCAGCCGTTATATCCCGGAAGGCGAGTGCAGCGTACAGAGTAAGAAGATGCTTGCCGCACTGAATTTCATGCTGCGCGGGCTGCCGTTCATCTACCAGGGACAGGAATTGGGAATGGAGAATGTTCCCTTCTCTTCGATCGACGAGATCGACGACATCTCCACCCTGGACGAATACCAGGTTGCCTTAGATGCAGGCCTGACACCAGAAGACGCGCTGAGAGCCGTAGCCAAATTCAGCCGCGACAACGCCAGGACGCCCATGCAGTGGTCAGATGCAGATCACGCAGGCTTTACCACCGGTACGCCATGGCTTAAGGTGAATCCGAATTATACTTCCATCAATGTAAAGGATCAGCTAGATGATCCCGATTCTGTGCGAAGCTTCTACAAGAAATTGATCGCACTGCGCAAAGCGCCGGAATTCAAAGAGACGGTTGTATACGGTACCCTGGAGCCATATCTTGAGGAACAGCACAATCTGATGGCCTACTACCGCAAGGCTGATAAAACTCTTCTGGTGATCGGGAATTACCAGAAGGAAGCACAGGAAGTGAAGCTTCCCGGAACTTACAGGCAAGTATTACTGAACAACTTTCCTGACCTTACAGAAGAAAATAATATTCTGAAATTGCACGGATATCAGGTTATTATCTTAGAAATGTGATACAATCATGATACAGGCGGCTCGAAGCCGTGTAGTTCGCCTGCAGAAAGGCATCGCTTTTGAGACACGCAGAATAGAATATAGCAGAAAGGACTTACATTTATGAAAAGAACATGGTGGAAAGAGGCTGTGATCTATCAGATCTACCCTCGCAGTTTTATGGACAGCAACGGAGACGGCATCGGAGATATCAAGGGAATCTCAAGCCGTCTGGATTATCTGAAATACCTGGGGATCGACGTCATCTGGCTCTCCCCTATTTATAAATCACCAAACGACGACAACGGTTATGATATCAGCGACTATCAGGCGATCATGGACGAATTCGGAACCATGGAGGACTTTGAAGAGATGCTTACAGAAGCTCATAAGAGAGGGCTTCGCGTAGTCATGGACCTGGTGGTAAACCACACCTCCGACGAACATCCATGGTTTATGGAGAGCCGTAAGTCTAAGGACAATGAATACCGGGACTACTATATCTGGAGGGAAGGCAAAGACAGCCAGACACCGCCGAACAACTGGGGTTCCTGTTTCGGCGGCTCCGCGTGGCAGTACGATGAAGAGACGGCCATGTACTATCTGCACTTATTCTCCAAGAAGCAGCCAGACCTGAATTGGGATAATCCGAAGGTCCGCGACCAGGTCTTCAACATGATGACCTGGTGGTGCGACAAGGGAATCGACGGTTTCCGCATGGATGTGATCAGTATGATCTCCAAGACGGAAGAGATGCCGGACGGAGAAGTAACGGATTTTTACGGCGATTACTCCCCATACTGCGTACATGGCCCCAACGTCCACAGATATTTAAAAGAAATGAACGAAAGAGTATTATCCAAATATGACATTATGACCGTAGGCGAGACTCCCGGCGTCACCACCGAACTGGCTAAGCAGTATGCGGGAGAAGACACAAACGAGCTTAATATGGTATTCCAATTCGAGCACGTGGATAACCACGGCAAATATGGCAAATGGGATGATAAGAAATGGCAGCTTACCAAATTAAAAGCCATCTTAAGCCGCTGGCAGATGGATCTGTACGGCAAAGCATGGAACAGCTTATTCTGGGATAACCACGATCAGCCAAGAGCTGTATCCCGCTTTGGCGATGACAGGCCCGAGTACCGGGAAGCTTCCGCCAAGATGCTTGCCACCTGCCTCCATATGATGCAGGGCTCCCCTTATATCTATCAGGGCGAAGAGCTTGGCATGACAAACTATCCATTCCAGAGCCCGGATGATTTCCGTGACATCGAGAGCATCAACGCCTACAAGGAATGGTGCTTAAGCGGACAGGTTTCCCATGAAGACTTCTGGCCATGTATCATTTTCAGAAGCCGTGACAATGCCAGGACACCGGTACAGTGGGATGACAGCGAACAGGCCGGTTTCACCACCGGTACCCCGTGGATCGCAGTCAATCCGAATTACAAAGAGATCAACGCCAAGGCCGAGACCAAAGATCCGGACTCTGTGTTCCATTATTATAAGAAGCTGATCGCTCTGAGGAAAGAGAATCCGATCATGGTATATGGCAAATACGAGCCTCTGATGGAAGACAGCGAAGAATTATTCGTCTACACCAGGACATTGGATGAACAGAAACTCTTAGTAGTCACAAACTTCACCGACCAGGATACCGCATTTACCATACCGGAAGAATTCACAGGCGCTCCCTGCCTGATCTCTAATATGGAAAATGATTACGGCGAGAGCAATATTATCGTAAAGCCTTATGAAGCTTTCGTGCTCATAAGATAAATATATGCATCCGGCAGACAGCTAATGCGTCTTATACAACATACGAATTACACTCCTGCTTTCATCTTGCTTCTGTATATTTGACAGAGATTTGCTATACAGATTGCAGAAACTGCTCTATATAAAACAGAGCGGCACCGATAGCAGGAGTATATTGCCCGTGTACACCGACAAGTATATAATCTCTTTCCAATGGGAAAGGTGCGGTTGAGTTGATACACTTTAGCAGATAATCGATGTCTTCTTCTGTAAAATACGGCGCCAGATAACCGCTTAGGATAATAGGTGCATCAACTACCAGATTCAGATTCTTTATAGCAAAAGCCAAGTGGCTTAGATAATCTTCCCAGATTTGTGTAAGCTGGGGAGATTCTCCCCTTCTTAAAGAAGGGAAAAATTCTTTTATGTGCAATCCGGCGGAATGCTCCAGTGAATTGGCAGAGCAATAAGTTTCTAAACAACCTCGGTTCCCGCAATAGCACAGCGGGCCATCCGGATTGATGAACATATGTTCGATGATACCGCTATGCATGGAACGTCCTTGGTGGATCTGATGATTGGTTATGATAGCGCCACCCATATTTCTGTTCAGCAGTAAAATTACGGCGCTGTCAAGATCCGGATGGTTCCATAATTCAAGACAGGCAGCCGATTTAGAGTCATGCTCTAAATGGCACGGATATGAAAGATATCTGGAAAAATCCGCCACTCTCATGCCTGTATTATCCATAATATCTCCATATTTTACGGTTGTATGGTCTGAGGAGGTAATGCCCTGAGTAGCAATGGAAATACCGAGAATGCTTTCCTCCCTATATTGGTTTTTTGTAATACATTCGCTGATTTTTTTTGCAACCTGCTCATAATAGGATGATGTATTAGAATAAGAAAGAGGAATTGTATCTGTATGGAGCACATTTCCATATAAATCAACTGCGATAATGTGGAACATATCTTTCAGAATTCCAACACCGATTGCAATTTTAAAGTCAGGAACAATTCGGATTGCATGAGCTTTTCTTCCACCGGTAGAATCAAAGTACCCTTTTCGCTCAATCAAACCTTCTTCTTCCAATAAACTTATATTTTGGCTGACTGTAGACAATGCCATTCGCAAATCCTGGACAATTTGAAGCTTGGAAGTTGACTTTTGCCTATAAATATACTGATAGACCTTTGATCTGTTTATTTTTTTTAAGCTGATTGTTGTCATGCTTTTTTCATTCATAATGTTCGTGCCTTTCTCATAGTCAATGAAATGGAACGCTTTTAACTTTATCTTCTGTATAAGAGTTAATTTTATTATAGTATGCAAAATAGAAAATTTCAATATATGAAAAAAATATGGTAATATCATATAAAAAAGAGAGAATAACTTTGGCTATTATGCCAATTGAATTTTGTAAATTAAATAATATAATTAACTTATAACTTTTACATAATCGTAAGTATAAAATAAAAATGGAGGAACAGTATGAATCTATCAGTCAACGGAATTAGAAATCGAGAACCATGGGAAAAGGCAGGAATCACACTCCCGGGATATGATGTAGAGGCAGTTTCAAAAAAGGCTAAAAAGGAACCAGAATGGGTACATTTTGGAATCGGTAATATTTTCCGTATCTTTATCGGTGGTATTGTAGACGGCCTTTTGGAAGAAGGTGCGATGGATCGGGGGATTACCTGTGTTGAGACATTTGATTATGATGTAGTAGACAAAATATATGAACCTTATGACAATCTGGGTTTAAGCGTACTTCTGTATGGGGATGGAACCAGGGAATACAAGGTATTGGGATCCATGGCAGAAGCAATCAAGGCACAGTCATCCGTTCCGGAGCAGTGGAACCGACTGAAAGAAGTTTTTAGAAGCCCTTCTTTGCAGTTGGTAACTTTTACGATTACTGAAAAGGGATATGCACTTCAGAAAGCGGATGGAACATGGTTTCCTTTTGTGGAAGCTGATATCCAGAATGGGCCGGATAAAGCAGTCGGCGCCATGGCAGTGCTGACAGCCATGCTTTACGAACGGTATAAAGCCGGGAAATATCCTCTGGCACTGGTCTCTATGGACAATTGTTCCCAGAATGGTGCGAAGCTGCGCGAATCCGTGCTGATCATGACAAAAGAATGGCAGAAGGCAGGTCTGGTGGATGAAGATTTTACCACCTATGTGAGCGACGAAAAGACGGTTGCCTTCCCGTGGACGATGATCGATAAGATTACGCCACGGCCCAGCGAGCAGATTGCCGATGGTCTTGAGAAGTTGGGTGTGGAGGATATGCAGCCGGTGATCACGGGGAAGAAGACTTACATTGCCCCTTTTGTCAATGCCGAAAAACCGCAGTATCTTGTAATTGAGGACAGTTTCCCAAACGGCAGGCCGGCTTTGGAAAAAGGCTTTGGGGTGTATATGACTGACAGGGAGACCGTAAACTTGTCCGAACGTATGAAAGTAACCGTATGTTTGAATCCGGTGCATTCTGCTACCGGTCCTCTTGGGGTGACATTGGGGTATGACTTGTTTGCCCATATGTTAAATACAGATGCGGATATGATGAAAATGGCCCGTATGGTAGCCTACGACGAGGGGCTCCCTGTGGTGCCGAATCCGGGCATTCTTTCTCCTCAGGAATTTGTAGATGAACTTTTTAATGACAGATTCACCAATGAATATCTGGGCGATACAAACCTCCGTCTTGCAGTTGACGTATCCCAGATGGTGGGAATCCGCTTTGGGGAAACCATCAAGGCATATGTAGCAAAATATGGGGATGCCTCCCGTCTTACCGCTATTCCGCTGGGAATCGCCGGCTGGCTTCGATATATGCTGGCTGTGGATGACGAAGGTAAAAGATATGAGCTGGCACCTGACCCCATGAATGAGGAAATTCAAGAACAGCTGAAAGAGATCATAGTGGGACAGCCCGAAACATTTACTGACCAGCTTAAGGCAATTCTCTCCAACGAACGTATTTTCTTTGTTGATATTTATCAGACCGGTCTAGGCGGGAAGATCGAAACGATGTTTCGTGAAATGATTGCCGGCCCCGGCGCTACCAAAACAACTATACACAAATACGTAGGAAGAAAATAAAATGGCAGAACAGTATTTGCGGTAGAAACGACAATTTTTGAATAAATATCAATCAATTGGGGACGTAGTAAAATTTAATTTTACTACGTCCAGACTCCGGATGCCGCTTAACCGCAGCTTCGGCAAGCCTGCACTCCTCTACCGTAACTCCCAGCGGCTTGTCGGTAAATACATGCTTTCCCGCAACTAACGCCGCGGCGATCTGCCAGCAGTGCTCGCCGCTCGTGGTAACGATCGCAACCGCGTCAATATCTGCCTGTTCCAGCATCTCCCTGTAATCCGTATAAACATCTGTAACCCCCAATTCCTCTCTGGCATATTCCAGTTCAGCCGGTACGATGGAACATGCCGCCGCCAATTCTGCATTGGGGATCTTGAATGCAAGATTGCGCGCATGTACCTTACCTAATCTTCCAAGACCTGCTATTCCTACCTTGACTTTTCTCACGATGTGTGTCCTCCCTGTAAATCTTTCGAATTATATAATCACATTTGCTACTATTTTGCCTTGTATTTGACAATATTGCATGTATGCCTTCTCTTGCCGGATGGAGCGTTTTTCTCGTAATTAATACCAACTAACAAAATATCAGTACCAAAACTCTCTGCAACGTCCGCATATCTCTTATTCAAAATCTGGTCAATGGCGCCTTGGGCAGATTTGTTCCATTTTAACTCTATGATCAAAGTCGGCCAATCTGAATCATGACGAGGAAAATAGACCACATCCGCAAATCCTTCGCCGCCGGAAAGCTCTTCAAACTGAACGTAATAATCCCGATACGTGTAATATGCAAGCTTGATTACACTCCTCAAACCGTCTTCTCTATTATAGTGTAAAGGCACCGTTTCTTCCAAATGGATCTTTTCAATCTGTGCCGCAACCGCATCAGCATTCCCATGTATAGTATCATAGAACAGCTGATCACTTTCCTCCAAGCGTTTCATCGTAGCATCATGTTTTACTTCACGAACAGCCTTCTGGAACTCCAGCTTAATCTCCTCATTCGGAATCCTGACTGTCTGATTCTCGGAGTCGTACGCCAGATAACCAAGATGAATCATCAAGGTCAAAACATCGTCTCTTCCTCTAAAGTTTCTGTCCAATAGGAGTCAAAGTCATCATTATCTAAAGCCTGCATTACCGAATTAGGATTATAAACAGAACCCACTTCCTTAAATTTGTATCCATCATACCATCGCTTCATGGATTCAAAACTGATCCTGTTTTCTTCACACAGGCTTCTGACTTCCGCTTCCGTAAATCCTACAAATTCGCCGTACCGCCTCGGCTTTATCATACTATATTCTCTGAAATCAGAGATTGCCGACTGGGAACCATCCTTCTTGATCGGAAGAATCCCCGTCATATAGGCAGCCGCCACAACCTTCGGGGTGAATTGGCCATTCTTAAACCACCCCCTGAGGAAGGTCAGGAATTTCTTCTGCGCCTCAGAATCGTCTTTCGCCTCGCGGATCACCGCATCCCATTCATCGATTATGAACACAAACCGCTTCCCATCCGGCTGTCCGACGATACGCAGAAGATTATTGTTCAGACTATCTCCATTCTGAATCTGGAATCCACACTCTGCCAGATCCTTTAGAATCGCCTCCTGAATCATGCTGGGAACATCCTGCAATGAACGATTCTGCATCTGAGCATCAGCTGTAAAAGCTGTGATGTCCAGATAGATTACGCTGTACTTGTTCAAGTGATTCCTATAATCCAATGTCCCTGCAATTTTCTTATCGGCAAACAACTCATGAGAATCACAAGAACAATCGTAATATGCAACAAGCATTTTCGCAGCATAAGATTTTCCAAAACGCCGCGGTCTGCTGACACATGTGAGCTTGTTCTTTTTCCCGACCGTCCGATTGATCTGCTCAATCAGCATCGTCTTATCCACATAATCCTGATCATTGATTTCGGCAAAACCGCTGTTCCCAGGATTCACATATATACCCATTTCCCGTCTCCCTTCAAATACTCTTCCTCTAACCCCTCTTTATCTTACAGGAATGTGTTTTCATCTTCTCATCATAATTAATTCCTACCAACAAGACTTCTCCGCCATAATCCTTAATGACTTCCGGATATTTCTTAGCCTTTATCTGGCTGATCGCCCCGCCAGCGGTCTATGCCTCTTCCCCTCTTCCTTCCTCTTTCCCCAAATCCACTAACATCTGCACTAATTTCATCATTCGGATTCCCTCCTTGATCTCTTCCCTTTCCACCTGGCCTAAAAATTTATCTGCCATAATAAACATCATCGCCTCAAACTTCGCTATATCTTCTGTACTGATTCCTTCTGCTTTCCCGGTAATATCAAATGCCGATTTCACACGTTCCTTCTGGGGCATTGCACCGTCCATCAGCAGACACAAGGACAGTAGGAACAAATCCTCTCTAGTTAACGACTCCCCCTCGCCACCTTAAGCGCAGCATCTTCGTGCTGTTGTATAGAATGATTCTTACTCTGGTTCTTTTCTCTGTCTCTGCCTCCCTTATTATTCTTTTTTGTTCCGTGTATTTTTTCTTTCGGTTTTGTTTTAGGCTTAGATCCTCTCTTCTTCATATAGTTCCTCCTCTTCAAGATTCTGATGCAGAGAAACTATCCGTAAGAATACTTGCTGAAGTTCACCTAATCGTAACAATCTCGTTATAGTTCTACTATAACAAAAAATATTAATGCAAACAATAGGATAAACTCAATTCAGGTTATTTTTCGATTATTTTCACAATACTTGCTTAGTCATGGAAATCTCCCGGAAATTGGGTATGACTGTTTAGAAATTTAAGAAACTTAAATCGACTTAAAATGATAGATTAAATCAGGAATTGTGAATCCTTCCGTCCTGCATATTCTATAGAAAAGAAATATTCCAGCATACTCATATTTAATGTTTTTCCAAATCCTGATGTCCGATTCCTACTATCCTTGCCAAACTCTGCACCCCCTGTTTTCTATCATGACCTGTTTCACGTGTATAATTCAATACAGTCATTGAAGTGCTACAACAAGATGGAATGCAGACAATTCACAAATACGCAATTGCATGTTATAAGAAAAACTGCCAAATATCATATGCTATGGAATCATAAAGCAAGGGCTCCTGAACACACCTCACGTGTTCAAAAGCCCTTATTCCCACAATACTACTTCTCTTCCCGTACAAACACAGCCGTCGCCCCCGGAATCCTTAACACTCCATCCTCAAGCACAACATCCCCGCCGTTCTGATAGATCACCTCGTCTAATTTCCCGTCGTAAGCGAAGCTTGCATCCTTCCCGGACGGATTGACAACGATCAGCACTGATTCCTCGTCATTATACCTCCTGTACGCCAGAGGATATGCATTCTCCTCGCAGTAGAGGAACTCTACCTTCGCCTCGCTCTGCAATACCTTCGTTGCCTGGCGGATGCCGATCAGCTTCTTCACCTCATGGTACACAGAATCGGGGTCTGCCATCTGATTCTCGGCCGTCGGACGGTTCTCATCCGGATCGATCGGAATATACAGCTCATCGGCCTTCGCCTCAGAGAATCCGGCATTCAGTCCGCCGTTCCACTGCATCGGCGAACGGGATCCTGTACGGATATAGCCGCCTTCCACAGACACCACATCCTTGAGATACTTCATGCCAAGCTCGTCTCCATAATAGATGAACGGCGCACCCGGCAGCGACAGGATGAACGCGAATACGATCTTCACCTCTTCATCATCCAGCCAGTTGGTAAGACGCTCCATATCATGATTGCCGGACGGCATACAGATCATGCCCCTGCCGTTGGTCGGCTCATAGCATTTCTTATAATAATCGATGAATGCCTTCGCATTGCCCTTCCCCTCACGGGAGAAATACGGATTATCCGCATGGTACAAATCCGTATAGTGGCTCGGTCCGAAGTGAAGCATGAAATCCATGTGATATCCGGACCTTAAGGACCTGTCCGGCTGTCCCCACTCGGAGATCATGGCCGCCTCTGGAAATTCCTTATCCAGGAAATCACGGAAATCGCTCCACAGTGCAATGGTTCCTTCCTGCTCGGGATCGTTCTTCACAAGAGAGCCCGCCATATCCACACGGAATCCGTCACAGCCCATCTTAAGCCAGAACCGCATCACATCCTTGATGGCCTCGCGTGTCGCCAATGCATCCTCCGAATCCATTGGCTGCTGCCAGTGCGGATTCTCTACCTTATAACATCCATAGTTCAGGCACGGCTGATGTGCATAGAAATTCACCGCCACACAGCCGTTCCTCTGGCTCATTCCCCTCAGGAACCCGCGGATATTCTCGTCTCCCTCGAATTCAGTCCATGCGTCGTCGGTCCAGACATACCGGCCGGAATACGGATTCTTCTCTGGCTTCAAGGACTCTTTGAACCACTCATGCTCCCAGGACGTATGCCCCGGAACCAGGTCCAGAAGCACATGCATATCTCTCTTGTGGATCTCCTCAAACAATCTCTTAAGATCTGCATTGGTTCCGTATCTTGGAGCCACCTTCATATAATCAGATACATCATACCCCGCGTCCAGGAACGGAGATTCAAAACAAGGGTTCAGCCAGATCGCATTGCATCCAAGTTCAGCAATATAATCCAAATGCTCAATAATCCCTTCAATATCTCCGATCCCATCCGCATTCGTGTCCGCAAAGGACTGCGGATAGATTTCATAAAACACCGCGTTTTTCAACCATTCAACCATTTTGCATACCCCTTCCACTTACATTCATTCTAATGGCAGACCGCCTTCTCTGTCTCCTTATCGAAGAAATGTGCTTTCTCCATATTGGCGGCGATCTTAACAGCCCCTTTCTCAAGCGGTTTCTCCGATGACGGGATCTTCACGGTCACCGGAATATTCTCTACCGTCAGATGCAGATGGTAATCCGCCCCCATCAATTCGCTGAAATTCATCTCCGCATTCAGCGTATTATCCTTCGTCATCTTCTCCTTCGGAAGAAAATCCTCCAGACGAAGTCCCATGATCACAGATTTCCCGGCATAAGGCGCAAGAGCCTTCTTCTTGAAATCCGGTACCAGAAGCTTATTATTCTTAACGACCGCATAGAGGTTACTTCCCTCCTGTACGATCTGCGCATCCATGAAATTCATCTGCGGACTGCCGATGAATCCGGCGACAAACAGATTATCCGGCGTATCATACAGAACCTGAGGCGTATCAAACTGCTGGACAATGCCTTCCTTCATAACCACGATCCGGTCACCCATCGTCATAGCCTCCGTCTGGTCATGGGTAACATACACGAAGGTAATATCTAACTTCTGATGAAGCTTGGCAATCTCCGTTCTCATGGAAGCACGAAGCTTGGCGTCCAGATTGGACAGCGGCTCATCCAGAAGGAACACAGCCGGGTTGCGGACCATTGCACGTCCAAGCGCCACCCTCTGACGCTGACCGCCGGAGAGCTCCTTGGGTTTACGGGTCAGAAGATGCTCAAGGTCCAGGATCTTCGCCGCCTCGTGTACACGGCGGTCAATCTCAGCCTTATCTTCTTTGCGCAGATTCAGACCGAAAGAAATATTCTTATACACATTCATATGCGGATAAAGCGCATAATTCTGGAACACCATCGCAATGTCGCGGTCCTTTGGCGGTACCTTGTTCACAAGCCGGTCGCCGATATATACTTCACCTTCCGTGATGGTCTCAAGCCCCGCGATCATACGCAGAGTGGTGGACTTCCCGCATCCCGACGGGCCTACCAGGATAATGAATTCCTTATCCTTGATCTCCAGGTTCAGATTCGGGACAACCGGAGATGCCGCTCCATCATAAGTCTTTGTTACATTTTTAAAACTGATCGAAGCCATAATCATTCTCCTCCAAGTTATTTTAGTCTTCTATTCAGAAGAAGCCTGCATGCTCCTCGTCAATAAACAGCGCCTCACTGGGAGCTTCATGGGCCGCCTCTAACTTCTCCGGATCGATCATCTGAAATGCCTTATTAAAGAAGATACTATTCAGATATGCTACGATTCCGAATCCCAATGTCCCCCACAGGAACACTGCAAGGCTTACGCCGTTTGGATTCATGAAGAAGGACAGATACACAGCACCCGCCGTAAGCAGGATGCTGAGCACAGTCCACGGCAGCGCCGCGATACTTAGAAGCCATGCATTTTTCAAGGTATTTCTCACACTATTTCTATATCTTGCCTGCAGCGGGAAAAGATACTGGAATCCGAACAGGAAGATCACGCACATCATAAAGAAGCTGATTCGGTATACTCTTCCCATCGTTCCCGTCATGCTGGTTACAATAAAGTAATAGATTCCAAGGAAAGCGGCCGCCAACAGACAGATCATCCAGATCGCCGTCCCCTGTCTGAAATTCTGCTTAAATGCATTCCAATACTGCTTCGCGATAATGTCGTCCTCGTCTTCGTCCCAAATCGCCTGCATACAAGCAAACAATGCCGACAACGCCGCCCCAATTGTAAAAAGCGGCAGGGAAAACAGGCAGAACAACACATTACACAGGAATATATTCGCTAATTTCCCCAGATTGTACATCAAAGGGCCATTCATATCAAACAAACTCATCGCAGACTCCTTCCATATGAAATATTTACTTGATCGCGCCTTCTACCATTCCGTTCATGATCTGCTTCTGTGCAACCAGGAAGATCACGATCATCGGAACAATAGCCAGAAGCGCTGCCGTCAGGATCAGATCCCACTGTTTTACATAGGAACCCACGAAAGCCTGCACTGCAACCGGAAGAGTCTTGACCTTGCCGTTCTGTCCAAGCATCAGCGACGGAAGCAGGTAGTCGTTCCAGATCCACATACCATTCAATATGGTGACCGTCGTGATGACCGGTGTCAGAAGCGGGAAGATGATTCGGAAAAATGTTCCTTCCGGGGAGCAGCCGTCGATAGCCGCCGCCTCTTCAAGCTCATAAGGGATACCCTTGATAAAACCTGTCAGGATGAATACCGTCATAGCTCCTCCGAATCCGCAGTATGCGAACACAATACCCGGGATGGACTGCAGCATAGAGATCCCTATGAACTGGCTCACATCACGGAATGTAGAGATCAGAGGAAGCATAACAACCTGGAATGGAATGATCATGGATGCAATGAATACCATATAGATAGCCGTGGACCATTTGGTCTTGTTCCGGCAGATCACCCACGCTGCCATACCGCCGAAAAGCGCCAGTAATACCAGAGACAGCACCGTAATGATCACTGATGTTCCGAATGCATACCAGAAATTAAAGTTGGAGTTGTTCACTACGGCAGAAATATTCGCCATCAACTGTGAAAAGCTTACCCCGCCAAAACCTACCGGATTGGCTACGATGCCGTTGGCATTCTTAAAGGTATTCAGCACAACCAGATAGAACGGGAACAGTGTATAAATTGCAACTATCGTACCAAGAATTGTAAAAATGATTTTGCTGGATTTCTTCATTCCCATTACAATTCCACCTCCTTGCTGTTGGATATACGAACCTGGATGATCGATACACTTGCCAGAATGATGAAGAACAGAACGGCCTTCGCCTGTCCAAGTGCATAACTGTTCTTCGTGATCGCCGTATTATAGATATTAAGGGCGAGCATCTGTGTACCGTTGGTCAGATAACTTCCCATGAAATCTGCCACAGATCCGGTACCGTTGGTCAGCGCCATATTCACGTCAAACTGCTTGAACGCTGATGTCAGTGTCAGGAATGTACAGATCGTAACTGTAGAAGCGATCATCGGAATCTTGATCTTGAACAGCGTCGTCAGCGCATTTGCCCCGTCGATCTGTGATGCTTCCAGCACGTCCTTAGGAACGGTCGTAAGTCCCGTCACATAGATCAGCATGATATAGCCGGCATACTGCCAGATATATACGACTACGATAGCGGCGAACGCTGTCTTCGTATTTGCCAGAATCGAGTTCATCATTCCCCACTTGGATGTGATCTGGATCAGCACATTGTTGAACACGAACTGCCAGATATAACCAAGTACGATACCGCCGATCAGGTTCGGGAGGAAATAAGATGCCCGGAAGAAGTTGATCCCTCTCATCTTCGACGTACAGAGCAGGGCAAGCATGAAACCAATCACATTGATCAATACCATATTAAATATAACGAATAAAAATGTAAGCAGCACGGACCATACAAAAGAAGGATCCTTGAACATGGTCGCGTAATTGCTGAATCCCACAAATCCTGTCAGCCGGATTCCATTCCAGTCTGTGAATGAATATACAATACCAAGCGCCAGCGGAATCAATACCGTCACGGCAAATGTAAATAACAGCGGAAACAGGAATATAAAATTAATAATACTGCGGTGATGTTCTACGGTCGGGAAGAAATACAGACCGACTAGGAATACAATTGCTCCGGCTACCAGAAGAGGCCCTCTGAAGCCGGCGCTGCTGCCGCTGAAATCTAAAACCAGCGCGAACGCCAGGCCGGCAATTCCGGCAGCAAGAAGAACATAGGACAACAGTTTTGTTTTATTTGAGTTTTCAGCCATTGTTACAGCTCCTCTCTCTCATTTTTTATCAAAAAGGACGGCAGCCGCCGCTGCCGTCCACCTCTTAAATAGTGGTCTAATTCCAAGGTTCACCCTCGTAAAATTAGTTCGCGTAGCAAGCCTCACTAACCTGCTGGATTGTCTTTATAAAGCCTTCTGTGTCCAGAGCCCCTGAAGCATAATCTGCAAATACCTGACCTGTGTAGTTCATTGCATAGCCTTCCTTCATATCAAGCCAATGCCAGGATGAAGTCTTCTCTGCTGAAATATAATCTACCATTGCCTGCGCAAACGGATCTGACGCAACGTAGGTGCAGGATTTAAACGGACTGATGAAACCGGCTTCCTCAACCAGTACCTTCTGAGCCGCATCCTCCGACATCCACTGTAAGAATGCCTTTGCCGCATCTACATTACCCTCGGAATAGATGGACCACCAGGAAGGTGAATTTGTGAGGATCGTATCGATACCGTCCTGGAATGCATAAGGAATCATGCCAACCTCAAAATTACCTGCCGCATCATATGCATCCTTGTCATCTGTGATCATGGTAGCTCCGATCCAGGAACCCTGTGTAACGAAAGCATATTTACCGGATGCAAAATTCAAGATCTGCTGATCGTATGTACCGGAAACCAGTAACGCCGGATCTGAATACTCATTCAGGACGCCTACATACTCTGCAAAATCAGTAAGACGCTCTTCATCGAACTTCCCGCCGTCATTCAGAAGATCAATATAAGTCGTGTCATCACGTTCCAGGCCTGCATCCAGATAATTAGCGAACACATGCTGCCCTGTTGACCAATAGAGATTCGTAGGTTCTGCACAGTAGCCTACCACTGCCTCAAGTCCAAGCTCGTCTTTCTTAGAATCAAGAGTCTTGAATGCTTCTTCAAGCTTCGATGTATCTGTAAGCGTTGCAGGGTCGATCTCGGCCTTCTCAATGATGTCCTTATTATAAGCCAGTCCAATTCCCTCTACAGTGTAAGGATATCCGATAGTTCCTTCTTCTTCGTCCACGTATGCATTATCTGTGTCAGAAGCCCATTTCTCATCGCTCATATCTACCAGCATTCCGGACCAGTTCTTGAATTCAGGTCCTAGTGCATTGACAAAAATATCCGGCATATTGCCAGCCTGATAATACCCCTTGATGGTTCCCTGGATATCAACGCCGCCGCCCATAGACTCGATCTCTACAGTCACACCCGTCTCTTCCTTGTACATCTCAGCCAGCTTCTTCAAAGTACCGTCTATCTCGATCTTACCATTAACAAGACGGATCGTATTGCCGTCTGAACCAGATGAAGAACCGCCTGAGCCGCCGTCACCGGAATCTCCGCCTGATGAACCACATGCCGCCAAACCTAATACCATTGTTGCTGCCATTAATGCTGCAATAACTTTCCTTTTCATTTCGTCCTCCACAGTTATAATTTTTTAACCTTTTGCGCATAAGGTATCTTGTTACATATATTAGCATTTATTTTATAATATTGCAATATCTTTTGCGCATAAGTTTTAAAAAAATATGTCTAAAGACATATTTTTATTTATATTATACAGTTTTTTTCTAAGTTTATTATGCAAAATCACAACACTTTCGCTTATGCGCAAAAGTATACTTAGCCAAAAAACCTGCAGGCGGAAATGATCTAAATCCTCTCCTCCTGCAGGTCCCTACCTGTAAGTTCTTTCTCTTCTATTCGTCTGCACCGTCGTCTATGCCGCGTTCCAACTCCATGCTGCGTTCCGGATTCCCATACGCCGAGATGGTCTTCACGCTGTCCCTCACTACAAGCTCAACAGGAAGCTTCACATCCCACTCTGGAATCTCTTCCTCCTGTATCATCGTGATCAAAGTATCTACCGCAAGGCGTCCCCGCTTCGCAGGGTCCTGACGGACCGTTGTGAGCGCAGGCCGAATGATCCTTGAGAGCAGCACGTCGTCAAACCCTGTAAATGACAGATCCTCTGGGATCCTTACTCCCCGGTCGCTGAAATAACTCATCAGCAAAACCGCCCAGTAATCCGAACAGCACATGAAGGCTGTATAATTCCTGGACAAATAGAACAACTCCTCCATACTGGCCTCTCTCTCCATCATCTCGGCACGGATGATCAGCAAATCTTTGGAATCTGCCTTGAGTCCATACCTGGCCAGAGCCTTCTGGTGTCCGATATAGCGGATATAATCTACGCCTTCCATATTATCCGCCAGAAATGCGATCCTTCTGTGTCCGCGTTCGAGAAGGTGGACGGTCATCTCGTAAGCCCCCTTCTCGTCTTCAAGCCCCACATTCACATAATTCATAATGTCTCTTGGTGCATAGCTGTCTATCAGAACGATCGGGTTCTTATACCTGCTCTTGATCTTGACAAAATCGTCATGCAGGATCCCAAGCAGAATCAACCCGTCTGCATTCCATGTCAGGATGTTCCTGATCAGCTCTGAGATATCGTCTGAAGTATAGATCATCATGAAATATCCCCTGCGGCGAATCTCTGATTCGATCGCCCCAAGCAGGACACTGAAGAAAGGATCTGCTATGATGTTGTCATACTGGTCCTTCCTGCCCTTCAGAGAGACACCTATGATCTTCGAACACTTCTGCGTCAGACTTCTCGCGCTGTTGTTCGGTACATAGTCGTACTCTTTAAGTAATTTCTCCACCTTTTCCACAGTCTTCTGGGAGACCTCGCTCGTCTTCCCATGAATAACATTCGACACTGTCGTCGTGCTGATCCCCAACATATCAGCCATATCCTTGATCGTTATCATATAACACCTCCGTAACGATTCTTCGTGTTCAAATCCATTAAAATTATATCATAAAACATTTACTGCAACAATATCAAAATCCGATTGCGCTTTTCCCAAAAAAGAGGTAAATTATTACTAGAGAGATTCGATGCAGAAGACAGATTTCGTCCGCTGCAGGATATAGGAGGTAACATATATGAAACGAACAGCAGGGATCCTACTCCCCATCACCAGTCTGCCGTCCCAATACGGTATCGGCGGTTTTACTCAGAGTGCATATGACTTCATCGACTGGCTCAAGGAAGCCGGACAGTCCTACTGGCAGATCCTTCCCCTTGGCCCTACCAGTTACGGCGATTCCCCTTATCAGTCTTTTTCTACCTTCGCAGGCAATCCTTATTTCATCAACCTGGAAGCGCTGGTTGATGAAGGCGTACTGCACAAGGAGGAATGCGAAGCGGCAGATTTTGGCAGCGAACCCGGCGCCGTAGATTACGAGAAGCTCTACAAAGCACGCTACACCCTTCTCTACAAGGCTTACCAGAGAAGCTGGATCACCGAGAACCATGATTACCAGCATTTTGTGAGAAAGAACAAATGGTGGCTTACTGATTATGCCCTGTTCATGGCGATCAAGGAGCAGTACAATAACGTTTCCTGGGACCAGTGGCCCGAAGATATCCGGCTGCGCAAGGCTCACGCCATGACGGAGTATTATAACGAATTATTCCCTTATGTTGAATTCCATCAATATATGCAGTTCAAGTTCCATGAGCAATGGAGCGCTCTCAAGACTTACGCTAACCAGAAGGGTATCCGCCTGATCGGAGATATCCCCATCTATGTGGCGATGGACAGCGCGGACACCTGGGCCCACCCGGAGCTGTTCCAGTTAGATGAACAGAATGTACCTCTCGCAGTGGCGGGCTGCCCGCCGGACGGATTCTCTGCCGACGGTCAGCTCTGGGGTAATCCGCTCTATCGCTGGGAATATCACCGTGATACCAATTACGAATGGTGGATCTCCCGTCTGGCATACTGCTTCCAGATGTATGATGTACTCAGGATCGATCATTTCCGGGGATTCGATGAATATTACTCTATTCCATACGGAGAGAAGACGGCAGCCAACGGACACTGGGAGAAGGGTCCCGGCATCGAACTGTTCCAGTGCATGGAGCAGCATCTGGGCCGTCATGAAGTGATCGCCGAAGATCTTGGCTATGTAACGGATTCCGTCCGCTGGCTGGTCCGCGAGAGCGGCTTCCCGGGGATGAAAGTCCTGGAATTCGCTTTTGACTCAAGAGATACCGGCTCTGCCAACGACTATCTGCCCCATAATTATCCGAAGAACAGTGTAGCATACACCGGAACCCATGATAATGAGACGATCGTTGGATGGTTTGATACCATTACGCCGGAGGAACAGATGGCAGCAAGGGATTACATGTGCGACCACTATACTCCCAAGGACCAGTTATATAAGTCCTTCATCTCCCTGGTAATGCGAAGCAACGCCAAGACCTGTATCATTCCTATCCAGGATTACATGGGGCTTGACAACAGCTGCCGGATGAATAAGCCTTCCACGGTTGGAAATAACTGGAGATGGCGGCTTAAGAAGGAAGATCTGACGGAAGAATTGAAGGAAGAGATACGCACGGTCACGAAGAGATACGGGCGGTTGAATTAATATTTTTAATGGCTGATAAGTATCAGGTGCAGTTATGAATTTAACTGCACCTGACTGCGCGAGCTCCAGCAGCAGACAGATGGCAAAGCCTGCGCACAGAATCAGCAGGAGCACCGAGAAAGTCTTCCGTACGGTCCACATGTCAGATTCCGGCTCTTTTTCTTCCTTCTCTTCTGATGCGTCTCCATTAAGCTCCCAAAATCATATCCATGCTTATAAACTCCGTAATAATAGAATCTTTTTTAATTATGTAACATTATACCAATATTTCTTGATTTTGAGAATGCTTTTTAATATAAAACTACTTACAAATCCTCAAACAAATGTTATAATAATTGTAATTATTCATAATATTTTATACAAAAAGGAGGAATGAACGTAAAATGAGTAGATTAGAGATTGACTCTCCAAGCCGGGCTGACATCGTGATAGAAGGTCTTTACAAAGATTTGGAACGTCGGATCGAATCCAGTCCGCCGGGATTATGCCCGGTAGATATGGCGAGGGCATTTTTGGAGTTATGTCATGCACAGACCTGCGGCAAATGTGTGCCGTGCCGAATCGGGCTTGGCCAGCTTAACCACTTGATCAAGGATGTCCTTGACGGGAAAGCAACCATGGAAACCCTGGATATTATGGAGAAGACAGCCGTGTCCGTTATGGAGTCCGCAGACTGCGCGATCGGTTATGAGGCTGCCAATATGGTGTATAAGGGACTGATCGGATACCGGGACGACTACATTGAACATATTGAGAGAGGACGATGTATCTGTACATACAGCCAGCCGGTACCCTGTGTATCCTTGTGCCCCGCCCGTGTGGATATCCCGGGTTATATCGCGCTGGTCAGGGACGGAAGGTACGCGGATGCTATACGCCTGATCCGCAAGGACAATCCGTTCCCTACAACCTGCGGCTTCATCTGCGAGCACCCCTGCGAGGCAAGATGCCGCAGAAATATGGTAGACGATGCTATCAACATCCGCGGCCTTAAGCGCGTGGCGGCAGATTTCGCAGGAGAGGTCGAACCTCCGGCATGTGCCGCGAGCACCGGCAAGAAGGTGGCGGTTCTGGGCGGCGGCCCGTGCGGCTTAAGCGCAGCTTATTATCTGCAGCTTATGGGACATCAGACCACCGTATACGAGATGCTTCCGAAGCTTGGGGGAATGCTGCGCTACGGTATCCCTAATTACCGGCTGCCGAAAGACCGGCTGGACGACGATATCAACAGCATCTTAAAGACCGGCGTAGAAGTCAGATACGGGGTGAAGGTCGGAACAGACATTACGATCCAGGAGATCCAGAAGGAGTATGACGCGGTACTCATCGCCGTCGGCGCGAGCACCGACAAGAAATTGGGAATAGAAGGTGAAGATGCCGCTGGCGTACTTCCCGCAGTAGAATTCTTAAGAGATGTGGGAATGAACAAGATTATGGACCTGACCGGCAAGGAAGTCGCCGTGATCGGAGGCGGCAACGTATCCATGGATGCCGTGCGTACTGCCAAGCGTCTGGGCGCTAAGAAGGTCAGCATCGTTTACCGCAGAAGGATTGCAGATATGACGGCCCTCTACGATGAGATCGAAGGAGCGATCGCTGAAGGTATCGAGATGCAGACACTAAAAGCCCCTGCTTCCATTGACGTAGACGAGAATAATCATGTAAAAGGCATCTATGTGACTCCGCAGATGGTAAGCGCGATCCGAGACGGACGCGCAAGCATCCGGCCTACCGGAGAAGAGAATATCTATATCCCATGCGACGTTCTGATCATTGCAATCGGCCAGAATATTGAGACGAAACATTTCGAGGACGCCGGAGTTCCGGTAGCCCGCGGCAAGATTGTCACCACCAGCACCGGAGCCTTTAAGGACATGCCGGGTGTATTTGCCGGAGGAGACAGTGCAAGCGGCCCTGCCACCGTAATCAAAGCGATCGCCGGAGCGAAGGTGGTCGCGGCAAATATTGATGAATATCTTGGTTATCATCATATTATCACCAGTGATGTTGAAGTACCGATCCCGAATATCGACGACAGAACTCCGTGCGGCCGCGTCAATCTTACGGAACGCGAAGCCGGAATCAGAGTCTGCGACTTTGAAGGTGTGGAAAACTGCATGACAGAGAAAGAAGCAATACAGGAAGCAAACCGCTGCTTACGGTGCGATCATTTCGGATATGGAATATTCAAAGGAGGCAGAGAGAAATTATGGTAAATCTTACAATAGACGGAAAACAGATTTCAGTAAAAGAAAATACCACAATCATGGAAGCTGCCGATCAGAACGGAATCACGATTCCAAGCCTTTGCTATCTGAAAGGAATCAATGAGATCGCAGCCTGCCGTGTGTGTGTCGTAGAACTAGAAGGAAAAGAACGGCTGATCACCGCATGTAACAATGTAGCCGAAGAAGGCATGGTCGTCTATACGAACAGTCCGAAGGTAAGAAACCACCGACGGAACACGGTAGAGCTTATCCTGTCGCAGCATGACTGCCTGTGCGTCACCTGCCCAAGAAGCGGCAACTGCAGTCTCCAGAAGATTGCCAATGACCTGGATATTCTGGAGATCCCGTTCAAACGAGAGCTGGAGCATCAGCCTTGGGACAAACATTTCCCGCTTATCCGCGACTCAGCCAAATGTATCAAATGTATGCGCTGTATTCAGGTCTGCGACAAGGTACAGGGGTTGAATATCTGGGATCTGGAGGGAACCGGCTCCCGCACTACAGTCAATGTAGCCGGCCATAAGACCATCGAAGAGTCTGACTGTTCCTTATGCGGACAGTGTATCACCCATTGCCCGGTAGGCGCACTCCATGAGCGAAGCGACACCGGCAAAGTATGGAAAGCTCTTGCCGATAAGGATAAGATCGTTGTCGCACAGGTTGCCCCGGCCGTCCGCGCCGCATGGGGTGAGCAGATCGGCCTTGCACCGGAAAAAGCTACCATCGGCAAGATCATGGACGCACTCAAGAGGATGGGTGTCGATTATGTATTCGATACCGTATTTTCAGCAGACCTCACCATCATGGAGGAAGGGCACGAATTCGTTTCCCGCTTCACAGACGGAGAGCTTAAAGACCGGCCTATGTTCACATCCTGCTGTCCTGGATGGATCCGTTTCATCAAGAGCCAGTTCCCTCACCTTGTGAAATATCTGTCCACAGCCAAATCTCCGCAGCAGATGTTCGGAGCGGCGATGAAGACATATTTTGCACAGAAGCTTGGAGTAAGCCCCGACAAGATATTTACCATATCCGTAATGCCTTGCGTAGCAAAAAAAGCCGAGCGCGAGATGGAACTGTTCTATGAAGAATATGCCGGACACGATATCGATGTGGTCATCACCACCAGAGAATTGGTTAAGATGATCCGCTCCGCACACATCCGTCCTGAGACGCTTGAGGATATCGAGAGCGACCGTCCGATGCATGACGGTACCGGAGCCGGCGTGATCTTCGGCGCTACGGGCGGCGTTATGGAGGCGGCCCTCCGAAGCGCCTACTATATCATCAAGAAGGAGAATCCTCCGGCTGATGCATTCAAGGCGGTACGAAGCAGCGGATTCAATGAAAATAACGGCGTTCAGGAGGCGGAATTCGCCATCGACGACATTAAAGTCAGGACTGCAGTAGTCAGCGGACTTGGCAACACGAGGGCCCTTCTTAACAAGATCGAGTCTGGGGAAGTGCACTATGACTTCGTAGAGGTCATGGCCTGTCCCGGTGGCTGCGTAGGAGGCGGCGGCCAGCCGATCCACGACGGCGAGGAGCTGGCGTTTGAAAGAGGCAAGAATCTGTATGAGCTGGATGAGAATATGGAACTGCGCTTCTCCCACGAGAATCCGGACATTCTTAAAATGTATGAAGAATTCTTCGAGAAACCGAATTCACATAAGGCTCACATGCTCCTGCATACCGAACATATCAGACAAGACTAGCGGACAAGACTATTGATCCTAGAGAACTCCCGGAACCCTCTGTATTGGAGGTCTCCGGGAGTTTAAATTTAAAAAAAGAAAAAGTCTCAAAATATCATTATTTCAAGATGTTAGCGTCGGACACACAGCAGTACGGAATCTTCATTGAAGAACTCGCCCCATTTATCGGATCCTTTGTTGCTTGTAAATATCATCGTGTCCGGACCTTCTTTATATTAAAAAGGTGTAAAGCCCTTAACAACTGAATAAAGACTTTACACCATTTATGATTACTCTTGCTCTTTCGGATCGTGAGTCTCGACGTACTCTATAATCGCTAGTATTTCATCACTACTCATACCCTTTTCTTTCAATTTACGGATAAGATTAACTACTTCTTTACCTGTCATATCCTCACCACCTTTATAAGTGCCGTTTACTTGGTACTTTTATTATATCAATCGGTAATTGTAGTGTAAAGCCTTTATTCAATTGTCAAAGTACTTTTTGTAGGTTATTCGACTGGTATCAACTCTACAACAATGTAAGCTATCTCTTATGTCAGTTTTGCAGTAAAATATAGTGCCGTGGATGCTGATCAGGGAAAACCTGCCTGTAAGACGTATATAGGACTCATATAAGGACGTATAAGGCAATAAGGGTTTGTGATGTTAGATTCTGGTATTGTGTGCTTTGATGGCTATATGGGCTTGTATGGGCGTTTAAAGAGCTTTAAAAGGGCGTTGTAAAGGTATGCAAGACAGTGTGTAAAGTATGGCATGGATGGCATGGTATAGGCGAGATAACATAGATAGGATGTATGTATATAGCTTGCTGGATATATGAGTATGGAGCGCCGCTCTGATACCACATCAACCATCTTTTGTACCCAGTACAGGAAGGACGATTGGATCAAGCGGCTTGGGAATGGCGTACAGGAGGAAGCAATCGTTGACCGGTATGCCCTGGCACCTTTTTTCCATTTTACAATACATCGGCTATTATGTTGGTTTCCGGATTCTTGACCGATATACTACTAAGATAATATATGTCTCTACCTGTCTTTGTTACACCAAGCGCATTGACTATTATCTCTTTAGGATAATCTTTAATATCTTCTCCAGATTACACCCATAGCTTTGCACCACTTTTTAAATTTCTGCACCCATTTGTCACCATTTGTACAGTATATGGCAGCATAACACAGGACAATATAAGTAATAAAAAAACAGGGAAAGTCTCAAAATACTGCTATTTCAAGGCTTTCCCTGGTTTTTTCCTTATCATTATCTTTTATTTCGCATAGTCCGTGACACGTGACTCGCGGATTACATTGACCTTGATCTGTCCAGGGTATTCTAACTCATACTCTATCTGCTTTGCTATATCCCTGGCCATCAATACCATGTCCGCATCAGATACCTGCTCTGGAACTACCATAACTCGAATCTCTCTACCCGCTTGAATAGCAAAAGATTTGTCAACGCCCTTAAACTGGTTGGTGATATCTTCTAACTGTTTTAACCTGTTGGTATATGTTTCTAATGTCTCTCTTCTAGCGCCCGGCCGTGCAGCCGAAATGGTATCCGCCGCCTGAACGACACAGGCAATCAGACTCTCCGGTTCTACATCGCCGTGATGCGCCTCAACCGCATTGATGACCGTCGCCGATTCCTTGTACTTCCTACAGAGATCCACACCAATCTGGATATGTGAACCTTCTACATCATGATCGATCGATTTGCCCACATCATGAAGAAGTCCGGCCCGCTTAGCGATCCTAACATCCAACCCGATCTCGCCTGCAAGAAGCCCCGCAAGCTGTGAAACCTCAACAGAATGCTTGAGCGCATTCTGTCCGTAGCTTGTCCGGAATTTCATACGTCCAAGAAGCCGGATCAGCTCCGGATGGATACCGTGAACACCCACTTCCAGAGCAGCCGCCTCTCCTTCTTCCCGGATCATGGCATCTACTTCCTTCTGGGCCTTCTCCACCATCTCCTCAATCCTTGCCGGATGAATACGTCCGTCAACGATCAGCTTCTCCAAGGCAATCCTTGCGACTTCTCTTCTGATGGGATCAAATCCCGATAATACAACCGCTTCCGGTGTATCATCAATGATCAGCTCAACACCCGTCATCGTCTCCAACGTACGGATATTGCGCCCCTCACGTCCTATGATCCTTCCCTTCATCTCGTCGCTTGGAAGCTGTACGACCGAAATCGTGGTCTCTGCAACATGATCTGCCGCACATCTCTGGATCGCGGTGACAACGAATTCTTTCGCCTTCTTGTCCGCCTCTTCCTTCGCCTGCGTCTCTAATTCCTTGATCATCCTGGCGGTGTCATGCTTGACATCATCCTCAACAGTTTTTAATAAATACTCTTTTGCTTGTTCGGAGGTAAGTCCTGAGATTCTTTCCAGTTCCTGCACTCTCTGTCTGCCCAACTCTTCCACTTTCGCTTCACGCTGACGCAGTTGTTCTTCTTTTGCTGCATGTCCTGCCTCACGCTTCTCGATCGCATCCGCTTTCTTATCTAAAGCCTCTTCTTTGGAAAGTACACGCTTCTCATAACGTTGTAACTCGTTTCTGCGTTCCTTGGTCTCTTTCTCAAGTTCATTCTTGTTCTTAATAGACTCTTCTTTAATTTCCAAGAGAGACTCCTTCTTCTTCGCCTCAGCCGTCTTCACTGCGTCATCAATGATTTCCCTTGCTTTTGTCTCCGCATTCCCAATCTTAGACTCTGCATTCTGCTTCAGATTGGAAACTGTCAGGAAATGACTGATGACTGCTGCCGCTACGATCAGCACAACTCCTACAGCAATTAATATTCCATTCGGCACAGGAGCACCTCCTTATTCAGTTTTCATTGTACAAATACAACACTTAGATTTTATACTGTTTTCACAAAGATGTCAAGCTTTCCGCCCACAACATTTGACTTTCGTTCTCCTAATTGTTATTGTTCACTCATCTTAAGGGCCCGCCGAATCTCGTCATAGCCGAATCCCTTGCGCAGCAGATATCCCGCCATCTTCTGCGTCTGAACATAATCAGCCGTCTCTGCATCGAACCGCTTCTTCCTAATAAGCGCCTCTATCGCCGTCCTGGATGCATCCCCGTCATAATACTCCTCCAGGGCTTCCTCCGCTTCATCACGGTCAATCCCCTTCCGGCACAGCGCCGCATATAATTCTCTCCGACTCTTCCGGTTCTTCCTGCCTTCGATAAAACTCCTTGCATACTCCCGATCGTTGAGGTAACCAAATGACTTCACATACCGAACCGCTTCTTCCACCGCCTCCTCCGTATAACCGCCCTGCTCAAGCTTACTGCGAAGCTGTGCTTCCGTACGCCCCATGTCGCTTAACAGATGCAGCGCCCTCGCCTTCACCCGCTTCACAATGATATCCCGGAAGATCTCATTATAATCTTCCTCGTCAAGTTCACTGTCCACCGCTATATGATACCGTGATAACTCTCCCTTATACAGGACAAACGCAAACTGTTCGTCTATGTACACGCGGAATCTGGTCTTCGTGACCGGCTCAATCTTCGTAACCGTCATATCTTATGCTTCCTCTGTCTCTTGCGTATCATCCGCATCCGTCCCATCTGCAGCTTCCGCCTGCTCCGGTTCTTCCTTCACCGTTTCTTTGGAGGCCTGGGACTTCCTGCCCCCGCCCTTCTTGCCATCCTTTGGCAGCGGCTTCGAATTCTTGTCGTCTAACGGCGCATCCTCAGCTATATTATAATGACCGCGGATCTTAGCCTCCAATTCCTTCATGACCTCCGGATGCTCCTTGAGATACGTCTTGGCATTCTCACGTCCCTGGCCGATCTTATCTCCGTTATATGCAAACCATGATCCGCTCTTGCTCACCAGCTTACAATCCACCGCAAGATCCAGAATATCGCCTTCCCGTGAAATTCCCTGACCGAACATAATGTCGAATTCTGCTTCCTTGAACGGTGGCGCGATCTTATTCTTCACAACCTTCACACGAGTCCTGTTCCCCACCATATCTCCGCTCTGCTTGAGCGTCTCCACTCTTCTGACATCCATGCGGATAGACGCATAAAACTTAAGCGCCCGTCCTCCTGTAGTCGTCTCCGGATTCCCGAACATAACCCCGACCTTCTCACGAAGCTGATTGATGAAGATGACCACACAGTTAGACTTGCTGATCACCGGCGTCAGCTTCCTGAGCGCCTGTGACATCAGCCTGGCCTGCAGGCCTACATGGCTGTCGCCCATATCCCCTTCGATCTCCTGCTTCGGCACCAACGCAGCCACAGAGTCTACAACGATGATGTCCATCGCACCGGAACGCACCATCGTCTCGGTGATCTCAAGCGCCTGATCCCCGCTGTCTGGCTGAGAAATATACAGTTCATCTATATCCACTCCGATATTCTTCGCGTAGACAGGGTCCAACGCATGCTCCGCATCAATAAAGCCTGCGATCCCTCCACGCTTCTGTACTTCCGCGATCATATGTAACGCAACCGTCGTCTTACCGCTGGATTCGGGTCCATACACCTCCACGATACGTCCTCTCGGAACACCTCCAAGACCCAACGCAAGGTCCAGACTCAAAGACCCTGTCGGAATCGTCTCCACCGCAACCTGCGCCTTGGGATCTCCAAGCTTCATGACCGTCCCTTTGCCGAAATCCTTCTCAAGCTTCGCTATCGCAGCATCCAATGCCTTCTTCTTATCTTCATTCGCCATAATAAAATCTCCTTCCCGCACATCGAACGAACGTTCGTTCTATGGTTAATATACTATTATACTTATCTCAAAATGTCAACACTTAATTCAGGAAAAAACAGGAAAACTTAGAATCAATCAAGATATATCGCTTTAGATAAATAGAACTATCCAACCCCTCAAGGACTATTCTGACTGTCATTAAAATACCACACTTCATCTCTTTCGTCAACCGTCATGTGAAAAGAATCCAATCTTTTCACAGTTCACATTGATGTTCACACTTACGGTGCCCGCAGCAATGAATCCGGCCTATCTTAAGCTGCCTTACAGCAAGAGCCGGATTCCTGCCCCGGTAATGTACTCCCCATATCGGATGAAGCTTTTACAGAGACGCAAGCTTAAGAATCCACAGGATTGCCCAGCCCAGATCCCTTTCTTCCACTCCTTTCTCCGTCACCACATCATAAGAAGCGATCTCCTCCCCGTCAAGTAAATACCTGATCCTGCCGGCCACCTCGCCCTCCTTCACAGGAGCCGAAAGCGTCTCCTCCACCTCTGTCTGCACCTCGCAGGCTTCATCTCCCCGCAGGAGTACAGGGATCTCCTCCTTTTCTTTCACACAGACCGGTATCCTGATCCGACTCTCATAAGGAGCTGCCTCTTCTATTCCGCCGTCCACCTTAACCTTGGGAAGCTCAACATCCTCCCACACGTCGCGGTACTCATAGTTGGCAATCCCATACTCCATCAGCTTCCGGGTATCCATCCATTTATACCCTTTATTATTCGGCCAGCCGCAGGCTAAGAGCGCCACGATAAATGTTCTGTTATCCCGCGTCAGCGCGCCCACATAGCAGTATCCCGCGTCTGCCGTAAACCCGGTCTTGCCGCTTAACGCCCCTTCCATCATATCCAGAAACGCATTGTGGTTATTGCAGGAGAAATTCCTGCTTCCGTCCACATTTGCAAACTGATAACTCTTCGTCCTCGTGATCTCAAGAAATTCTTCCTTGCAGGGCGACTGGGTGATACAGTAACGCATGATCACAGCCAGGTCCCTGGCCGTCGTAGAATGTACTCCGCCCTCATCACTGGCATCAAGGCCATTAGGCGTCACAAAATGCGTATCATTGCAGCCAAGCTCCTTTGCTTTCTGGTTCATAAGTCCGGCAAATTCCTCCACCGTGCCGGCAATCCCTTCCGCGATCACCACCGCGCTGTCGTTATGGGATTCCAGCATCAGCGAATACAAGAGGTCGCGCAGATAGAACTGCTCCTGGTCCTTAACCCCAAGCCTTACCTTGGGCTGGCTGGCCGCATTGGCAGACGCAGTAACGATCTGGTCCTCCTGCCTGTTCTCCAGTGCAAGGATACAGGTCATGATCTTGGTCGTGCTCGCCATCGGCCGAATCTCTTTCTCTTCTTTGCCAAATAAAACACGCCCACTGTCAGCATCCAGAAGCACCGCTGACCGGGCGTACAACTGCTCCGGTGCATCCCCGCTTTCTTCTGCACAGGCACGGACCCCGCCAAACGCAGAAAGCAATAGACAACACACAAGACCATATAATAATATTTTCTTCATCATCCGCCACACCCATATACCACCATGTTATTGCAGTATATGAAATTATAAGCTTCTCTATTCATACATTATCGAACGATAGTCCACCCCTTTCTCCACAATTTTTCCCATCCTCCACATGAATCATCCTCGTCTCATATTCCGCAGCTGCCGTATCATGGGTCATCATCAGCACCGTCATGCCGTTCCGATTCAACTTCTGTAGCAGCTCCATCACCACCCTACTATATATATCTGGCGAAACTCCGCTATATTTTCCAGCGCATTCAGCTCAATTTTCCGGTATAAAGCTGATAATACATACCCTTTTTTGCCAGCAGGCTGTCATGGCTTCCCCGCTCCACAATCCGCCCATGATCCAACACCATAATTACATCCGAGTTTTTGATCGTGGAAAGCCTGTGAGCAATCACAAATACTGTCCTGCCTTTCATAAGCTGATCCATGCCTTCCTGCACGATTTTTTCTGTCCGGGTATCAATGCTTGAAGTAGCTTCATCCAGAATCAGAACAGGAGGATCAGCCACTGCGACTCTCGCAATCGCCATGATGATAGAATTCAACTGCTGCGAAAGCTGCGAAATCGGCTGATTGAAGGAACGGGAAAACTGCAGGAAAGACGCCAGCG
>Ga0137308_101109_pt1 | contig 30779 bp, 28 predicted proteins | sample Inofrocosms_June_FD_97181 | JGI IMG/M metagenome (GOLD analysis project Ga0137308, IMG submission 97181) | Mouse cecal microbial communities from Vienna, Austria - N-Acetylneuraminic and N-Acetylglucosamine D2O microcosms_June | ecosystem: Host-associated > Mammals > Digestive system > Large...
CCCATCACCGAGCTGGTGGAGGCCGGTAAGCCGGGCTCCGCTGTCACTCCCACACCCACTGTCCCCACCATACCCACCTACCAGCCGCCCGCCTACACCAGCGCGGAGGGCATGGCCTACAAGGACGGCCATATCGGCACCATCAAGATTCCCTCGCTGAAAATCGACATGAAGCTGTGGGAGGGCGAGACCAACGCCAGCATGAGGAAGGGCCTGGGGCATTACAGCTCCACCTCCGCCTGGGATGGCAATGTGGGAGCGTGCGGCCACAACCGGGGGACCAAGTACGCTATTGGCGCAATCAAAAATCTGAAGCAGGGCGACACCATCACCTACACCACCATGTACGGCACCCGGACCTATGCGGTCACGCTGGTCAAGACCATCTCCAACACCGACTGGAGCTACCTCCAGGCCGCCTCCGACAACCGGCTCACCCTCACCACCTGCCTAGCCAACCACCCCGAGAGCCGTGTGGTGGTCCAGGCCGTGGAGGTCCGTTCATAAAAAATTAACAAATAACAATTCCAGGCTAAAAATTGTAATAATTAGGTGGTGAATGCAGGATTACCAAACAATTCAAGCAAAGTAAAAAGTATCGGCGCTGATGTTTAAAATAATCCTTTGACAAGACTGAAAGTCTATACTATGCTCGAACCAGAGGAAGAAACCGAAGGAAACAGCAGAGTTTATGTACAGGAAAGGAGTGCAGCATTATGAAGCAAAGGATTATGGTTTTTACTGTCGGGGTAGTTACTGGCGCACTTCTATGCGGCGGCTCAGTGGCTTACGCCGCCGGCCTTATGGCAGAGCCATCCAATCAAAAAATCTATGTGGATGGTACTCATGTTCAGATGGAGGCGTACTCCATCAACGGCAATAACTATGTCAAGCTCCGTGACGTCGGAGAGTCTGTGGGCTTCAATGTGTACTGGGATGGTCAATCCGTCCAGGTGGACAGCGACGCCCCCTACACCGGCGCCGGTCCCCAAAGCCAGCCGGCTGACAGAATCCCCGGCCAGGCGGATAAGCCGAGCTACAACGCGGACGGCTCCATCAATGTCCCCACAGATGGCTCCAAGTATGTTCCCAAGGCTGGAGACCGTGTTCGGTGCGATGATGGCTACATTTACGGGATCAAGGACGTCAGTCGCTACGACAACAACGTGTTTGCGGAGGGACCGGTCGGGGAATTGCCTACGGCTACTTGTGACTGGAGCAAATATCCCACGCCGAAACAGCCTTCTGTTGAGGTAAAACATTTGACAACTTCTACCGGTGAAGATTTGTTTATACGTAACCTTTACGAAACCCGGCGGATGCAATACACCATCTACAATGCCTTGGGCAAAGAGCCCAGTGCATGGCAAAACGGGCAATTGTTAGCAACGGTGGAACTAAGTATTCGCGTGGAAGACGATGCTTATACCCGCTTTTTCTGGCCTTGGAGAAGTTCTGAGCTGGAGAAGCTAGTACACAGCCGTCCCAACAGCTGTTATTATGTAGAGGCTTGGGACGTTTATCACAATGGCATATTTCAGCATACCCGGTACTGCGTCGTATCCCTGTAGGTCCAATTTTATCCTGTGCCCCTTCTGGCAGCAGAAGGGGCATTTTCATACCCAAAATTCATTTAGGAGGTAGACCTGTGAAAAAAAGAATGATTTCGCTCCTGCTGGTTCTCGTTACCCTGCTGGGTATCCTGCCTGTGACCTCCTTCGCCGCTCCCACTCTGGAGGAAGCAATGGCAGAAGTAGACGTGTATGCCAGAAGTGAGACCCTGGACTGGCTGACTATGAACGGAAGTGTTAAGGAACAGCACTACACCTACTATAGTTATACATCACCAATCACGAATCAGGCTAACGAAATTCCCGCCTACTGTGTAGACCCCCGTCTGTATGGTGTCCCTGCCCTGGTGCCTGAAGGGACCCCCATCAAGTACACCGCCCCGGACACCGTCTCCGACCCCAAGGTCTGTGGCATTATCGCCAATGGCTATCCTCATGAGCCCCTGTCCACCCTGAAGCTCAATACCCCGGAGGAGGCCTACTATGCCACCAAGACCGCCCTGTGGATTTATCTGCTGGGCAATTGGAGCGTCAACGGCCTGGGTATTAACCCCAATGCGGATCGGGCGGCGGCCGAGCGGGTGCTGGAGGCCACCAAGACCATCTATGCCAGAGGCATGGGCTCCACTGTCACCCTCACCAACAAGGAACTGCCCGGCCTGCGCATCATCAAGTATGACCGGACCACCCTAAAGGTCATGACCGACATCCTCTTTGAAATCTGGCGGGACGGAGAAAGCCTGGGCCAGTACAGCACCAATCAACAGGGCGAAATCCTGATTACGAACGCCCAACCCGGCACCTACCTGGTGCGGGAAGTACAGAGCGACGACGAACATGTCACCGACACCACGCCCCAGCAGATAGAGCTTCACGCCGGCGACGGTATCAAGGACCTGGTTTTCTTCAACGGGAAGAAACCAGGCATCCACCTGGTCAAGGTGGACAGCGCCAACCTGTCCAAGCCCATCCCCAACGTCAAATTCAGCATCCGGGCGGTGAACGGCACCTTCGGCCCCAAGGAGTTTACCACCGACCAGAACGGCGAAATCGACCTTAGTAAGCTATCCCCGGGCGCTTACGAGGTTCTGGAGCTGGAGTGCCCCGGCTATGTGATTGACAAGGCCCAGCGCATCATCCAGCTGGAAGCCGACCAGAATGCCGAGTTTGTGTTTACCAACAGCAAGCTACCCTCCCTCCACCTGCTGAAAACCAGCTCAGACGGCTCCCCCCTGGCGGGCGTCTCCTTCCGGCTGGCAAAAATCGAGGATGGAAGCCGGTATCTGGACCGCACCACCTCGGCAACAGGTGAAATTCTGTGGGAGGGTCTGGAGCCTGGGGTCTATTCTCTGAAAGAGATCGCCACACTGGCAGACCACATTATCGACCTGCGGGAATACCATGTGGAATTATTCCCCGGCAAGACCAGCGAAATCGTGCTGGAGAACCACAAGCGGCCAAATTTGACCGTCTATAAGCGCGACGCGGACACCGGGGAACTTATACCGAATACAGTTTTCACCGTCCGGGCGGCGGACGGCCATAGTGTGGATGAAATCAAGACCGGGCCGGACGGGAAAGCCGAGCTAAAGAATCTGCTGCCCGGGGTGTACGAAATTGCCGAGAAGTCCGTCCCCTCCCCCTGGCTCATGGACGCTCCCAGCCAGCTTGTCACCCTCTACCCCGACCGTGACCACACAATATACTTTGAAAACCACAAGCGGCCCATTATAGAGATCATCAAGGAGAACGCGGTCACCTTTGAGCCGCTGGCCAATGTACCCTTCCGGGTGTGGTACAGCTCCAACCACACCAGCACCGGCGAAATCAACGACCTGGGAACGTTCTACACCGACGAGGATGGCCGCATTGAGCTAAACGGTCCGGAGATGGGTGAGCTGGGCCTGCGGGACGGCTGGTTCCGGGTGCAGGAGCTGGCGCCGCTGAAAGGCTTTGCCAAGGCCGACCCCGACACACAGGAAGCGTTTGTGGCCGCTGGTCAGGCGCACACCTTCCGCTTCCGTAACCAGCCCTTATCCGCAATCTGCGTCTGGAAGTATGACCGGCAGCACCCAAACCAGGCCATTGAGGGAGCGGTGTTCCAAATCAGGTATCTCTCCGGCAACACCTCCGGCACAGGGGGCACGGTTATCGGCGCCTTCCGCACCTCGGCCAATGGCAGCTTCACGGTAACCGGTCTCCAGAAAGGCACCTATATCATCGAGGAGCTGTCCAGCGATGGGAACCATGTGGTCGATACACCGCCCCAGACCGTCTACCTCTCCGGCGAGGAGCAGGAGGTGGTGCAGGTCTATTTTGGCAACAGCGCCAAGGGCAGTCTGCTGGTGAAAAAGGTATCGGCCAGCGACGGCGCCCCCCTCAGTGACGTGGAATTTTTCGTAACCACCAGCGACGGCTCGGTGGTTGGCGACGCCAACGGCAAGTTTGTGACAGACAGCGCAGGAACCTTCCTGGTAGAGGGCATCGAGCCCAATACAACGCTGGTTGTGAAGGAAACCAGGGCAAAGCCGGGGTATCTCCTTGACGATACCCCCCAGACAGTCCAGATCAAGGCCGGTCAGACCGTCACGCTGGAGTTCCGCAATAAGCCCCTGGGAAATCTCATCATCCACAAGCTGTCCAGCGCCGACAAAAAGACTCCCCTGGCTGGGGTACAATTTAAAATCACCTATGCGGATGGCAAGGTGGTGGACGCTGAGGGCGGCAAGCTGTCCTCCAACGGGCTGTACTGGACGGACAAAAATGGGCAGATCGTTCTCTTCGGTATCACTGGAACGCTTATCGTCACCGAGGTGGCCAGCATCGACGGCTACACCATCGACCCAGATACCCGTACTCAGACGGTGGTTGTCAACCCGGATGATACCCAGGAGCTTTATTTTTATAACGCGCCCGTCAAGGGTCTGGACCTCATTAAGGTCAGTGAGAGCGATAAAACCAAGCGTATCCCCGATGTCACTTTTGAGATTCGCAGGATGGACGGCGCTCTGGTGGACACCATCACCACCGATAAGCAGGGCCGCGCCCACCTGGACCTGGAGGCTGGGGCTTACTATGCCGTAGAGATCGACTGTCCCAGCAATTTCAAGCTGGATTCTACGCCCCACTACTTCACCATTCAGGATGGAAAAGGCACCACGCTGACCGTGACCAACGCCCCCTTCAGCGGAATTATCCTGCACAAAATTGACAGCGTCACCGGCGAGGGAATTTATGATGTAAAATTCTTGGTCTATGACCAGAATAAGAACCCCATCGGGGAGTATTCCACCGATAACGAGGGATATATTTACATCGACGACCTCACCGTCCAGGGCAAGGGTAAGCTGTTCATCCGTGAATTGGAAGCCGCCCCCGGCTATGAGCTGGACAAGCAGTACAAGACGGTCTATGTTCAGCCGGGAAAGACGATTGAAGTGGAATGGGAGAACACCCCCATCACCGGCCAGTTCCAGATTTACAAGTATGCTGCCGAGTACAATGAGGTCACCGGCACACCCGCCGGCGCTCCCCTCCAGGGGGCTGTGTATGAGATCAGCGAGGCCCGCAGCGGAAAAGTGGTGGATTACATCACCACCGACGCCCGAGGGGTGGCCGCCTCCAAGCCCCTGCCGCTGGGCAGGTACAAAATCGTTGAGGTGACCGCCCCCACCTACTGGCAGCTCAGCGGCAAGACCTTCGATGAAACTTTGGAATATTCAGGGCAAATCATCAAGGTGAGCGACTACGACAAGCCCTCCAACTTGGGCGTGACCATCACCAAGCGGAGCAATGCCGGGGTGCTGGCCGGGAGCCAGATGCGCTACGACTTTACCGTCGCCAATACCAGCAACGTACCGCTCAGTGAATTTTATTGGCACGACCGGATTCCCACCGACGCGGCCCGGGCTACCGTGTTCACTACCGGAACCTACAGCGCCCGGCTGAATTACCGGATTCTCTATAAGACCAACTACTCCGGGGCCTATCAGGTACTGGCGTCCAATCTCATCACCAGCAGCAACTACTCCTTCAGCTTGAACGCCATTCCCACTCAAGCGGGCGAATATGTCACCGATGTGTATGTTGACTTTGGCAAGGTGCCTGTGGGCTTCCAGTCGGTTGTCAATCCCACTTTGACGGTCACGGTCAGCGGGACAGCGGCTAATGGCTACCAGCTAATTAACCGGGCTGACGCAGGCGGCAAATACCAGGGAACCTGGCAGACTGCTCAGACCAGCTGGGTTACGATTATCCGCAAACTGATCTCCACCATAGTTCCCACACTCCCCAAAACCGGCTACTAAATCGAAAAGAGGGACGGTCCATCCGGGCCGTCCCCCACACATTTTATTGAGGTAGAGGTGAAGCAAAATTGAACATTGAATCTACATTTACCGTCCTGCGCCGGGAGCAGCTGCTCATGGACCATGCTTCCCATAGCGTGCAGTTTGAAAGCCTGACAGAGCGGCCCCTGCGTACCTTCTCCACCGCCGCTGTCATTCCTCCGCTGACTGCGGCCGAAATCCAGCTCTATGCCACCTTGGCCCTGCTCCATGACGTAGGCAAGCGGGCCATCCCGCAGGAAATCCTCAACAAGCCCGGGGGACTGACCAAGGAGGAATTTTCCATTATGAAGACTCACACCACCCAGGGCTGCGACCTGCTGGAGCGTATTCCGGAGCTGCGGAAGTGCGAGGCGTTCCCGCTGGCCTGCGACGTGTGCCGCCACCACCACGAGCGTTGGGACGGCGGCGGCTACCCGGACCGGCTGGCCGGGGACAGCATTGCCCCCTGGGTGCAGGTGGTAGGGCTGGCGGACGCTTTCGACGCCCTTATCCATCCTCGGGTCTACAAACCCGCCTATCCCAAAGAACAGGCCAGGGATATGATCGTGTCTGGGGCCTGCGGTATCTTTAATCCTCTGCTTTTAGCTTGCTTTGCCCAGCATATTGGGGCAATCTCCCGGGCGGTCTATGTCTAGTCCTGAAATTCTTTCAGGTGTTCCTCATACTCCTGCCGCTCCGCTTCATTTGCCGGACGGACTGCGTATTTTCCGCAGTCGGGACATTGCTCCGGCTGGCTGACTCGGCTAAAGAGAAAATGGCACTTATCGCAAACAAAAATCATTTTAATCACCGAGAGATAACTATACCACGTTCTCTTCGGTTTGAAAAGGGGGATTTTCGTTGAAGAAACAAAACTTTTGGGACCGCTTCGGCCCCCGGCTTCCCAGGTACTACGTCCAGACGATGGCCGTGATCGCACTGTGCGCCTGTATGATGACGCCCACGCTTGCCCTGGATGATATGTGGACGGTTGCCAACCGAATCATCGTAGATGTCTACGGCAAGATTGCCAGCGTCAGCACCGTCCTGGCCGGCCTGATGTCCGCTGTGGCGGTGGTAGGAGCCAAGCTGTCCAACAACCAGCACAAGGTCGATCAGGCGTGGGACTGGCTCAAACGTATCTGGATTGCCTGGATGATTATTAACGGCATCGGGGCCTTCATTGCCTATGTCACCCCGCTGTTTAGCGGCCTGGCTACCCTGACGCCCTAGCCGGCAAGCTCCGGCAGGAAGGAGGTGTTTATTCTGCTGGAGTTTATTTTTCAAGGCTTTTTCGAGTGGGTCTACAGCCTGATTTTGGACATATGGAATTACTTTTCCTCATCCCTGCTCAACGTAATGAGCCTGGATTTCGCCTACATCAAGACCCACATCCCCGTCATGGGGGACATACAGCAAATCATTCTGGCCATAGGCTGGGCGCTGCTGCTGGGGAACCTGGTATTCCAGGCCCTGAGGAGTATGGCCTCCGGGCTGGGCTTCGAGGGGGAGGACCCTAAGCTGCTCTTTGCCCGGACCTTTGTGTTTGGCTTTCTGCTCCTGGCCAGCCCGCAAATCTGTGAAACCGTTCTGGGCATGACCAGCAAAGTCATTGCCCTGATTGAGATTCCTGACGCCATCAATGTCCAGCTGGTGGACGGCAGCGTGATCGGCGTGTTCACCGCCTCCTGGATATTGGTCATCATCTTCGATCTTATTACCATGTTCATGGTGTTCTCGCTGTTGCTGGAGGTGGCGGAGCGGTACATGGTGTTGGCTATGCTCACCGTCATGGCCCCGCTGGCCTTCGCCATGGGCGGCAGTAAGAGCACATCAGAGATTTTCGCTGGCTGGTGCCGGATGTTCGGCAGTATGTGTTTCCTCATGGCCACCAATATCGTCTTTTTCAAGATGCTGCTGTCGGTAGTGTCCACGGTCCCCAGTTTTCCGGACGTGTTTCTCTGGATGGTGCTCATTGTCAGCATCGTCAAGGTAGCGAAAAAGGCGGATGAAATTATCACCAGAATCGGCCTGAATCCGGCCATTACCGGCAGCAGGTCCGGTCTCCCCGGTATGATTGCCTATACGGTATTCAAGACCGCTCTGTCTATGATGACGAAGGGAGCGGCGAACGGGATCGGCGGCGCACTGGGCTTTACAAGCAGGGCGGCGGCAGGGATTGGCAAGAGTGCCGGCCTGGGCAAGGGAGCCGGGGCTGCGGCCGGCGCTGTTGGTGGAGCGGCCTTGGGCGGTATCGCCGGCGTTGCGGGCCAGGCGGCGGCCGGTCCCCGCTACGGCGGCGGCAGGACACAGACCAGCCAGACCGACACCCGGCAGGAACAGCAGTCCAACACCCAGCAGAATACCTCCCAAGCGCAGACCGGCGGCCAGCGTCAGACGGCAGCGCAGGAACGTACCTCGGGCGGTCAAAGGACAGGCCCTGGGGGTATGTTCCGTCCAGACCGGCCCAGCAGGAAAACTTCCACACAGCCCGGTATCAGCCGGGGCTCCAGCTATGTCACACCGCCCGACAGTCAGAGCAAGCCAGAGAAAAAGGCTGCTTCCTCCAGCGGATTTACCGGATTCCATGGCCCGCAGGGCGGCGGTTTTACTGGCAGCGCCCCTAGCCGTGGCGGTGGTTTCACCGGCAAGGGCGTTCCCCGTGGCGGCGGCACTTTTGGCGGCAAGCCCAGCGGTACAACCCACAGCACTGGCTTTGGCGGCAGTTTCTCCAAGGAGAGCAGCAGTACATCGGAAAGCTCTGTCTCCAGCGGCACAGCCAAGGGCGGCGGGGTTGGCGGCGCTGGAACGAAGCCCATACCTCGTGGTGGCGGCACTTTCGGCGGCAAGCCCAGCGGTACATTCTCCAAAGATTCTCAAAACACGGAAATATCTCAATCCGGCACAGCAGGAATTGGGACCCGCAGCACCCAGCGGCCCCCGTCTGTTGAACCCCGGCCCGGCAGGAACGCGCCTCCGACACCAGCTACGCCCACATCGGGGGCACAGAGTCCCAGACCGGCACAGCAGGAACACCGCCGGATTTCCGGGAAGGATAGGCCCCCGTTGAAGGACGGCAGCTCTATTCCACGACCCGGCCCAGCAGGAACCGCGCCAGGCTCACGCACTCTGCCCGGCCAGAGACTGGGCGGCGGGCCATCGAAACAGAAGCCCACACGACAGACCAAACGGGAAGGAGGTCCCACCAGTGAATAACACAAAAACTTCATCTATCCTGCCCAACGTGATTGCGGGCGCTCTGGCCGCTCTTTTGCTTCTGCCCATGCTGATTTTTACGGCTCTGCCCAATACCGTCTTCGGTTACAGCAGCGCCACAAACCAGGGAGTGGCAGACTTCACCGCTTCTGCCCAGCGGCTGAGCAGCGCATACCGGAACATTGCACAGAAGAATCAATCGGTGCTGGAACGCCTAATCAACAGCATCCTCCCCACCTTCTGGACCAACGGAGTGGCGGACTATGATGAATACAAGGTATCCGATTCTTCAGGTGCCATCAATCAAAACTGGCTTATTGCCATCGGCTCTGTCCGGTACAAGCAGGACCTCAACATCATGGACGACAACGCCCTGGAGGACTTGCTCTTTGGCAAGCTGGACTACTCCGCATCTATAACCAACGGGGTGCTGAACATCTCCGTCTGGGACCTGAGCCCGGAGGCCTATATGGACCGGCTGGGCTTCACCCCCGAGGAAAAGAAGTGGGCCGAGCTGATCTACTCCGTCATGGCAGAGGAAGCGCAGGTGACGGTGGGTGGCACCGACAGCGCCGGAAATTATACCACGGACTACGGTGACATCATCTTTTCCAACGCTGAGATTCCTGTGGTCTATTACAACCAGACCGATGCCCGGTGGGGGAATAAGATGTATGGAAAATCCGGCACCATTGGAGCTGCTGGCTGCGGCCCCACAGCTCTGGCTATCGCTGTGGCTTCCCTGACCGACAACAAGGTCACACCCTATGATGTGGCCCAATGGTCGGTGGCAAATGGGCACCGCTATGAGGGCGGCGGGAGCTACCACAGTCTCATCCCAAGCGGCGGGCAGCACTACGGGCTCACCGTCACCAGCATCGGCCGGGACGGGAAAAAGCTGGTGGAGGCCCTGCAAGAGGGTAAGCTGGTCATTGCCATCATGGCGAAAGGCCACTTTACCACCAGCGGGCACTTTATCGTCCTGCGGGGCATCACCGAGGAGGGGAAGCTCCTGGTGGCCGATCCGGCCAGCGTTAAGAGAAGCAATAAAGAATGGGACCTGAGAATCGTCACTAACGAAGCCAGCCGCACGCTTGGCGCCGCCGGCGGGCCGTTCTGGGTCCTGTCTGCTTGAGGAGGGAGTGCTTGTGGAACAAAACATGAATCTGCGGATACTGCGTCTGCGGTATTCGATTCCCTTATCGGAGCTGGCTGCGGCTTCCGGGCTGTCCAGACAGTATATCAGCCAGGTGGAGCTGGGAGAAACCGCTCCCACCGCACTGATGGAGGAGAAGCTGGAGACAGCTATAGATGCGATTATCGTTCAGCGGAGTGCTCGGCTGAACTCATTAAAACGGAGCTTCGCGGCCTGCAAAGGCCGCCTGCTCCAGCCAACAGAGGGGGATTGCAATGAATGAAACCTACTACATCCCCACCAACTTTACCGACGCCGGCCGGGTCATGGGCTTGTTTGAGATCAGGAACATGGTTGAAGCGGTGCTGCTTACCCTGCCCACCCTATACCTGTGTATCGTCCTGCTGCCGCTGTCTCTGACGCCCAAAATTATGGTCACCCTGACTATCATCGTGCCCATCGGCGGCTTTGGGCTCATCGGGATCAGCGATGACAGCCTGACCCGCTGGCTGGGCTGCTGGTGGCGCTGGCGGAAAAACCGCCGGCTTATCTTTTATCGAGGGGAGTGCAAAATTTGAACATCAAAGAACTGATTTTCGGCGGCACTGTCAAGACCGCCGGGAGTGGGGCCTGGCGGGACAGCATCCAGGCCTGGCTGCCCATTAAAAATATCATCAACGGTGTGGTGATCACCCAGGATAACCGCTTTATCAAAATTCTGGAGGTGCTACCGGTAAACATTTATCTCAAGTCACCCAACGACCGGCAAAACATCATCTCCAGCTATGCGGCCTATTTGAAAATCGCCCCGGACAGTCTTCAGCTGGAGGCCCGCACTCTCCCCGCCGACACCGCCGCCTATGTGGACCGGATGCGGGAGTATGGGGAGACGGAGGAAAACGAGTGCTGCCGGGAGATGATTGAGGACAACATCGCTCAGATTGGCGAGGGAGTAGCCAGCGATGCTATCCGCCACCGCTTTTTCCTGATTTTCCAGTACGAAGCCCAGATGAAGTCCAAGGGCCACAGTGTTTCCGCGATCATCCAGCGGCTGAACGAGGAGGCGGACACCGCCCGGCGCTACCTGGACCTGTGCGAGTTAGAGGTGCTGGAGCCGCGCTTCACTGACGATTTTATTCTGAAGCTGTTATACGAGATTATCAACAAGCGCACCAGCCAGCGGGTCAAGCTGCCCGAGGGTGTCTTTGACATGACCACTGCTATCCACGGGATTTATGAGTAATGGGCGTGAAAAAGGCGGCTGTCCGATACTGACATCCGCCCAATAAACTAAAATTTACTGAAAATAGCTTTGTCATCTGTCTTTCAATCGTTTCAATATCCAAAAGGTGATCGGCTTAAAAATAGTATAAAGGCCATAGCCCAGCGCTCCGCCGATAATGTTCGTGATTAAATCCGTGATATCTGAGGAGCGGTCAAAAAATGGTTGTAACAGTTCAATGCCCAGACTCATCATAAAGCAGAAAAACACCGTCACACCGAATTTGGCCTTTTTGTCCCGGGTCAGCGGAAACAGAAAGCCAAAAGGCAAAGTCATGACAATGTTCAAGAACACTTGTCTAAAAAAATCCCCTCTTCCCAAAGAAACATCAATAAATGGCACCAAATTCATGGGTTTATAGGGATGGTCCAGTATGAATGGGATAGATACGACCACCGGCATCATAGTAAAATAGAGTACCAGAGAGAGATATGCGTACATGAGGGTATTGACAAGCAGACTATCTCTACCTTGGGCCTTCCATTTCCTGAAAAAGACGAAAACATACAGGAAAACCAATACTATAAAATCTATGAAATATTTCATCAGGTACTTCATTGCATTACCTCTTTCCACCTACTGCCCTATTTAAATTTTGATTTATCACTGTTTCATCTTCTAAACTATATCATATTATTCTATCTGATTCAAGGCCCGAAAAGCCTTAATCGTTATATTAAGGAGTAACATAATGCAGAAGAAAACGAAAAAAACGCCTGTGAAGCAAAAGAAAAAGGCACAGTCCCCAAAAAAGAAAAATGACCAGCCTTTTTCTCTCAAACGCCTTATCATGGGTGAGGAGAAGCCCGACCTCACCGAGCTGGAGGCCGGGTCCACCACCGTTCTGGACATTCTCTCCCCCACCACCATTGACACCAAAAGCCGGGACTACATTGTAGTGGACGGCATTTTTCATGCCTACCTCTATGTGGCCGGCTACGGCTACTCCACCACCGTGGGCTCCTGCTGGCTGGCCCCGCTTGTGGAGGCGGGGGAAGGGGTCAACCTCAGCTTTACCTTCAAACGCCAGCCCAAGGAAAAAATCCTGTCCAAGATCGCCCAGACCACCATGGTCAACCGCTCCCGAATGCGGGACGTGGGGGACACCCGCCAGGACTTCGAGGAGCTGGACAGCGCCATCAGCTCCGGCCTCTACCTGAAGGACGCTATCAATCGGCAAGGAGAAGATTTTTATTACATGCACACCCTCATCGAGGTCACAGCGGAGGACGCTGAAACGCTGGAGCAGCGGGTGACGGCGGTGGAGAAGCTGTGCGTCTCCATCGACATGATCGCCCGGCGGTGCGACTACAAAAACGAGCAGGCGTTTCTCTCCATGCTCCCTCTGCTGGCCCTGGACCCGGACGTGGAACGCAAATCCCGGCGCAACGCTCTGACAAGCGGGGTGGCGGCGGCCTTCCCCTTTGCCTCCTATGAGCTGAGTGACCGCAACGGTATTTTTCTGGGCCTCAACCTTTATAACCGCTCCCCGGTGTTTCTGGATTTTTTTGACGATTATAAGTACACCAACGGCAACTGCTGGATCGGCGGGTCCTCCGGGGCGGGCAAGACCTTCACCCTCCAATGCCTGGGCGGGCGGCTGCGCCAACAGGGCAAGCGGGTCATCTTCATCGTGCCCAAGAAGGGCCACGAGTTCCGGCCTCTCTGCGAGCTGCTGGGCGGGCTGTACCTTCGGCTGTCGCCGTCCTCCAAAGACTGCCCCAACATCATGGCCATCCGCCGCAAGTCTCTGGACAGCTATGCCGGCCTGCGGGACATGGCCGCCCGGGATGATTCTGTGCTGGCCGATAAGATTTCCCGGCTGATTATCTGGTACTCGCTGCAAAAACGGGACCTCTCCGATGAAGATAAAAACCACCTGGATTCCTCCCTGGTGGAGTGCTATCGGCGGTATGGGATCACTTTCGATAATAACACCATCACCGATGAAAACGGCGGTTTTGTGGAGATGCCTATTTTGCCGGACTGGTATGAGGTTCTCTCCCAGAATCCCGAAACGAAGCATCTGGCCGTAGTGCTGGCCCGGTATGTCACCGGCTCCGCGTCCGCTATGGGGCAGCGCAACGACATCAATCTGGACAACAAGTACATCGTGCTGGATACTTCGGGGATGCCCGACGACCTGCTGCTGCCCGGTATCTTCTGGGCCACCGATGTAGCCAATGACCTCATCATGGACGCCGGCGGCGACCTGTCCGCCCTCATTGCCGATGAGCTGTGGTCCCTGGTGGGGGCAAACTCTAATCCTCTGGCTGCTGGCTTCGTGCAGGAGATGGTCAAAACCATCCGAGGTCTGGGCGGGATCGCCGTCACTTCCACCCAGGGGATGCAGGACCTCTTCGGCTTGGACGGCGGCAAATACGGCAAGGGGATTCTGGATTCCAGCCGGATCAAGCTGGTCATGCAGATGGAAGAACAGGAGGCCCGGCTCATCCAGGGCGTGCTCAATCTGTCTGAGGATGAAGTCAGACAAATCACCCGATTCCGCCGGGGAGAGGGCCTATTGTGTGTCGGGTATAACCATGTTCCTGTCCAGTTCCACGCCACTCAGAAGGAGTACGACGCTATTACCACCTCGCCCACCGATCTGCGGGCCAGAAGGGAGACAGAAAGATGAAACAGGATATGAACCGGCTCCAGGAGCTGGTGGTGGACGCCGCCCGGCAGGTGGGCGTCCTCTCTGCGCTGGCGGACAGCGATATAGCCCCTGAGAAATTGCAGCGGACGCTGGAACAGGTCTCCGGACAATTTGAGCGCTCTACCCTGGAGGTACGGAAATTGTGCGAGAAGCACAGCCCCGGGGTGGGCGGATACGGCAACCGGCCAGTGCTCCCCCGGATGGAGACGGCCGGATTTGTGGAGCGGTTTGGCTACGGCTGGCTCCACATCCAGCTGAACACCCTGCTGCCCCACTGCCGGTATCAAACATCGGATTGGCTCAGCGACACCATCCGCCGCCTGCTGGACGAATATGAGAGCGGTGGGAGCGAGCTGCCCTTTTTCAAGGAGGCCATGCTGGTCATCGACGAACATTGCGCAGTCAAGGGCCGGCACATCTTCGACCAAGATAATAAGGGCTATAAGGCGGTGAGCAACGCCATCAAGGGCAGGCTGATCCCTGATGACGACCAGCACACTCTGGCCTTGGCACTGCTGTCTACCAAGAGCGAGCTAGATGTCTGCCATATCACCCTGCTGGACATGGTGGATGTGGCTGACTTCTTTGCCTACCGCTCCGGAGATTACGCTGTCCCTGACTTCTATAGCGGCAGTTGGGGGCTCTGACACCCAACAGGCCGCTATGAAAAAATGCACATTTTTCGTTCTTTGGATATAAACGGCCAGCTGTTGGGGGTCTAGCCCTTGAAAGTCTTGTGGCACAAGGGCCTTTTATTCATAGGCGCTCCAAAATTTTCTACATCATCTGTCCTCTATGTGGGGGCAACAGCTTGACCCCACATAGGGCCCTGGGAAGCGCCGAAATTGCCTTTGCGCCGGAACCGGCGCAAAGGCGGTTTCGGTGCCCGCAGGAATGTAAAGGAAGGAGGGATTTTGGTGATGTTCAGCCAGAGTGACATAGATATTCTGCGACTGATTTGCTGGTGTCAATTTGTCAAGCCAGAGTCTTTGAACAGCCTATCCACTCCAGTAGAGCGGGATAATTTGTTCGATATGGGGCTGATTCAGTTCCACAAAAAGAGCGAATCATTTACCCTCACGAAAAAGGGAAGTTCTTTTTTACAGAAGATTTTTACGCTCCCCGACCTGACCAAATCTTATCACAAAGACACGGTTGACCGCCGCCTGAGATTGACCAATCTGGCACTTACTGCCTATAAGGGGGCCATCAATATTTTTACGACAACACCGGAAGAATTAAGCGACGCTCCTTCGCTGTTCCTATCTGCTATTACACGAGGCCGTGGTTCCAATCCCTGGGGCAGCACTCGGGTGGCGGCCATCGCTCACCTGGGGGACTTAATCTGCGCCGTCCACTATGTCTGTCCCGGTATCGGTAAAGTGGCCCTGACAGATGAACTGACTGCTTTCTCCAACCAGACCGCCCAGTTTCCGGGCAGCAAGCGGGCTTTTCTTTTCGCCGGTGAGAGCTACAAGGATATCCTCACCGAGCTGGAAGCCGACACCCAGGCCGATTCCAAGCTGATCTCCTACGGGGGTGCATACCAGTGTCTTCAGCTTCCGGTCCACCTTCTCTCCTGTGACGACACCGGGGCAGTGCAGCTTCAAATCATGGCACAGCCTGACTACCGTACCCGGCTGGCCCGGGCCGCGCTGAAGGAGGAGTACCAGCCTCCGCCCTTGGATGTGCCTGTCTGGGACGCCATCTATCGGGACCGCCCTCTTGTCATCGCCGCCGACATGGATCTGCGCCGCTTGGACGCCGCCATTCAGGCCGCCCGGGGCCGGGGGATAAAGAAGATCGCCGTTGCTGCCTTGGAGGGGCAGGCCAGGGCAGTGCTGATCCCCCGCTGCCAATCCACTGGTCACGCCAGAGTATTCGCCTTGACCAACGAGGTCATTTCGGCAGTCACCGGCCGGCCACCGGTTCCCTATACCCCGCCCCGCACTCAATTCCTCACCGAGAAAGGAGACGTTGTCGATGCTCCGCCCATCCGCATATCTGGAAAAGCTGGAGGACAAGCTGGCCGAAAGGCTAGGCCCCTGGTTTGAGCGGCATAAAGCCAAATTTCCTGTCTACATCCCCCTTGGACTGCTGGGCTGGTACTTCTATGGGATGTTCCTCAACTCCATCCGCCTGGGTACCGCCGCCACCTTCCACACCGAGGGTGAAGAGGTGGGCAGTATCTGGGTGTTTAATCCCCTGCGCAACTGGTTTGTGCTGTTCACGCCCTTCGGGCTGGGCTTCACCATTGTCATCCTTCTGCTGATCTGCCTTATCACGAAAAAGGGGTACATCTTTTTCTCCGGCTACAAGTTTATCCGCGATCCCCGGGGCTTTGACATCCTCCCGGACGCCACCCACGGCTCCTCCGGTTTCCTGACGAAAAAGGAGCTGGAGGAGTTTTTGGAGCTGGGCAGCGTCACGGAGGTCAAGGGCATGATGCTGGGAAAGTGGAAAAAGCGACCGGACGACCCGGACAAATATGCCGCCTATGTGGCCCACCGGATGGTGCCCGGGGACAACAACAATCTGCTGTGCATTGGCGCTCCGGGCAGCGGGAAATCCAGGGGATTTATTATCCCGTTCCTGTTGGGCTGTGCCCAGCGGGGGGAATCGGTATTTGTGACCGATCCCAAGGCCGAGCTTTTTGAAAAAATGGCCCCCTACTTTACCAAACACGGCTACTGCGTCCGGGCAGTGAACTTTTTGGACATGGCCCACTCGGACGGCTGGAACTGCCTGTACTCCCTGGATCAGGAGACCCAGCTGGTGCAGACGGTGGCCAACACCATCATCCAGAACACCTCCGGCCCCAAGGAGGCGGACGACTTCTGGAGCCGGGCGGAGCTAAACCTGCTTATGGCCCTCATCCACTACGTCTGCAATCTGAAGGACGCCAACGGCAAGCTGTTCCCCATCGAACAGCGGGGGCTGGGGGATGTGTACCAGCTGCTGGCCAACAAGAGCATCCAGGAGATCAACCGCACCCTGGCCCAGCTGCCCCCGGAGCACCCGGCCAAGGGCCACCACGGCCTGTTCCTCAAGGCCCGGGAAAATCTCTGGGGCAACATTGCCATTGGTCTGGGCAACCGCTTGGCTATTTTTCAAAATAAATTGGTGGACACCATCACCCGCAACCATGACGTAGATCTGCTGCTGCCAGGACAAAAGCCCTGCGCCTACTTCGTCATCATCTCCGCCCAGGACAGCGCCTACCGCTTTCTCAGCTCCCTGTTCTTCTCCCTGGCCCTGCCCCGGCTGTCCGACTACGCCCGGTTAAAGGGCAAGGGCGGCCGTCTGCCGGTACTGGTCAACTTCTGTTTGGACGAATACTGCAACATTGGATACATGGACGGCATTGCCGACGCGCTGAACAGCATCCGGGGCTTCAACATGAGCTGTCAGATTGTGGTGCAGAGCCTGAGCCAGTGGCAGGAAAAGTACCCCGGCAAGGAGTGGGAGAACCAGCTGGCCACCTTCGACCAGACCCTCTACATGGGGGCCAACGACTGGACCACAGCGGATTACATCTCCAAAAAGTGCGGCAAGGTGACCATCTCCGTGATCAACAACCAGATGCCCCTCATGCCCCTGTTTTCCCCGGTCTATACCTCCACCCGGCCCTACTCCCAGACCCGGAGCAATACCCAGCGGGAGCTTATGCAGCCGGATGAGATTCTCCGCTTGGACCGGAGACAGTGCATCGCCCTGTTCCAGGGCCACAAGCCTGCCCTGCTCTACAAGCTGGCCCCGGAGGAGCTTCCAGATTATGGCTCGCTAAAATCCCGCCGGGTGGTCAAGTATATCCCCAAGTGGAAACGGCGGGAACAGCAGGCGCAGAAGAAACAGGCCGCCAGCAAGCAGGCCAAACCGATGGAGCCTGTCCCCAAAAAACCGCCGCCAGCGAAGGAGGTGGTCAATCCCGCTCAGGACCTGGAGTACAGCGTTGAGGATACCAAGCAGGAAACCGCCGGCGGGATTGGGCTGATTGACCTGGGAGATGTAGTCGGTGACGATGAGCCCGAGGAAGAAGCGGACAGCCCGCCGGGACGGTGATCCCAGCGGGCTGCGCTTTATATTCATTCCCGAAAATGACAGTTAATCGTCTAATAAGTAAAATATAATATAATAAAAAATATTATCTTTGAACTTTTTTAAATAGTACAGCTTGTGGAAGCCCATTATCTTTCCGTTCCATTAGGGCGACAACCATTGCATCTCCACCAACAAGCAAGATTCTGTGATGACTTAAAAGAAGACATATCTCTGTTAACCATTTTGGAAAACAATCCTTGATTTCTTTTATAGGTCTCTTACTGGAAAAAGGATTTTGAGCGTGCATCATACTTCCACATTTCTCATAAATCTTCACAAAATTTTCCTTGGTAAGGTATCCATTCTCAATTTCGACCAGTTCGTCCTCTTTGTCTTCATGCCTTATCCTTTTTATTGGAACAGGGTAAAAATCAGGATTGATTCTTTCTAAATCTCTCATTATCCGTTCTGCGTGGTAATGCTTAGCAAATCTCTCATTTTGTTCTGAATATATTTCTTTATTTGCTATTAGTGAAATTAACGCAATTTTTTCAAGTATTTTTCTAAACTGCAAGCAAATGGTTTCAACTTCAATTATTGCATATTTTTCAACCGTTATCCCATTTAGATGATCGGCAATGATTTCTGTTCTCTTTTTTATCTCTAATAAACAATCTTGATACAGTCCTAGTTCAATCTGATAATCGTTCATTCTGTTGTCCTCACTATTATTATCGAAATTGTTGCTTTTATTTTATCACACACAGTTCCCCGATTCAAGAAAAACAGATGGAGGTGACCCCAAATGAGGGCCGCACAGATGAAAGAACGCCCTGACTTCTCCCTGATGAAGCAGACAGACGTACAAACCATATACCACATGCAGATGCCCCGCTGGCTGTTCTCCGACCCCCGGTACGCTGACATGAGCCTGGACGCCAAGGTGACCTACACCTTTTTGCTCAACCGCTTCCAGCTCTCCCGCCGGAACGGCTGGGTCAACGACTACGGCGAGGTCTTTGTGATCTTCCCCCGGAAGGAGCTGGCCCGGGAGCTGCGTATCTGTGAGCAACGGGTGACAGCAGCTTTTAAAAAGCTGGTGGAACTGAAGCTGGTCTGGGAGAAACGCTGCGGCCGGGGCGACGCCAACCAAATCTACCTGGCCAGCGTGGAGCCGTTGGACAACCCTGGCTACTCCAGCGCCCCCTTCGTTCCGGAGCCGGACGGCGATTCAAGAACCGCAGATTTTGACGTTCTTGACGGCACCGGATTTTCCATGCCCGCACAAGAACCGCAGGATTTGAGCGGCAAGAACCCCGAAAACTGTGGGTCAAGAACCGCAGAACCGGCGGCTGCAGAACCTCAAAAAACGCGGCCAAGTTATATTAAATCCAGTCATACTGATTTTAGCCATACTGATGTCAGTCAGCCGGTCAGCGCCGGGGGCGCAGACGGACAGGCGGACGATGAGAGAGAGCTCATGGGCATTTTGGATGCCTGTGAGCTTTCCTGTTTCTCCCCGGAGGTGGCCCGGGTATTTGAGAATGCCATCGAGCGGCTTTTCTACCTGGACCACTTCCGGGTGGGCGGGGCTACCCTGCCCCAGAAGCGGGTCCGCTCAAAGCTGAAGCTGCTGGACGGGATGATCCTGCGGGATGCAGAGCGCAAGCTGCGGGCCAACCTGGACCGGGAGGTCAGGAACTCCACTGCCTACACCATGGCCACCATCTTCAACTGCATCGCCGAAAGCGAGAGCGACCTGATGGTGGACCCGGGGCTCAACCGCATAAGCGTCCCAACCGGGAGGTGGTAGTGGTGCTTTTGTCCGTTCAGCAGAAATACATCCTGGAGACCCTGCGGAAGCTGGGCTGTGTCCGGAAAGATCAGCTCCACGCCCTGGTGCGAGGAAAATTCCAGCGTCCAGGGTTTGACATCAGTGAGACCCGCATGGCCGCCATGCTGCGGCAGCTCCGCTCGGGCCTGGGCGACTTCCATGTGGATGATGATTTCGTCTACTTGGCCCGGGGCCAGCCCGATACCGCCCGGCTGGAGGCTATCGACATCATGCTGGAGCTGAGTGCGGGTGCGCCCCAGGACTTCACCGTGAAGGTGGACAGTCCCCAATTGCTTCGTTTCGCTTTGGACGGGGATAAGTTGAAAGTATTCTCCGTGGCCAAGCTGTCCCATGTCTCCGACCCCCGACTCATCCAGCGGGAGCGGTCGGAGCGGATCGTTTGGATCAGCGACAGCGGTACGCCCCTGGAGGGACTGACACTGCCGCTCAAACACTTCTTTGCCGCCCGGCAAGCGGACGGCTCACATCGCTTTTATGGCTCCAACGGGCCATAAAAGATACATCATCAGGAGGAAAAAATAATGCCTAGAAAGAAAGTGAATCCCGTAGAGGAACCGGAGCAGGTCAACGACATGGAGATGGAACCCCAGGTCCCAGAGGAGACTGCGGAGGGCTTGGAACAGCCGCCCACCGATGATCTCCAGGAGGATACTCCACTGCCCGCCGTCGGTGAGGAGACCCCGCCGAATGAACTGCCGAATCAGGATGCAGACGTGCCTGGAGCTGAACTGCTCAGGGAGGGCTTGGACACCAGTCCGGGCGAGGAGACAGCTGGCCCGCCCGAACCGCCGTTCCCGGAGGAAGCCGGCACTGTTTCCGAGTGTCCGCCCCCAGAGGAGGACACCTCGGCGGAACCCTCCGCCATGAAACCCTTCTGGATGGAACCCAGCGACCCTCCGCTTCCTCCGTCCGACCCGGAGCCGGTCCTGCCCCGGAAAAGCGACCGACAGAGCTTCTATGGCTTGGACTTCAAGGCTCTGGACCGGGACCTGACAGCAGAGGAGCGCCAGGAGTGGAATTCCATCTACGCCTCTTACCGCGGCCGCAGCGCCCTCTCCGGCACCATCATCGGTGTGGACCCACTCCACATCAGCGTCCGCAATAAGGAGACCGGGGAAATGGAACGGAAGACCATGTACTGCGCCATCGTGGTACCCTACCGCGTGCGGGTGGTCATTCCCGACACCGAGATGTGGGAGCAGGCGCAAGCCCGGCCTGACTTTGTGCTCCAGAACATGGTGGGGGCCACCATCGACTTCATCATCATCAAGGTGGACAGGGAAAACGGTGTGGCGGTGGCCTCCCGGCGTCTGGCCGCCCGGTCCCAGCGGTATTTCTTCGCGCACCGGCCGGCGCTGAATCGAGTTGGGGCTCAGGTCAAGTGCCGGGTGCTGTCTGTGGGACCCCGGCGGTGCCTGGTGGAGTGCTACGGCCACGACGTCGGCCTTACCCAGCGTGACCTGCGGTACACCGCCATCCCTGACCTGCGGGAGGAGTACCACCCCGGCGAGGAGCTGGACTGCGTTGTAACCGGCTTCGACCCGGAGAAGGACAGTCTCCAGATTTCGGTAAAGGCCACCCAGTCCAACCCCTTCGATGGCGCGGAGCAGCGCCACCCCGTCGGCAGCCGCCGGTATGCCACCATAGCCGGAAAGTACGGCGGCGGCGTATTCTGCAACCTGCCCGACGGCACTGTCTGTATGTGCAACTACTCCTACCAGCATGAGGACTCCGACTTCATGGTGGGCGACACTGTGATCGTCCTGGTCCAGCGATTTGAGGAAGGCAAGCGGCAGATGTATGGGAAAATCATGAGCAAGTGGTAATGGCAAAGCCCGCACCGTTTTATCGCGGTGCGGGCCTTTTTACATTCAGACTGCGGAATTCTCTTTGCTCCAGGCTCTGCACTGTTCAATGCGTCTGCCGTCGTCCCCCTGTTTGGGGTCATAGGCGAATTGGTGGAGCAGTTCACAGGGAAAGCTGTCGCACTCCCCACAGTGCTCCCTGCCCTTGCCCTCGCAGCAGGATTTTACGGGGCAGCTGTCGCCCCAAAACGGCTTGCTCATATGTACGCAGCCTGGGCAGTTCATCTGTTCGCGGTAGGAACACTGAGCGCATAACAGCCCGCATCTTGATTCTGGCATTTTGCAGCCTCCTTTCCAGTACCGCCATTATATCAGAACATACACGACACCTATATGTCATGTTCCTGATATATTTCCAACATCTTTTCTGCCTGCCGCCGCAGATCAGCCCGGAGCCGCTCCGGCTCCAGCACCTCTACTTGACTGCCGAAGCTCAGTACCCACTCCCGCAGGTTGACGAAGCTGACAAAATCCCGCTCAAAGAGCAGGCGGCCTTTCGGCCCGATCTGAAAACAGTCCGGGCCATACTCCTCAATCAGGCGGTACTTTTGATTCTCCTCAAACAGGGCCTTGAGGTGTATTCCGCCTGCAGAAAAATACTGGTCCAGCTCCAGGTCCGGCAGGTCTCTTGGAACAAAGGAGTTTGTGCCGGTTTCCAAGTCCCAGAGCCGGTTCAGCTTGAACAGCCGGAAGTCCTGACGCTCCAGGCAATACCCCCACACATACCAGGCCGACCACTTGAAAATCAGCTTATAGGGCTCAATGGTACGTTGGGTATCTCCTTTTTCGTAGCAGTAACAGAAGGATATGTGCCGTTTATTTTGGATGGCCTCTTGAATTGCGCTGATTTTTTGTGTCAGCGGCTTTTGATAGTGAGCGGCCAAATCAATGACCATAGTATCCACTGTGTTGATCGCTGTGGCGGACAATTTTTCAGCCAAGCGGAGAGAGTGGGACCTCTCCGATACGCTATCCAGCCCTTTCAGTCCAGAGAAAACCAGCTGCAACTCCTCCTGAGTCAGCAGCGTATGGTCCACTTTGAATCCGTCCGCAATGGAGATCCCACCGCCATAGCCCTGGGTGGTCACAAGTGGAATACCCGCCTGGCAAATGTCCTCAATGTCTCGGTTGATGGTTCGCCTGGATACCTCAAACCGCTCCGCCAGCTCAGGAGCGGTGACCTGGTCCTTTTGCAGTAAAATGGTAATGATTCCAATTAAACGGTCAATTTTCATTGTAATAAATTCAACTCAGAAACAGCTCATTCTTCTTTGGCTCTGAGCACACCTTTTTTAGCTTTTGAGAGGCCCCGGCTAGAAGCAACCTATTCAAAGTCCTGGCCTGAGCGGGGCAGATACTGACGCAGCGCATACAGCTGATGCAGGCTTTGGCGTTCGTCTGAGACGGATTATCTGACGGGATCGCTCCCACAGGGCATTTCTCCGCACACAGGCCGCAGCCAGTGCAATTTTTCCCGGCCTTGGGCTTGAGGGGAACGCCGTTGTACTCCCGATAGGGGGTATTGCCAGGTACATGTACGCTGTCTGGGACAGTTCCCGTTTCGATTGCCGCCTTGATTTGATGCGCAAACTGCTCCAGCTCCTCCAGGTCTTTCTGGTTGGGCCGGCCGCTGGCAAATTGGCGCATGATGGAGTGCTCCGCCACCGCTGCCACCGCCGCAACACAGTGGAAACCCGCTTGAATCAAGGTGTCTTTCAGCTCCAGCAGCGTGTCCTCATAGGCCCGGTTGCCGTAAACTACCACTAAAATCGCCTTGGCTCCGTTTGCTTTCAATTCGGCCAGACGGGCAGCCGCAGGGGCGGGGACACGCCCCCCAAAGCTGGGGACGGCGACAATGCAAATGTCGTTCGCGTTGAGAGAAATTTTGCTGTAGTCTGTGGAAAAAGCAGCCAAGTCAATTTCCTGCATGTCTGCTTCAAGTCCGTTGGCCAGACAATCCGCAGCTTTTTTCGTTCCTCCAGTGGGACTGAATACGACTGTATAGACAGACATGTACATCAACCTCCTGACTGTAATGTTTTATATTTTATTCTGGATGATTGGCGCTGTCAATCATGAGTACTTGACAAAACATCAACTATACAACTCCGCTCTGCGGTGCTAAAATAGAGATGTATTTCAGGTCTGAGTAAGTTAGGGCGGAGTAAGTTAGGGAGGATTGGAACGTGACCAGGGGCGTAGTGCGCCCCAACGCACCAAACCAGATAGGCCTTGAAATCAAATAAAAGAACAAGAACGACCGTGTATTTGCCTTTATAAGAGGCGGACACGGTCGTTCTTGTTCAAAAAGAAAGGAGTTTTTAGATGAATGTCACAAAGCAGACTGATCGCATTGACCTACTATGACCCTGGCAAAGAAGTGCGCCTGACCGTGTATGCGGACACCATCATCCTGGACCGGATTGGAGCAGACAGCTTCATCAGCGCCGTCCGCTTCGGCGGATACCCGGAGATGGTGAAGGCCATGTCGGACGCCATTTACGGCGGAGCCACCATTGAAATGCCGTTCAACGGCGAGACCCGCCAACTGAAAGCGATCCCCAAGCAGTACCGGCGGCAGATGTCCCACGACGGCCAGTACGCGGTGGGTACTCTCATGGTGAACGACGACCCCCAGGCCGCTGATTCCCCGGACGATGAAGATGAATCAGACGAGGCCGGCGAACAGCAGACCATCCAGCCCCGGAAGTGCTACATCTTCGTTCCCGCCGGGGACAGGGACCGGCTCTTTGAGGAGTTGGACCGCAAGACCGCCGCCCCCCTCATCCCGGAGTTCCGGGACGCTGTTCTGGACGCCCTCATCGACCGGGGCGAGCTGCGGCCGCTGGAGGTCTTCTCCCTGACGGAGAAGCTGGACGCCTGGGTGCTGGAACTGCGGCCCAATGATGAAAATGTGGTAGAAATTCTGGAGCAGGGCCTGAAGTGTGGCGCAATCTCCATTCCTGGAGCCGCACCGGGCCAGCCGGATGGCTTTGAAGGTGTGGAGAACATCACCAGCTACCTCAACACCTTCGGAGTTACCGTGGCCGACCGCATCCGGGACCAGTTCACCCCTCTGTTCGACCCGGCCTCCGAGCCGCTTTCTGAGGAGGTGCTGGCCGTCAATGACTACATCCAGCAGGAAGCGGGTTACTCACTCTACGATGCCCAGCTGGCTGTGGCCGAGGCGGTCAAGCGCCAGTTGGATCGGAAGGGTGTCGCGCTCATCATTGCCGAATGTGGAAGTGGAAAGACGAAAATCGGCTCCACGGCCCTGGGTGCTCTGCATGGCATGTGGGCGTCCCAAGGCCGGGGTGGGGCCCAAAAATCCTTCGGGCTGGTCATGTGTCCCTCCCACATCACCAAGAAATGGGTGCGGGAGATCGGGGAGACCTTGCCCAACACCTATGCCATGGTGGTCAAGAGTATCACAGAGCTGGAGCGGCTGTATGGAATGTACCAGGCTGGAGACAAAAGCGTTTATGCGGTTTTCAGCAAGGAAAAGGCCCGGGACGGCTATATGCGTTACCCCGCTGTCGTCTGGAGCGAGAGGAAAAGAGCGTTCCTCTGCCCCGACTGCGGCAAGCCCATCCAGATGGAGTACAGCGACGACGGCTCCCGTTACCTGGTCAACGCAGACCTGCAATTCTTCCTGCGGGAACATAAGAAAAACCGTGTCTGCCGGGAGTGCGGCTCTATGCTGTGGGCCCCGGTCAATCCAAGCAGAAATATCCTTTGGACCAAAATATCGCATTTTGGCTGGGTCTACAAGTCTTTCGCCGCCAGCTACCAGTCTCTCACAGAAAATGACGTGATTCTGGAGCGTCTGCGGGAGATTGCTGAAAATCCCCAGGGCAATTTCCCGGTCAAAGGGGCCTGTCACCGGTTTCCGTTGAGTACCTACATCAAAAAGAAGATGAAGGGACGAATTGACGCTTTCCTGGCCGATGAGCTCCACGAGTACAACAACAACAGCGGCCAGGGGGACGCAATGGCGGAGATTTTCAGCGTCAGCAAGCAGTTTGTGGGCATGACGGCCACCCTCATCAACGGCTACAGCTCGGGCATTTTCCATCTGCTGTACCGCCTGGTGCCCGGTCTGATGCGCAAGGACGGCAAGAGCTACCGCAGTCCCCAGACCTTTGACGCAGAGTACGGGGTGGTGGAGAACACCTACGAAACCACCGACGCCGCCTACAATGCCAACCGCCGGGCCAGCAAGCGCAAAACCAAAACCCGCCAGCTTCCCGGAGTATCTCCCCTGGTGTTTTCCCGGTTCCTGCTGGAATACACCGCTTTTCTCTCGCTGAACGATATGGGCAAGGACCTCCCCGATTATGAGGAGATACCCATTCCTGTTGAGATGCCGGAGGATGTGTATGACGCCTATAAGGAGGTGGAACGGGATATTCGTGCGGTGCTGAAGTCGGACCGGAAAGCGGCCCAAAAACTGCTGTCTGCCTATCTGAATCTGCTCACCGTCTACCCGGACCAGCCCTATGACCAGCCGGATATCGTCCATCCCATCGACGGCCATATTATTGCCCACCCCAGCAATAAGGCCTGCTTTGACGACATTCTGCCAAAGGAAGAAAAAGTGCTGGAGATCGTCAGGGAGAAGATCGCCGCCGGTGAGCGGGTCATGATCTACACCAGCTGGACCCGAACTGACTCCCAGCAGAAACTGGTGAAGCTGCTCACCGGGGAGGGGTTCCGCACTGAAATTCTCAGCCCAACTATCTCACCAGAGAAACGGGAGGCTTGGGTAGAGAAGCGCATTCGCTCTGGCTGCCAGGTGCTGATCACCAACCCCCGCTGTGTGGAGACAGGCTTGGACCTCAACGCCTTTACCACCCTGATTTTCTACAGCATGGGCTACAACCTGTTCACCCTGCGTCAGGCGGCCCGCCGGAGCTGGCGGATCAACCAGACGGCGCCCCGGGTAGAGGTCTATATGCTCTACTACGTTGACACCATGCAGGCCAAGGCTATGAAGCTGATGGCCTCCAAGCTGGCTGTAGCCGGGATCATTGAGGGCAACCTTTCAGAGGAGGGCCTTGCCGCTATGAGCGATGTGAAGGACCTGACCTCTCAGATGGCGAAGGAGCTGGCCCTGGGTATCAAGGACAACGTGGAGGATATTGCCGCAACATTCAAGAAAATGGCGATCATCAATCCCCGCCGTGAACGGGTCCGGCCTGCGGCCCTGCCTGTTGTTGCGGCAGTTGAGGAGACGGCCGCTGTGGAAGAAACGCCCGTTACTGTTGCCGCACCAATTCAAATCCGTACTGTGGATGCGGAGAACAAGCAGGCCCTCTACGATGGGCTGCTGCAACGAACATTGGAAGAACGCAGAAAAAAGAAGTCGAAGAAGAAGCCGGTGGACGAAAACCAGCTGTCTTTCTTCGATTTTGTTGCGTAGAAGGAGGAATTTCTTTGAACATTACCATGAATCGGGCCGAACTGCTGCACGCTGTCAAGCGTGCGTCAGCGGTCGCCCCGGCAAACTCGCCTTTGGAGGCGCTGAAAGGTGTGCTCCTGGAGGTGAGCGCCGCCAGCAAGTCGCTGGTCCTCACCGCCACTAACCTGGAGGTCACGCTGAAGCAAAAGCTGGTCTGCGCCGCCCAGGAGGACGACGCCCTGGCTATCGACGCCAAGCTGTTAGTCGGGATGCTGGAGAAGCTGTCCGGCGACACTGTGGAACTTCGGCGCAACCATGGGGACAGCCGGCTGTCCGTGTGGAGCGGAGCTGCCCGATACAACGTATCGGTGTGGGAGCAGAGCAGTTATCCCAAGGCAGAGATACCTGCCGTGACCAGCCTGGTCCGAATCAGCGGCATCCCTTCCATGGCAAAGCGGACCGTTTTTGCCGCCGATGAGAACAACGAGAAACCCATGCTGAAATGCGTCCAGCTCCGGTTTACCCAAGACGGACTTCGGGCTGCGGGGAGCGATGGGAAGTGTGTGGTCACCGCAAGGGGAGACAACAAAAGTACCGGTGATTTCAGCGTCCTGATTCCCGCCCCCTCTCTGAGCCGGCTGGCCCAGATGTGTGAGGATAAGGATGAATTTAGAGCGGGTGTCAACGGCAAAAAAATTGTTTTCGTCAGGGAGGGATTTTTGTTCTCCGCCCGGCTGATCGAGGAGAAATACATTGACACGGATTTTCTGACCAGCTCCCTGAAAAATCAGTTTACCGTGCTCACCGATGTGGCAGAGTTGCGCAAGGGGCTGGATTCTGTATCCTGCGTTGAGCCCGATGGCAAAGTGCAGCTGTCCTTTGAGGGCATGACGCTGTCGTTTCAGTGCGGCGGCGTTCACGGCAGTGCCCAGAACGCTATTACAGTGGCCCCACTGACGGGTATGCCCCAGGGGGAATATTGGTATCTCACCAAGCGGCTGACCAACTGCCTGCGCTCCCTGTCCGGGACGGCCACTTTGGGGATCGCCGCCGGCGGGATGCTGACGTTAGATACCGAACACGCCTTCTACATGCAGACCGGCGTGCGGCCCAGCGCGCTGCAGCCAGTTCCCAAAAAGCAGAAGAAAGGCGCCGCTTCCTCTGGACAAACTGCGGCATAGGGGGTGGAGATAGATGAAGATTCCCACCATCTGCCGCTACTGTGGGGGCGTGATTCGGCTGGTACCGGCCAAAACGATCTACGGGCCTTCTACTGACCGGCTGGGGCTGGCCGGTGAGAACATCTACCTCTGTCAAAACTGCAACGCCCGTGTGGGCTGCCACAAGGGGACCAACCGTCCCCTAGGCAACGTGGCCAACGAGGTGCTGCGGCTGAAGCGGAGAGAGACACACAAGGTTTTTGACGCTTTCTGGCAGGGCAATGGCATGAGCCGGACCAAGGCATACAAGTGGCTGGCCGCTCAGATGCGATTATCCGAAAAGGATGCTCATATCGGCGGTTTTGAGATGGATCAGTGTCAGCAGGTCATTGACCTGTGTAGGCGTGAACTGGAAAAAACAGCTGCTTAGATGTGTGGCAAAAGCAAACACATTAAGACAGGCGGAACGCAATGAAGAAAGGATTTGTGATTAAAAATGAATGAAATCAAGGTTAATCCTCTTACTCTGGCTGATATGTTAGCCGTTGAGGGTAAAACTCTGGCCCAGGCGAAACTCATCAACAAATCGGAGCTTCAGCTGTATAAAGAGGGCATTTGTTTGATTGGTAAAGCGTTCCCGGCATTTGGCGTTTTCGCGCAGGAGTCGCTGGAAATCTTCTCGGAGGACAATCAGAAAGAAAATCGGCCGGCAACGTACCGCAGACTGGAAGCGGATACCTGTACCCTAATGTACAACCTTATTGCGATGATGATTGAGCTTCCGGAAAATGACCAGCAGACAATTAGTCAGCTGATTCAAGTTGCGGACCGGTTTTCATAAAAAGGGGAAACCGCTTAGATATGGGTGAAAAAAATTGTAGCAACTGTCTGCACTCCTACATGGAGTGTGAGCGATTCCATCTGCGGCAGAAGTGCCGCAGCCCGGAGTACAACTCGCCGAACTACACCCATGACATGCTCATGGAGGACTGGGGCCAGGGCTATTGCCGCTTCTGGGCCCCCAATACACAGAAAGGAAATCGCAATGAAAAATAATTATTCTATCGTCGAGCGCAACCGTATCGTAGAGGAAAATCTGCACTGGATCGACAATATCATCCGCAGAAACTATGGGCTGATGCGTGCCGCCCACCTGGACTACGATGATGTGTACCAGGACCTGGCCATCCGGCTTATCCGGTGCGTGGAGAGCTACAACCCGGAGAAGGGTAATCTGGACCAGCACATCATGTGCCAGCTCCAGTATGAGCTGCTCAACTGCAAGGACAGCCGCCGCCGGTACGGTTTCACCGCTGCCCCCCGCGACCTGCGGGGCGCGGTGATCTCACTGGACGCTTTCCGGGATGACGACAGCCTGTTCTCTGATGAACTGGCTGTGGCATGAGGGTGCAAATGAAAGATTTTTTCTCAGTGTGTCAGAAAAAAATAGACGCCTTTTTCGAGAGGGTTTATGACCATTTGGCTGCATATATGGAAGACAAGGAAATAAATCGGTACAGTTTTCGGGAGTTTGCTCTTGAGGATAAGCTGGATAATGTGAAACTGGACAACAAATTCCTGCAATTTCAGCTGACCAAGACACGAGCGGACCTCTATGAGCTCCAAAAGCGGCCACAGGAGCTGAGAAACATTATCTCCCGGATTCTTTTGATGTCCGATGAAGAACTCCAGAAATCTTCCCGGTTTTCGGTGCGTCGGGCAGAATCTGGGCCCGGCTGGGAGACAGCAAGCGGCTTCTGCTGCCTGGGCGGCTGCGACATGGATGTGTACCCATTTCCATCGAAACGGGACGCGTTGTTGTTCGCGGCGTTGCTGAAGGCGGTAGGCTATCAGCCGCCGCATAACATCGCCTGCGCTGAATGCTATCAGGAATATATGTCTGAACAACTACAAGGAGGAATTGATATTTATGTCCAATAACCAAAATTCTTTGAGAGACCAGATGCTGGCCGTAATCGCCGACGTCAATGCCCAGGTGGCCGAGCGGGAGGAGCTGGTGGAGATGATCGCCATTGCCCTGCTGACTGGGAAAAACCTGTTTATCCTGGGCGCCCCAGGCCAGGCCAAGAGCTACGCCATCAACGCCTTCCGCAGTCGGATCACCGGCGCAAGGCAGTTTGAGCGGCTGCTGTCCAAGCAGACCGATGAGGAACAGCTTTTCGGCCGCGTTGACCTGTCCAGCCTGATTCCCGGCAGCGTGCCCAAGGATGTGCTGGAGAATAATTCCTGCTACCAGGAGATGCGC
>Ga0137308_101110_pt1 | contig 30722 bp, 24 predicted proteins | sample Inofrocosms_June_FD_97181 | JGI IMG/M metagenome (GOLD analysis project Ga0137308, IMG submission 97181) | Mouse cecal microbial communities from Vienna, Austria - N-Acetylneuraminic and N-Acetylglucosamine D2O microcosms_June | ecosystem: Host-associated > Mammals > Digestive system > Large...
ATGGTAACGCTGTCATAGACCCTGGAGATCACCGTACACACACCCATAAAAATAAAAAACGCCGCCAATCCCCACCGCTTCGCCGCCATTTTCCCCATCCTCCTCATACATCCCCCTTTCTTACGCCTATCCCTTCTCCATGCCCAAAACAGGGGCTTCCACGCTCACTGCTTCACCCCCGACGCCGCCACTCCCTGTTCCAGCTCCTCCTGACAATTAAGATAAACAAGCACCGGCAGCATACACGTGACCAATGCCGCCCCAAACGCTACCGACGCCTTATCCTTTGCAATATCCGGAAGATACAAAGCCACCGGCCACAGCGTCTTATCCTTCAGATAGGTAATGGGCTGCTCCAGGCAGTTCCATCCGTCCACAAAACTCAACATCAGCGCCGTAACGATCCCCGGATACCCCAAAGGCAGACCTATATGAAAAAAACCATACCATTCCCCGGCGCCGTCTAAACAGGCCGCCTCCACCAAAACGTGGGGGATGGTCTCAAAAGACCTGGTCATAATGAACACCGGCAAAGTAGCCCAAATCCCCGGCACGATCATGGCCAGGTGCTTATCCAGAAATCCCAGCCGGTCAAGGACCAGATAATTTGACACCTGAGTCACCTGAAACGGCAGCACCATCAGGACAACATACATCCCAAACAACACCTTCCGGCCGGGAAAGCGAAATCTGGCAAAAGCCCAAGCCGCCGGCGCTCCCACCACCAGCTGCCCCAGCAGCATAGGAAGCGTCTGGATGCAGGAATTCCAGAACATGACAAAAAATCCAGGCGACCGGATAAGCAGTTCCCCCAAAGCCCCGAAAGACGGATAGGACGGCAAAAGAGCCGCCCTAACCCTGTCCCGCCCAAGCCCCAGGGGAGAAAGATATCTCCAATACAATTCATCCTCCGGCATAAAAACAGCCGCTGCCATAAGAAGCAGGGGAAGCCATACAAGAAGGCATATGCCAAATAAAGCCGCCCTGATCAAACCCTTTCTTCTTTTCACTTCTCCTCACTGCTCCTTTCCTTTTCCGGCGATGAAAACACCTACGGCCGGAACCACAGCCGCTGCCGTCAGCATCACCGCGGCAGCCGTCATTTTCTGCACATCCAGATCCAAAAACCAATGAGCAAACAAATGAGGGATCAAATAAATGGAAGTGTCCGGGTAGGAGCCGGCCAGCAGGTACGCCTCCCGGTACACCCGAAACGAATTGACCACGGAAAGGATGCCCACCAAACCAAACGTCCCCCTAAGACATGGAACTGTCACATACCGCAGCCTGGACCAAAATCCGGCCCCGTCCATTTTTGCCGCCTCATACAGCTCCCCCGGGATCCCCTGAAGACCTGCCAGCCACAAGATCATGTCATACCCTGTATTCTTCCACAGATACGTGACGATCAGCACAGGAAACGCCCACCGGGAAAATGCCCAGTCAACCTCCCAGACCTGTCCCGTAACCCCAGCCAAAAACTGGTTAAACACCCCGTCAGGGCAAAGAAGAATCTTCCACACCAGCACCATACTGGCAGCAGGGATGGTCATAGGCAGCACCAGCGTAGTCCTGAAAATGCCATACCGCCCTTTGTTCTTCGGATCCCTTCCGGCCGTCCCGCTGTCACCGCTGTTATCCGCGCCGGCAGATAACAGGAGCGCCGCCCCAAAAGACACCCCCATCAAAAGCGGGATGCACACCAAAAGAAACCGTGCCGTATTCCCTACCGCCAGGCGAAAAGCCCTGTTGCCGGCCACCGCCCGATAATTGGCCGTCCCCACAAACGCGGCGCCCATGGTATCCTGAAAAGACCGCCGGATCACATCAAAGAAGGGAACTGCCGTGAATATTGTCACCCCTAAAAGGCTGGGAGCCAGAAATATCCAGGGGGTCAGGTTTTTCCTGACCCTGGACAGGGACATGCCCCTGCCTGACCCCCGTTTTCTCCTTGTCATGCCTACTCGGCCATATAGATCGACAGCTTTCTCATGATCCCGTCCGCCGCCTGATCCACAGTGGCCTTGCCTTCCAAATACTCTCTGCTGCCCTCTATAATCATCCGCATAATGGTCTGATCCACCACCACAGGCACCGTCAGTCCCTCAAGCATACCGGCGATCTCCTGCCGCGCCTCAAGACTTGGCCAGACTCCGGAGATATGGTAATCCCCGTAGCCGGACCCTACCGAATACTCCGGCCTGTCCGTCTCTACCCAAAGTTCCAGAGCCCTTTTATTGACCGGATACCCGTCCATCAAATCCTCCTTCTGCACCTCATAGGACACCAGACAACGGATAAACTCCTTAGCCAGCTCCTCATTGGCCGTAGATCTGTTGATCGCCGCCATGCCCTTTGGCAGATAGATCTTTCCCGCAGACATGAACCTGCTTTCCGGATGACGGTTGCGCACCTCCGCGGGAATACACAGATCCCAATACCCCCGCATCTGCTCGATCCCGCTGTCGCATACCCCTCTGTCATACTCCGTAAAACTTCCTGTGATACCGTCAGCTGCCACGTGGTTGGCAACAAAATATTTCTCGGATTCATCCTCCGTAAACGCCCATTTGGAACCGTTGGCATCCCCCAAAGCCTTCACTGTCTCCAGATACTTTATCAGCCTGTCCCGCTCCACGGCTCCGTCCGCCTCAAACAGCTCCTCATACCGCAGACATGCAATTTTACGCAGCATATTTTCGTAGTTGTCTATCCGCATCAAAGGCCGTTCCCCCTGGTACCTGGCCATGGTATCAAGAGTAAAATACGCCTGCAGCGCCTCCTGCTCCCCTACCAGCAGCGGAAACGAGGTCCTGATCGGAACCTGATAAACCGTCCCGTCTTTTCTCTTAAAACCGTCCAGAAGATTATCCATCATATCCCCGGAACGTTCCAGTTCCCCTACCACATCCGACAGATCCATAAGGATCCCTTTTTCAATATAGGAATCTGCCGAAAGTCCGTCCAAGATCAGCACGTCAGCCCCTTTTCCGCTTAACAGCTCCGTATTCAGCCCCTGGATCATCTCTTCCGTCACCTGGCCGTCATTATCCGCCGCAGTCCGTACTTCCACCCTCACATCCCCATGCTGGCTCTGAAACAGGGAAGCCGCCTGCCTGACCGTAGAATTGTCCTCCAAACTGTAGACCGTAAGGGCTGACGGCGGCACAGAAGCCAGGTCAGGATCATACTGATAATGGAACATCTCGATCCCTTTCTCCCATTCTCCTGTAAACACCCCGTAAAAATCCTGCTGATCCCCTTCCATAAACTTCTGCAAAAATAAACTCCTCATTCCCAGTCTGGTCAGGCTCCCGTCTATGAGGACCTCCCACAAGGTCCCTCCTTTATTGGTGTGGGATACTCCCGTCTCATTGACCACGTAGACGCCCCCATTGCCGTCTCCAAACAGCTCCACACCGTCCCTGCTGCCCTTTATCTCATCAAAACCTACGGTTTCCCCGGCTTTTCCTGTCTCCAGGCTGTATCTGATGATCTGATCCTCATAGACCGTCACAAACTCCCCGTTCTCACAAAAGCCTCTCCGATCTCCTGTACTTCCCGAAAAATCCTTTGCCATGGCAAACAAGCGTTTCCCCGAAGCATCATACACATTCACCTCATCAAAATCATAGACCACGATCCTGCCATCCTCTAAAATCTCAAACTTAGGAGGATGCATCCCATAGGTATTTCCGTCTTTTGGCCAAAATATTTCCTCCAGGATCTCCGCAGCCGAACCGTCGCCTTCCAACCGAAACAAATGATATGTATAATCCTCATCGGTTCCGCCCACATAGTATTTTCCATCCAGACCGTAGGCCACATTGGCAAACTGGATCCCCTTTTCCTTTAAAATCCCGTTTCCTTCCCAGTCCTCATCACACTGCCACACGCCGTCCAGGCATAGGTACCGAAACGCATCCACCACTTTCATGGTAGTCTCGTCCCTCTTTACGGTATACAGCTCCAGATTACCGCCCTCGCCTTTCAAAAATCCTACATACGCCTGTTCCTCCACGCTCTTTGGCAGAGAAACCTGGGTCTCATTGTACCTTCCCACAGCTCCGGGTTCCTTCTCCTCCCGACCCGCGCTCTGATCTGCCGAAGCAGAGCTTCCCTGGCTGTCTGTGATCTGACCGACCTGCTGTGTTTCACCGGACATGCCCCCGGCTCCCCCATCCTTTTTCTGGCAGCCGCCCAGCGCGCCGGCCATCAGCCCGGCAGCCAAGATCCACGCCAGTCCCCGTCTGATGGGACCATACCCTTTCGTCCTGAACATCTTCATAGCACCCTCCTTTAAAAATCCGGGATCCTTCTGTGCCGGATCCCGCTTAACGATCTCATCTCCTCTATCATACCTCCCATTTCTCTAAAAATCCTGGAAAGCCTAATGCCAATAAAAAAAATCCTCCGTCTCCACTTTTTCAAGATTTTTAGAGAATTTTATAGTATAATCACTATCAAAACAAAGAGTAAATACCAAGGAGTTATCTTATGAGAATCTTGATTATTGAAGACGACCAGGATCTGTGCCGTTTCATCGCTCTTACCCTGGAACAGTCCGGCTACGCCACCGACATCTGCCACACCGGGAACGACGGCCTTTTTTACGCTCAAAACCACCCTTATGACGCTATCATCCTGGACCGCATGCTGCCCGGCCTGGACGGCCTTTTTGTCCTTAGCTCCCTGCGGCGCCAGGGCATCCGAACCCCGGTCATCCTTGCCACTGCCCTGGACGGGCTCCATGACCGCGTAAACGGCCTGGACGCGGGAGCCGATGATTATCTGGTAAAGCCCTTTGCCGTGGAAGAACTTATGGCCCGCATCCGGGCCGTCACCAGAAGGCCGGGTAATCTTCAGATATCCCCCAGCATCACCGCCCTGGGGCTGACCCTTACTCCGGGCAGCCGCCGTCTGGACTTTGGAGATATGTCCCTGACCCTGTCAAAAAAAGAAGCCGCCCTTCTGGAGTTCTTCCTGAAAAATCCCGGTCAGACGCTCCCCCGCCCCAGGATCCTGTCCTATGTGTGGGGGCTGTCCAGCGAGGTGGAAGACGGCAACCTGGATAATTACATCTACTTCCTAAGGCGCCGCCTTAAATCCCTGGACGCCCCCGTAAAATTAACCACCGTCCATGGCATAGGCTACCGCCTGGAAGAAAAAGGACAGTGACTTTTCCAAACGTCACTGCCCCTTCTCTTTCTCCACAAGCTCTTTCAGCGGTTTATAATAATGGTACGCAAATCGGAGCCTGTCATACCCGAACTGCCGCTCCAGCCGCCAGGCGGACTGTCTCAAAGCCTCCAGCCCCTCATTGGCGTAGGTATTGATCTCCTCCAGCTGGTGCTTTCCCGGCTTCTGCAATTCATAAATGCAGATAATCTCCTTCCCATACTCCCTGGCAAATCCCACCTCTTTGGCCATCTGTCCGTACTCGTCTTTCCGGTTATAATTCATTACCGCCACACCGTCGCACCCATAAGCGATCAGCCGCTCCAGGATATCTTCATTTGTCGCGTCATAAAAGGTGGGGATGCACACCAAAAATGTCAGCTGCCTCTCCGATGCGTAGGCATAAGCACGCTCCATGCAGGCCCCGTACCCTGCCATCAATTCCGCCCGCTTTTCCTTCCCCCCATCCCACTCATCCAGAAGATAAGGCTCCACATCCACCATGACCCCCTGTATCCTGCCTTTATCCTTATGCCTCTCATTGTACTCCGCCACATACCGGATCTGCTCGATCAGGGTCTTTCCGTCACGTTCATAAGCCCAGGCGGCATCCCCCATAAGGGCAAACACATCCATCCCCCTGTCCTTCATGCCGGCCACAAAAACAGCGCTCTCTGGCCCCTCCAGGCATTCCCTGGAAAACGTTTGGTAAATGACGCTCACATTGGCTCTTTTGGCAACCGAAGACAGAGCCTCCATCTCCTCCGGCCCTATGACCGTCTCATCCCAGCTGAACATGCCGAAGCCCTCCCCAGAGCCACGCTCTTTTTCCTGTCCCGGGCCTCCAAAGCCAAGGACCGCGCCCCATGCCGCCAACGCCACGATCCCGCTTACAGCCCAATAGATCTGTTTTCTCATAATCCGCCTTTCCCTGCATCCGCAGACTGTTCCAACAGTTTTCTTACCGCCTCCCACGCCGGTATGGGCCGGTAAAACCAAAATCCCTGGATCATATCACATCCCATGTCCCGCAAAAGCCCGGCCTGGTCCTTCTCCTGGGCGCCTTCCGCCATAACCCTGATCCCCAGCTCATGACTCACTTGAACCATGGCTTTTACAATGGCATTGCCCGCATCTGTGCCAAGAAGACCTACCAGCCGTTTATCCAGCTGCAGAACATCCGGCATATACTCGTTTATATCCGCATAAGCGGCGAATCCCTCCCCAAAATCATCCAGCGCAACCCGTACCCCCATATCTTTCAACTGCCTGACATACTTGATGACAACAGCAAGTTCCTCATTGAAAGCTTTCTTTGGAACCTGGAAGATCAGCCGCCCTCTGTCAAACTGGTGCGTCTTTATAATCTGGCTGCAGCGGTCCATAAATCCCTCCTCCTTCAGGGTCGCCGGAGAAAAATTGCAGGACATAAAAAAGTCCTCCATCCCCACCTGATGGAGCCTCTCCAAAAAACCGCATGCCTGATCCAAAGCGTAAAAATCCAGCTGCCCCATAAGCCCCGCCCTTTCCATCAGTGGAATAAAACTGCCGGGAGACAGAACTCCTTTTTCCGGATGGCCCCACCGGGCCAGGGCCTCTCCCCCTACGATCCGCCCCTGGGCCGCATCTGCGTAAAACTGGATATACAGCTGAAATTCCTGGTTCTCCAGCCCCCGTTCTATGTCCCCCTGCAGCTTTCTCTCCTCCCTGAACTGGCGGATCCAACTATCGGTACACACCTTATAATCCAGATCCTCCCCACAGGCAGCCCGGGCCGCCTGGCTCACATGAAGAAGGCATCCGTCCAGATCCCAGTCTCCGTCCTTTAACCGGCACATACCGGCGCTCACATACCGGCCGTGATCCTCCCCCACCCCCCGGACGCGGGCCAAAACAGACAAAACCCATTGCCGCAGCTCCTCATCCCCGGGACACATCCGCACCATGACAAACCCCTGATCGCTGACTCTGGCCAAAATATCCCGTTCCCCGGTAAACCCCAAAAGCGCCGAAGCCATACGACGCACAAATCCATCGGTTTCTTCACTGCTCCTGGTCTTTCTCATTTTGTCCGTATCCGCATAAAAATAAACCATGGCGTACAAAGCCCTGTTTTCCCGGACAACGAACCTTTCAAAATTGCGGGAAAGATATGTTTCGTTGCCGATCCCCGTAAGGCTGTCCGTCTCATCTCTTTTATCCGCAGCCCTGCGGTAACGTCTGCACCTTCCTGCCAGCCACACAGCTCCCACTGTCAGCCCCAGGATCGCAACCCCCAGCCCCCCAAAGGCCAGCTTAGTCCTCTTTCTGTAAAGCGCAGGCTTTCCCTGGGAACAATCGATCAGCATCCCCGCCTTGCTCTCCTGGGAAACCGCCGAAACAAAATCCTCCAGATCCCCCTTCAGCTGCTGCGGCGCCGCGTCTGTCATCAGAATACGGTAGAAGATCGATTCCCCTCCTATCCTTGTCTCCAGCACCACGATCTCCCCCTGGGACCGATGGCGAAACGACTCCTCCCCCACACATCCGGAGATGATATCCACCTGCCTCTCTTCAGCCAAAGGCTCCCGCAGATCCTCCTCCCCCGGCTTATAGTACTCAATATCGTAATCCGAGCTTTCCGAAAATTCCCGAAAAAGATCCGGGATCATCCCCTTGTAAATACCCTCCCGGGCGTCATAATATTCCACTGGGTAGGAATCAGGGTTTCCTGCCACATAGATGACCGCTTTTCCCACTTACGCACTCTCCTGATAGAATCCTTTTGCCGTTTTACTGACTGCTGCTTTTGAAATTGATCGCCTTTCTCTCAATCTGTCCCCACACATTACGTCTCTTTCCCCGCCCCAGAGCCGTCACCCGCACCCATGCCAGGATAAACCGCAGGCAGGATACCTCCGCCGCGCACAGCCCCACAGCCTTTATACCGTCCGCAAACGTCAGCTTTAGGTCAATGGTATGGACCCTGGCAAAAAAGGCGGTCAGCGACAGGATGGAAGAATACATCACATAGATCCCCAGATACAAAAACATATAGGAAATATTGAGAAATCCCATCATCCATGCCGCAGCCATGGCTACGGTGCCGAACACCTCAATGTATGGGGATAAAAGCTCATAGATCAAAAAATACAAATAGGACACCAGACCTACCATGCCGTATTTGGGATTGGCCAGGATCCTTTGGTGCCTTATCATGCTCTGATACAGCCCGATGTGCCACCGCCTCCGCTGCCTGCACAGATCCGACAGCTTTTCCGGCGCCTGGGTCCAGCAGATGGCGTCAGTGGCGTACCGTATCCTGTACTCCATCCCATGCTCTCTGCAAAACACATGAAGCTTGACCACCAGCTCCATGTCTTCCCCCATGGTGGTCACGTCATACCCTCCCGCTTCCATGACCACGTTCTTTTTAAACAGCCCAAAGGCCCCTGACACGATGATATTGCCGTTAAACTTGTCAAAGAGGATGCGGGAAGCCAAAAAAGAGCGGTCATACTCCAGCACCTGCATACAGGCCAGAAGTTTTTGGGGCATGCGGTAGCGAATCAGCTTTCCGTCCTGGATCTCGGCCCCGTTGCACGGCCGCACAGCTCCGCCCACAGCCACAACCCGGTCATCCTCCAGCACAGGCCGTACGATCTTTTTCAGGGAATCGCTTTGCAGCACCGAGTCCGCGTCAATACAGAGAAAATAGGGATACTTTGCCATGTTGATCCCCATGTTCAGGGCATCGGCTTTGCCGCCGTTTTTCTTTCGGATCAAGGTGATCGGCACCTTGTACGCGTTTGTCTCGTAAACTGCCTCCGCCTCCTGACAGGCCAGTCTTCTCTGGATGGGGCGGTTTACCCGGGCCATGTGAAAGGCTTTTTCCATAACCCGGGCCGTATCGTCCGTGGAACCGTCGTCCACCACCACGATCTCGTAGAGCAGGTAGTCCAGCGCCAGAAGCGAATCAATGGTGGCTTTGATGGTAATGCTCTCGTTGTGGGCAGGCACAAGTATGGACACCGGCATATAGTAATCCCTCTGCAGTTCATTTTTCAGGGCGTTGTTCCTTTTGGCGTTGTACAAGGACGTGGTGCCTACGGTTACGGACAGAAAGAGAAAGCTGGCGTACCCGATCATGTACAGGACAAAAAAAATTCCCACTCCATGAAAAAACACCTGAAACGCCTCTCTCATAACTTGTCTCCTTTTCTGGCATTGTTAAGTTCCAGCCGGTACATCAGCATCTCCCTGGCATACCGGTCGTTGCCGCCTGCCGCGTCCATCCACTCCCAATCATAGCCCTCATGAGTTTCCAGGCTTGCCGCCGCATTGTAGCGCACATACCAGTTGGAGCTGTGGACCGCGTCTATGAGCGCCGTCACCACCTGCTCCCCCGGATATCCTGCCAGGGATGAGACGCTTACCGCGGCGTACTCCCAGTTTAAAGGGTTCTGGTCCAAGGCAAAGGCAAGGAGAGATTCCCTGGCAGGCTCATAAAAATACCGGCCGAAATAGCGGATAGCCAAAAGCCTCTGCTCTTTGTCCCTGCCCGGGTCCACCATGATCCGAAACATGCTCTCACAGTAATCGCCGCTTTTAAAGCGGGTGTAATTTAAGATCACCATCTGCATCCTGCCGGAAAATCTCTCAAATTTATCCCACAAAAGCCCCATCAGCTGGTCATGGCTGCCGTTAAAAGCCAGAAGGCCGTCTGTCAGTATCTTCTCGTGGATAAACCCGCCTTCCTGGTTCAACAGCATCAGGGCTTTTACAACGCTCTCCCCGGAGCCAAACCCGCACAGCGCGTCCAGGGCATTGACGCGGCAGTAAAGGTTCTGCTTTCTCATGTACTGGACCAGGATGTCTTCCAGGGCATCCGCCGCCATATAACTCTGCAGCCCGTTTCTGGACAGGAAGTAGGCAAAATAAGCGGACTGCATCGTTTCCCGCCGCAGATACACCACCGCCAGATGAAAGATCACCGGCTGTATCTGTTTCTTGTATTCCCCGGCCCCAGGCTCCCGGTCATTTTCCAGGAAGGTCTCCATCACATGGTCAAAGGCCACCAAATTTATTATATGGGACAGCTTCCATGACAGGTAGCGGATGTGTTTTTCATCCACGGATCCTCCCTCCCGGATGCGTTCCAGCTGGATCTCCACCTGACCGGCCAGAATTCTGCACGTTCTCTCCAGCCTCATCTCCTGCTTTTTCATTACCATGCTGTTGACAATATTAAACACCAGCATGCTCAGGCACACAGCCCCATACCCGTATAACAGCACCTCACTGCCCACGTTCCATCACCTCATTCCTGCCAAAGCCCGTCACGGACTGCCGGTCCAGTACGCCTTCAACATGTAGTACGATTGTTTCAGCCGCTCATGAAAGGTCACCTTCTTCCCCCAGCCTTTTAAAGAAACGGCTGCCATAGGGATCCGGTGACTGGTCCCTCCGGACCATCCCACTCCTGCGTATATCTCCTTAACCCGCAGATTTTCTATCCCATAGTGTTCATAGTAGTCATCATGTACCATCATCTCCGACGGGTTGGAGAAGTTTAACACCTGCCAGGGGATCCGCAGTTCCACATAATCCCCCGCAAAAATAAAGTCCGCAAGAGAGTCAAACTCTTCTGCCGACGGATTGCCGTTTCCGTACCGCAAAAGGCCGGTCTCGTATTTCACCCCTGTGGGCGCCGTGGATTTGCGGTCCGGAAAAACCCCGGTTAAGATCAGGGGCAGATAGACCCGCTCAAAATTGGGCGTACATATCTCTGGCGGATTCAGGTAAGGGTCCTCCTGGTAATAAGGGCCTCCGTAGGTAGACAACAGGGCCTCATACCGCTTCTGCACCATTACCCGGCTGTGCTCCTTCCCTTTGATGACCACCACAAAGTCGCAGGCCCGCTCAAAAGCCACGTTGTACTCTTTGCACCAGGTACTGCCGCTTTTGGGCGTAATGTCCAGCGGAATGTACAAGGTGTCATGTTCCGGATCAAATCTCTGTTTTTTCACCAGAAAATACATATATTTCTCATCATACTTTACGGACAGCTCCATGTCATCCGCGGTCATCACCACGTCGTCTGCGGTCCACTCGGAAATATCGCCGTCCACATAGCAGACACTTTCCTCACTGCCCGGGTCAAAGGACAGAAGCCCGAAATACTGTTCATTGGTCTGGCAGTCGCTCCAGTAAGGCGTCTTGTCCAAATCCACGGCATGCATGGTGTTCCAGGTCCGCTTAAACCACTCATCCTGCCAGGTAAACACACAGCTGCCCGCGCACCCCGCGTCCATAATATCCCGGTAGCAGTCAATAAGGGCCTGCCCCTGTTCCTGTTCCGTCATATGTCCTTGGTTGCGCCCCGTATTCACATCCCTCTGGGCCATCCCCCTTCCGGTGGTAACGCCGTACTCGGAAATAATAACCGGAATGGTATGATACCGGTTAAGGGCTTTCAGATAAGCCCTATAGGTATTGTACCGCCCTCTGGAGTCATAGTAGTCCCTGTCTGTCAGATATTTTTCAATCTTTGCCCCATTTAAACGTGAGGTGTGATATTCCAGATTTTTTCGGATGACCTCGCCCAGACGCTCATCCACCATCTCCTGGCTGTATTGGTCTCCCTCCTTCATGATCTGCAGATAATCGGGGAAATAGGGATACACATGGTAGGAGGCAAACATCCCCGACAAAAACGTTTCTTTCGCCTTAATATGTTCCACGTCAACACAGGCGATCTTATATCGGTAGGAGGTTACTGCCATAGGATACACAAACGGGTCTGTGGTAGGCCAGTTGGAAAACGCCACCAGCCTCTGCTGCTTGTATCTGCTGCTTTCATACTGGATCATCTTATCCCCCACCTGGCAGAGAAAAGCCTCAAAAGCCGTGGCTTCCGGCTCCGTGTACAGATACGTTCCCTGGTAGGAATTTTTGTCCCAGCTTTTTTCATTGGTATAGACCACAAGACTGCTCTCCCACTCCACGCCGATAATATACCCCAGCACCCAGGGGGAAATATCCTTTCTATACGTCCCCGACGCTCCTCCGTCCCCTAAAGACAGGCTCTTCTTGCCGTGGATAATGTCCACCACGGCCCGGCAGTCCCGAAGAAGAGGGTCCAGCAGTTCCTCATCATAGGCATCCCGGTGGGAATTGAAAACGTAGTCGTTGATCCAAACCCCATGGATCAGATACAACGGCTCCTTACTCTGCCGGTTATACTCATAAAACGTGTCATAGAAATCGTCCTGCAAAATCGTATAAACCCTGACCGTGTTGGCTCCCATGTCCTGGATCTGGCCAAACCACCGAAAATACATTTCCTTATCTATGGCGTAATCCGTTGCCCACTTTCCCGGCATCCCCACCCCCATATCCACGCCTCTCACCTCAAAAGGCATATCCTCCTGTCCCTGTTTCAGACAGATATTTTTTCCGTTAACCGTCACAAAAGAGGTGACGGCCACATCGGGGGTTATGTCTATGTAGACTCCATGACGGTAATAAATGGTGTATCCCAAAAAAAGGAGGGTTATGAGGATACAAACAGTAATGATATATTTTTTCATGATCTACAGCTTTCTAAACAGATGCGCTTCCTCAATGGGCATACACCTTATTCCGCGAATAATGCCCATACTGTTCCAGTCCGTGAATGTTCTCATCCAGCCATCTCCCCCGTTCTGTCAGCCAGCTTTTCAGCTGCTCCACCGCGGCTTCATGACTGCTAAGGTTCCGCTCCTGGGGGATCAGACCGCCCCAATTGGCGATCTCCTCCTTCCAGCGCTCATTATTGCGCTCTATGGCGCTCCCAAGAAACTCCAGCGTCTCCTCAATATATCCCATCAGGTACTCCTCACTAAAATAACTTCTTCTTAATTCCTTATACCTTTTCTGGACCCGCTCCACAAATGCCCCATCTTTCATCAGCATAAAATACCATGCCCTTTCATTCATGAAAAACCCCTGGGGGCCAACCGCCTCCTCACGGTAATTATCGCAGGAATTATTAAAATCCCATACGCATAATTTAAACTTCCCTCCTATTTCTTTATAGATGTAGGTGGAATAACTTCCCGCGTCCAGATTTTTCGTAAACTCGTTTATGAGATAATAGTCCACAAAGCTGTCCACATCGATCCACTGCTCATACCCATACTTGTCCGAATTATAGTCAAAGGAAAAGAGTGCCTTCTCAAACGCGGAGTAATCCAGCTCAATACTCTTTGCCATATCCTGTGTCAGCTTCTTCTTTCCCGGATAGCGGATGGCAATATCCTGCGGGGTCTGGAACATGCGCTCCGAATAAGTGTAAATATCCCGCACGCTCTCCAGATCCTCTTGGGTAGGCCGGTCATACCGCAGAAGATATCCCGTCAGCTGGGTATTGTTCACATTGGCGGCCAGCTTCAGCCGGCAGTCCTTCCCTCCGGTGACGCTCTCCGTCATCAGATACAGCCCTTCATACTGCCCGTCTACCAAAAGCTCGCAAAACCGCACATTGGGCGCGTAATCCATCAGCTCCCCGGCAATGTTGTACCACATATAATTGCGTATCAGGGATTTGTCCAGGATCGGCCCGTTGAGCACCCACTGATGATGGGCATCCATACCCATGACGGAAATATTCCGGTTCTCCCCTTTGTCGTCAACAAATTCAAGAGCATAGGGGACCTTGGGAAACCGCCTGGATGAATTGCCCCGGACCCGCAGCCGGCAGTTCGTAGAAAACGCCTCCTTGTCGCCGGGATGATTGTTGGCAGTCTCATTGTCGATCACCTTCAGATCCACACAGACTGTAGTATCCCCGTCCGGCGCTTTTGTATAGGTCATCTGCCCAAACCGGTCCCTGGCCTGCGTAACCTCCCCCGGGACCATCTGCCCTCTGGTGTCGATCACCACAAGGGGCAGATGGGTACACAGTGACAAGCCGCCGCAGTCACATCCGCCCTCGCGCCGCCCGACCCGGTGATGATGGACGCGGCCCCGCTCTTTTACGGTTTCCGCACGGGTCAGGACTGCAGCGGCGGCCAGCATAAAAACGGTCATCCCAATACCCAGTACTTTGTATCTCATGTTTTTTCCCTCTTTCGGGTCACGCGCATATTAACTGCTGATATCGTCATTCTGTGTCACAACGTTAAAATATTCAATATTGCCGATGGCATAAATCTCATCCATAATGCTTTTGTCTGTTTTCTGCTTTTTATCGAACACCTTTTTGCTCAATTCATAGATAAATTCGATGTTGGTCTCCGTAGAATTTTTCACCCGCAGGGTGGCCTTTCTGGAAAACCGCTGAAAGATCAAAGCCTCCACCTGGCCCTCATTGACGCGGGCCCCGCGGATAATCATCAGCACCCGGTTTTCATTGCGGATCCGGCCGAACAGCAAAAGAACCGTAAAGATAAAGGCGCTGCCCATGGCCGCCACCACATAATCTCCGGCGCCGCAGCAGATGCCTGCCACAATGGTCCAAAAAATATACACCGCATCCCTGGAATCCTTGATGGCCGTCCGAAAACGCACGATGGACAGAGCGCCCACCATACCAAGGGACATGGCCAGATTATTTCCAATGACGATCATCACCGTTGTCGTTATAATAGTCAGGGTTACCAGGGATACATTAAACTTCTTGCTGTAGATGCTTCCGTCGTGGGAAAGCCGATAAGACAGAAAAATAAATAAACCGATCACTGTGGCCATGGAAAGCCTTGCCAGGATCACCTCCGCGGACAGATCATTGGGTGAACCAAATAATTCAAAAAGCTCTTTTTTCATATGCTGCGCCTCTTAATGTTCAATAGAATAAAGTCCCACTTTTCTCGACAACCCATATTTGCTGACAGAAAGTTCCATGCAGTTAACCGAACTGACCAGCTCCTTGATGTAGCTTGGGAGAAAACCGTTGTATTTGACTTCCAGCACTGCATGGAATCCGTCCCAAACCGGGTATTGCGCCAAATTTTCCGAAAATATATCAAAACAGGCTTCTGTAGCCGTAATATCCTTGTCTATGGTGATCCGTATCCTGTTCTCTTTTGCCACGTATGCCCTGCGCCGATACTCCACCACTGCCTTGGGGCGGTAGCACATGCGGTTCATCAGCCCGTAGCACTCTGCCGCAAAGGGCTCCGAAAATCGCAAAAGAGGGGTGTAATCGCCCCGCAGCAGCCGCTGTCCGTCCTCCCTTTTTACGGGAAGGGAACGCTTTCTCTGGTATGCCCCCTCTTTTTGCTTCATCTCCAGCATGGCAAAATCTCCGGACGGGTCATAGTTTCGCAGCCGGATCTTCCTGCGCAGCTCCATCCCGTCCAGCTTATCCTTATAGTCGCTGTCATCCAGGGTATCAAAATACAGAGAACGTATCCGGTAGCCCTCGGCTCCATTGTGTTTATCCTGGGCCATGATCGTTCCCAGGCGATGACAGATCTCATGGCTGAAAGCAAGATTCAGCAGATACTTTTTCTCCTGCCTTAAAACTTCGTTCATGGCTGCCATCCTCCTTTACTCTTACAAAGTACCCTCGAAGTCTTTAATACCCAAATCTGGGAGCGGAGTTTTGTCAGACATGCACTTACTTATGAGGCGTGCATGGCAAGTTGGTTGATTGAATCGGGGTTGCATCCAACAAAACTCCGTCTTCGAAAGGGCTGCAGGGAAGACTTCGGGAGTACTCTTCCACATTATAACAAAAAAATCCGGCCTTTTAAGCGGTCAGGCATGAATTGCAGTTTTTGGGGCATGGTTTGCTCAATGGTTGTGATGACGGTAAAGTCGTGGTAAACTATGTAATATAATGTTTTATGTTTAGAAAGGATCCTCCATATCGTACTATGAAGACTTTACACAGACGCCTTGCGGGGCTTTACACCATTACTACCGCTTCCATCCTGCTCCTTGTTATGAGCGCGTTTCTGCTGTCATCCGTCAGAGAAAGCCATAACGCCCAGCTGGAACATTTTCAGGTTGTTTGGAACTCCCTAACCTCCAGGTTTCTGACTTCCAGCACCGTTTCCCACGGTTTTCTCTCCCAGACAGAGGCCAATTACCAGATGGTCATCCATATAGAGGAAAACGGGACCCCGCTGCTCTTTCAAGGGTCCTGGCAGCCTCCCACGGACCGCCAGACTCTGATCCGGCTGGCCGAAGACCAGGCGGGGGCCCAGGGCGTTTCCTTAGACCAGGCTCCCATATCTTCCACCACTGCCGCCACCTCCCTGATGACCCTGGAAGGGCAGCACAGGGACTCCTACTATGCCATGATTCTGGTCCTTGCGGCCAAAAACGGCGTAAAGAGCATCTGTGCTATCTCCTACATCCCCCCTGTGAGGGAATCTCTAAGGGGAACGTTTCTGTACCTGTGCGTCCTGGCGTTGTTTGGCATCGCCTGCCTGGGCCTTATTAGCTGGAAATTCGTAGGATGGTCCCTAAAGCCTGTGGAGGAAAGCCGCCAAAAGCAGGCACGCTTCATTGCTGCCGCCTCCCACGAGCTGCGCTCTCCCCTTGCCGTGCTCCGCTCCGCCGCCGCTGCCTTGAGAACCGGCCCAAAAGAAAAAGACGCGCTGCTGTCCGTCATAGACAGCGAATGCGTCCGTATGTCTCGTCTTATTGATGATATGCTGCTCTTGGCATCGGCTGACGCCAAAACCTGGAGCCTCCAGATGCAGGCCGTGGACATGGATACCCTGCTTATCGACCTGTTTGAATCCTTTGCGCCCGCCTGCCGCCAAAAGGACATCACTCTGAATCTGGACCTTCCCGAAACCTCCCTGCCCCAGATTCCCGGCGATCCCCAGAGGATCCGCCAGCTCCTATTAGCTCTCCTGGATAATGCCAAAAACCACACCCCCGGCGGCCGCTCCATCACCATCCGCAGCCGCTCCAATCCCCAAAGTCAGATACTGGCCATCCAGATCCTGGATGAAGGGTGCGGGATCCCTGACCAGGACAAGCCCCATGTGTTTGACCGCTTCTACCAGGCTGACGCCTCCCGAAGCGACAAACACCATTTCGGCCTGGGCCTTTCCATCGTCAAAGAACTGGTACAGCTCCACCGCGGAACCATAACCTTGTCCGACAGCGGCGCAGGCGGAGCCTGCTTCACCGTGGAACTGCCTTTACAGAGCCGTTAGACCGGCTACTGCTCCTGCAGTCTCTCCCGACAGACCTGGATCACCCGCTCCATGGCTGTCCTCCCCGGCCCGCCTAAGGTAACCCGCTTCTCCACACAGGTCTTCATGCTGATGCATTCATACACATCTTCCTCAAACACCGGGCTGATGGCTTTAAACTCCTCCAGGCTCATATCGTCCAGACCAATGCCCTTGCCGATGCAGTACAGCACCAGCTGACCCACGATCCCATGGGCATCCCGAAACGGCACCCCATGATTTACCAGATAATCCGCCGCGTCTGTGGCATTGGTAAACCCGTTCTTCGCGGAAGCCTCCATCACGTCGTTCCTGAAACTCATAGTGGCAATCATCCCGCTAAACAGCGCCAGACACCCCTTCACCGTGTCAATAGCGTCAAAGGTCAGTTCCTTATCCTCCTGCATATCCTTGTCATAAGCCAGGGGAATCCCCTTCATGGTAGTGAGCATGGACATAAGCGCCCCGTAGACCCGCCCGGTCTTGCCTCTTACCAGCTCCGCGATATCCGGGTTCTTCTTCTGGGGCATAATGCTGCTCCCTGTGCTGTAAGCGTCGTCCAGCTCCACAAACCGGTACTCATTGCTGTTCCAGATAATGATCTCCTCACTGAACCTGCTTAGATGCATCATGATCAGCGCCAGGGCGTCCAACAGCTCGATGACATAATCCCTGTCCGAAACCGAATCCATGCTGTTGAGCGTAGGCCCGTAAAAGCCAAGGAGCCTGGCGGTGTACTCCCGGTCCAGAGGATAGGTGGTCCCCGCCAGGGCGCCGGATCCCAAAGGACAGTAATTCATCCGCTCTCTGATATCCCGAAGCCTGGTTCTGTCCCTGTAAAACATCTCAAAGTAAGCTCCCATATGGTGGGCCAATGTTACGGGCTGAGCTTTCTGAAGATGGGTAAAGCCCGGCATATAGGTGTCCAAATTCTCCTCCATGATCTTCAGAATCGTTTCCATCAGCCCTTTTACCAGGCCGTCTATCTCGCCGATCTCATGCCGGCAGTACAATTTCATGTCCAAAGCCACCTGATCATTGCGGCTTCTCCCTGTGTGTAGCCGTTTTCCCGCCTCTCCCACTCGCTTTATAAGATTTGCCTCTACAAACGAGTGGATATCCTCATGTTCCTTAGTAAAGGAAAGGGCTCCTGAATCCAGATCTGCCAAGATCCCTTTCAGCCCTTCTACGATGGTCTCTTTGTCCTCCTCAGTCACGATCCCCTGTCTGGCAAGCATGGTCACATGGGCAATGCTTCCCTCAATATCATGACGGTATAGCTTCCTGTCAAAGGACAGGGACTCATTAAAATTATGCACCAGCTGATCTTCTTCCTTTGTAAAACGTCCGCCCCAAAGCTTCATTGTCTATCGTCTCCTTTCTTTTTTGATGTCTTCTTTTTCTCCGGTCCGTCAGGATCATAAGGACCAGGCATGCCGCGCAGCCGCCGCTGATCCCAAACCCCAGCCTTAACCCTACCGGTTCATAGGACAAACTTACGGTGTGCCTCCCCTGGGGGATCTCCACGCTTAAAAACGTGTCAAAGATCTTGCCCGGTTCCTGCTTGACGCCGTCTACAGCCACGCTCCAGCCCTTGTCATAGGGTATGCTGGTAAACAGCGCGCCGGCCTGCTCCGCGTTCACTTCCCCTTCCAGCCGGGTGTCCGTCCACCTGGTCACCTGCAATGGATACCGGTTTAAAATACGATTAACAGACCACAGCCCCTCCTCCGAAAAGCAGTAGGCTCTGGCACCAAGGCTTTCCTCGTCCTCCTCATTGGTAATGACGATCTCCGTCCCCGGTTGGCACATCCCCAGTTCCAGCAGAAATCCCCGGTTGATATTTTTAAATGTCTGGGTACTTTCCCCAATCTTTACCTTAACCTCCTTGACCCGCTTGTTGGAAACATACACATAGTATCTGCCTTTCTTTGCAGGCGTCACGCGGAAGGTGGTCCCGTTATTTTCGCCTCCTATATCAAGCAGCACCCGTTCCGCCCCGATGACGTCGCACAGGTTGTTCTGGACCTCCGCCGGGTTGCCAATATCCCTTTGCCAGTCCATCTCCAGATCATCAGCCACCACAAAGCCAACCGGCAGCGCCGCCTTATTTCGGTACAGCCACGTATCCCCGCTCTGGCCAATGGGTTCCAAAAGGACGTCCTCCTCCTGTTCTTCCGAATACAGGGCATATCTTACGGCAAACAGCGCATCCACCAGGGGAGTGCTCCCGGTAATGCTGTAGGCATTGGTGTTGCCCTCGCATCCCAGCTGTTTAAAAAATTCCGTCAGATCCGCGTTGGCTGTGGAGGAAAACAAAGACACCGACGGAAAATTCATCCATGCCCCGTCATTTTTCGTCTTTCTGGTCACCTTTTCAATGCGGTAAAAGGTATCGCCGGGGATGGACCCTTCCGTCAGTTTCTTCACATCCTCATTGTCCTTTGTGTAGCTGGTTCTGCTGGTGGTAGTTACGCTGGTAACCGTGGTGTTCACCGCCGCCTCAATGGAGACCACCGCCAAAGTCAGGGCCATGACTGCGCCGTAGCCTGCCCGCCTCTTTTTATATAGGTAGAAAAGCCCTCCGTACAGGGACAAAAACAGGATGGCCACATAGTAGGTGTAAAATTCAAAATGTTCCTGCTCCACCAGCTTTTCCGCCAGTATCACAAAGATCACAGATCCCCAGAACGCCAAACTTATGTGTTTCCACGGCGTTGCTTCCAGGTTCATGTAGGCCCGGTAACACATCACCAGCATCAAAAATATATAGATAAACGACTGTCGGCATGGAAGGCTGTTGGGAAAATGAAATCCATGCCAGATAAAATTCAGCCCGTTAACTGAAAAGCTGGCAAAAAACAGCAGCAAAAGCCCGCAGTACACGGCCTTCTCCCTTACAGAGACCCGCCGGCACCCCAGGTAAAGCCCGAACAGCATCAGCACCGCCACGCCGCAGTAAATATTGGGCCAGTGTTCCAGGCCAATCTCTGTCTTCACATTGCTGATATGTCTGGCAAACATATCAAAGATAGAAAAGTAAGAACTGATCGTCTTAGGAAACTCCGAGTCCGCCGACGCCGTTGCCTGCAGGGCGTAGATCTCCGGGATCAGCACGACAGCGGCCAATCCCCCTGCCAGCAGGGAATACAAGGTAAACTGCCCCACATGAACGCCGTAGTCTTTCAGGCTTTTTCCCCGTCCCATGCCCAGGACCAGAAGCGCCGCAAAATAAATCACCATAAAAATGCAGGTCATAATGGAGATATAGTAGTTGGAAAGGATACTGACTCCCAAGGTCAGACAGTACAGCATCCCCCGCCGCTCCTCCACCAGCCGCTCCAGCCCCAGCATAATAAGCGGAAACAAGATAATGCAGTCCAGCCACATGATATTCCAGCTGTAAGCCGCCATATACCCGGACAGCGCGTAAAATATCCCGAAAAATCCAACGCCGAAGCTTTCACTTCCCCAGTCCCTGCCCCGCTTTTTCAGATACCAGGCAAAGGCAAGTCCCGAAAGGCCGATTTTTAACACAATGCCGTAGGTCATGAACTCGATCACCAGGCTTTTGGGACACACAATCAGCAGCCAGTTAAACGGGCTGGCCAGATAGTAGGCGTACAGGGCGGAAAAATTCACCCCCATACCGATATCCCAGCTGTAAAACAGGCTGCCCCCCTGGCTAAGCTTGTACTGAAACTCCGAAAAAAACGGAGCGTACTGGTGGTACATATCGGTCCGCAAAAAGCTTTCATCTCCAAAAGGAAAGATCCCCCTCTGAATAAAAATAATGATCATGATCACAACAGGAACACAAAAAGCAGCCCACAGGCCGTCGGAAGGTCTGAAAAACTCATCCATGGCGGCTGCAGGCTTTCTAAGCCAGTCTCCCTTTTGTTTTTTTCTGCTCCTGCCCAAGCGGACCGTGAGGTAGTCGTCGGGTTCCCAGTCCTCTTCTGTCTCCGGTTCGTGCCCAGTCTCATCTTCTGACACATTATCCGTTACAAACTCTTTGTCTGCCTTAGGTTCTGGAGCCTCATACCCGCTTAGCAGCTGCTCCAGCTCCTCCGACACTTTTTTGATCTCATCATTCTCCATATCAGCTTGTCCCATCCCCTGCCTTTTTAAATATAAACAGTTTGCTGGGAATATAATTCAGCACCATGGACACGGCAGACACCACAAGTTTCCCCAGAAATTCGTTCCAGCGCAGCATGCCCACCATAAGCACCATGCCTGCCATGGTAATGGCAAAGGTGGCGATCCGGCATGCCACAAAGGAAACAAACTCTTTCCAGAGACGCCCTGGCTTCATCTCAAAACTTCGAAACACAAAAAACTTATTGCTGACAAAGGCAAACAGCACCGCCGCCGCCCAGCTGATTGCCGTTGACACCTGGTACTCTGCCCCCATATGCCACAAGATCCTGTGGGTGATCCAGTCCACAGCCGTAGTCAGGACACCGCAGATAATATAAGTAATGCTTTCTCTATTGCCCAGTTTACTCCATATGGCAGAAATCATATTCTTGCTCCTGTACTTTTTCGTGCTCCTACTATAATAACCGGAGTAAAATGCAAAGTCAAGCACCTGTTAAACGGGCGGGGACCTTAGGCAGGTTTAAAAGCACCCGGGCATGGAACACCCGGTTTTCCACTTGAAAGTCGGTCTCTCCGTGATACCGGGACGCGATCCTGACAATATCCCCCGCGCCGGCCCTGCTTCCCTTCCGGACTCTTTCCGCCTTTCTGCCGTAATCCTCCTTGGACACGTCCATTCCACACGTATTCTGACACTGGATCACCATCTTGTGGCTCTTAAAAGCCACAGACAGACCGATATACCGTTCTGACGCGCCGGAGTCCACACAAAGTCCAATAGCATTTTCCAGGATATTGGCAAGGAGCATCACCAGATCCATATCCCGAATACCTGCCGTATCGGACATCTGGATCTCCATGTCTATACCGATATCCCTGCTTTTTGCGTACTCTTCATAAATAGACAAGATCCCGTTGACCGCTTTATTGCCGCAAAACGGTTCTGCCGGGCTGTCTCCCATATCCATCCCGCACTGCAGCAAATGGTCCAGGATCTCATCTCTGTCTTTTGGGGTGGCGCTTTCCTTTATTAACAGGTAATGGTCCAGCATATTATGGCGAAGCCTTATCTCATTCTGCTGAGCCTTTTCCCGCATCTCCAGCTGGCGGCGCAGCAGCTGCTCATTCATCTCCACCAGCCGCTTCTCAGCCTCCAGACGCTGTTCTTTCCCCAGATGGATATATAGATGAAAGATCAGATATTGGATGATCCCCGCCATGGACAGGCCCACTAAGATCCTTACCATACTAAGGGTGGAAAATACCCGTTTGTCCGGCCAATAAGCTACCAAAGCCGCAAGCACAACAGAAACTACCAGGGTGATCACGCAGAAAAGATCCATCTCGTCCTGCAGAAAGTCAATATTCTCAAAGAACGACCTGCGGTATTTTTTCGCCACAAGCGTAAGAATCACAGACAGAAATAAAAACCGTATCCCAAGGTCTGCCCACAAACTTCCTTCGAATCCCCATCTGGACAGATCAATGCCTAAACACACACATACGGAGAGAAGATAAAATCCCACAGAAATTTTATACAGGGACAAATACAGCCCTCCTCCGCTCATGAGACAGCAAAAACTGCCCAGAACCGGAAGGACCGCTAACCCTGAAAACCGCAGATACGTATCTCTGCTATAAAAATACCACACAGTAAAACCCGTCACAGCCGCAAGGCCAAAAGCCAGATAACACAATACAGCCTTTTTCATAGCCATCCGCGGACGGTCTAAAAGTAAAAACACAGCCAGCACCATCACCGCGCCCATGGCATTGCGAAGAAACGCAATCCAGAATGTACCACCTAACATAACTTCCCCTTTTTGCCTGTTTTAAGACATTCTATCACAAACTCGGCCTGTTTTAACAGATTGGGAATGTATTGCGTTTTTTCGGGTATATTCCGCACTGCAGATGCAGGGCTTTTGACCGTTCTCATCCGCTGACAATGATCCTGCTGATAAATTTTCCGTTTTCGCTCCTAAAGTCCACATCTCCTCCATATTTCTCCACGCTTTTCATGATACTGGAGATACCAATGCCTTTTCTCTGGCGAAGCCTTGACCGGTCCGGCAGACCGTCTTTAAATAAGATCTCCTCTTTACAGGTGTTCTCCACCACAATAAAAAGCTTTCCCGCCTTGGTTCCCATCTGCACCCGGATAGTCTTGTGTTCTTTCCCTGACTCGTGGCAGCCATGTATGGCGTTTTCCATAAGATTCGCAAGGATCGCCACCATATCCACAGCGCCTATTCCCCCGTCCTTGTCTGTAGATATGTCAAAATCCACCTGGATTCCTTCCTTACATGCCTGATTCACGTACACGGTCAGCACATTGTCTATGACCGGATTGGCGCATATCCGCTGTCTCGCTGTTTTCTCGATCTCACCGCTGTATTCACCCAGATACTGAAGCAGCTCTCTGGTCTCTCCCTTTCTGGCATACTCCGTTATGTTTCGGATGTGATGTCTGAAATCATGACGGAGACGGCGCGCGGCTTCTTCTGAATCCTCCATGATCTCCAGTTTCTTAAGAAGGATATTCTGGTGCTGCTCGATCTGGCTGTTTAAGGCAGCCTCCCTCATATAATGGACCGTGTGAAAGATCACGCCGTAGCCCATGATCACGGCAACCAGCAAAAGCGCGAAGGACACCACATCCGCATTTTGGAAATACTCCGCCTGCGTCGTAAGGGTTAAATAAATAACATATATGGTATAGATCAGGGACAAAAAGCACATAGGCCACCAGCCTGTTATCACATCATTTCGCACTTCTTCGAATTTCTTCTTAAATACCAACCCATAAGCTGTCAGACCTGTTGCATGAAAGATCGTGCGGATACAGGAAGCTGCCTTTATACTGCCGCCAAACATCCAGTTGGACAACAATCCGCCAAAAAAAGCGGCGATCAAAAACGCCTGTGTATACGTCATAGCCAAAAACATGGTCTTTGGAAAGTTCTCTACAGACAGATAAAAAACTTCTGCCATGAGTATCAGAAATGTAATAGAAAATACCCCATATATCCACCTTTTTCCCTGCACCACCCCATACAGCCCCAGTGCAACCACAATCTGCAAAACCGCTGCCACAATACAGACCAGCCACGTTTTTTTCTTATCAAACCGTGAACGGCATAAAAGCAGTATGGCCACCCCGTGGAGCGGGTATAGGATAACGATCGCTGCCGGACTCATCTTTATACCTCCAGCCGCCAGATAACGGCAATCTTTCGTCTCATCGCTCCTCCTCACAATAATACGCGAAGTATCTTTCCCGCAAAGGCTGATAAGCCCCTCTTGGCAGGTAGATGCTTTTCCCTGTGTCCAGGCTGATCTCCTGTCCGTTCAGGCTGTTTATGTGATCCAGGTTCACAATGTAGGAAACCCCCACCCTGGTAAATTCTCCTCTTGCGGAAAGCATCCCATAGATCTCCGTCATAGTCATTCGCATCTGGCCGTAGCTGCCGTCAGCAAAGTGTATCCGCTGATTCTTTCCCTGAGCCTCGCAGTATACAATATCTTTAAATGCCACCCTGCAGTTTGTCCCGTCAATGCGAAACAGAACATAGCTTTTCTGCTCTTTCTCCAATCCCTCCAGCATCTTGTCCAGAACCGGATACAGTTCCTTTTCTGTCACAGGCTTCACAAGATACTGATCCGCATCTACCCCAAAAGCCTCCAGCGCGTGTTCTGTAGACGTGGTAAGAAAGATGATACGGCTGCTGCTCCCCATCTGCCGCAGCTCTTTTGCCGCGGCAATGCCCGTTTTTCCAGGCATATAGATATCAAGGAGCAGAAATTCGGGCATATATTCGTTACCCTCCATGGCCTCCAAAAGCTTCTTTGCGTTATCAAATCGGTCTATCCTAAACTCATAGTCCTTGTGCCCCCCAAGCCAGGCTTTCAGATAGCGCTCCGTCTTTTCCAGTTCTTTGATCTCATCATCGCAGATTGCTATGTGATACATGGTCCTTAATCTCCTACTGTGTATAATTACAACAAGTTTACCATACTTTGTGCATAAAATCATCAAATAATTTATAGAATTTTTATGAACTATACAAATTGAGACAGGTTCACTACTAGGAAACGAAAAAATATTATATTGATTGTAAAGTTTTTTGGCTTTGTGATGCAAAAATCAATCTTTAGACCTTTGAACACGCTCTTTCGGCAATCCTTTTAAAATCAAAGGTTCTATATCTGACCAGAGAATCCACAGGCTGGCAATGATGCTGACTGCTATCAAAACCATATTGTCCTCTTTCTGTCCCTTCCAGAATCCTAATAAAATTACAGCTGTAAATGGCAGTAAGTAACAAAACATATTCCAATTTAAGTGATAATCGATCTCTTTTCTTATTATACAAATCCGTATTCCATCGCTTACCACATATCCTGCCAGCAGCGCGATATTGGCCGCCTCCGCTCCGATTTGCTTAATCAGCAGATGCAGAATCGTCATATTTACAATACTGGCCGCAAGCGTTGAGAGAAACACAATATTATTCTTTTTATAGGTGCTGATAATATTTGCCAAAAATATAAATAAAATACCTGCAAGCGTTGCCAGCATATTAACAGGTATCATCTGCTTGGCCGCTTCATACCCATCATCCACCAAGTATGGAAAAATCAAATAAATCAACGGCATCATTACAAAAAAGCCGCAGAAAAGCACTTTTATATAAAGTTCTGTTGCATAAGAATAAAACCGCCCGGTATCTTTATCCTTTCCATATTTCCGGTAAGCCAGCTCCTGCCACGCCATAGAAAAACAGGAAGATACTAACAACAGGATGCCCCCAAATTTACACGCAACCGCATAATACCCATTAACAGAGCTATCTATCTCTTTTTCTATTATAATTCTGTTATATCCCGTTAACAGCCAGTAACACAAGGAATTGACACAGAGAGGCAGTGAAAAGCGCAGAAGGCATTTCATAGTATCCCTGTCTAAATATTTTTTTCTAAAGTGACTGATTAAACGAAGATCCATCTCCAATATTGCGCATTGCATCATAATTCCAACAGAAAAAGAAATATAAAGCGCTTTATAATCCCATCCCCAAACCGCTAAAAGCAGAATATTAAGCGCTGCATTACATGCCGTAGAAACAAGTCCTGTAAAAATGAACAGCAGATTTTTTCCGTATGCTCTGGCTAAATAGCCGTATAGATTTTGCAGGCACAAGAAAAAACCATATGCCGCAACTCCGGGCAGGTATTCGATCTCCCATAGAAACCCAAAGGCTAACATAAGCAACATGTAAAGGACAGCAGATGCTGAAAAAATCGCAATGCCGCAGTACACCACATTGAATTGCTGCTCATTTTCTTTATTTTCAAACATATATTTCATAATTCCTGTCCAAATATCCAGAAAACAGACAGATGAAATCAGAGTTGCATAGGTAATATTTACATCATATTGACCATATTGACTTGGCAAAAGAAATGCCGTATACAACGGAAGAAGCAGAAAAGATATTAATTTTGTTCCCACTGTCCCCAAAAAATATACACCTGTTGTCTTAACCAAACGTTTTAACTCGTTCATATCCTTAAATCACCTCTTTTTTATACCGGTTATGTTTTATATTCCTTTATAGCGGTCGCCCATATGCCACTTTACTCCACAATTGATTTTTTCTTACAAAACAAATAACTTGTTTGCTTTTTATCTGTAATTGTACTATAATATAACCCGAAACAATGCCGGAAATCACCATAATACGGAGAAAAATCATGACTTTGGAAGTTTTATTGTCGGCTATGCATTTAAAGGACTATAGCTACATCGACTCCTTAAATATAACAGGAAATTGCATAATTATCAACCAGTGCGATCAGACAAATCAGCAGATTATCTCTGAAAACGGCCGGCAGATCACTTATATCGAAACTCCTCAGAGAGGATTAAGCAAAAGCCGGAATATGGCTATTGACCGCTCTCAGGCGGATATCTGTATTTTTTGTGATAATGATGTGGAATACCTGGATAATTACGAACAGTTAATAGTAAAGGAATATGAGAGACATCCTGAGTGCGATGTTATCGTTTTTCATGTGGAATCGGAGATCAATCCAATCCCATGCTACCAGTCTCCCAGAAAAATTGGTTATCTTACAAGCGGGAAAATCATCTCCTATGAAATTTCGTTTAAAAGAAAAAGCATTCACAATATACGCCTCAATGAACGTATAGGAGCCGGAACAAAATACCGAATGGGCGAAGAAAACGCATTCCTTTATGAATGTTTGCGCCAAGGATTAAAAATATATTATGTTCCCCAAAAAATTGCCAAGCTTCGTTATGAACCTTCTACATGGTACAACGGTTTTAACCAAGATTTTTTTATTGCCCGCGGAGCCAGTTTTCAAGCAATGACTTCCCATTATTCGCTGTTTTTAATAGCTCAGTATGCAGTGAGAAAATATACATTGTATAAAAAGCATGTATCTTTTTTTCACGCTATTCAATACATGCTTGCAGGCAGAAAATTATATAAAACAGAAGGCGCAGACAAATCCTGATTCTACAATATAAAGGAGAGCCTATATGATACCGAAAATCATTCATTATTGCTGGTTTGGTGGAAACCAAATCCCTGAAAAAGATAAACATTGCATCGAAAGTTGGAAAAGATTGTGTCCTGACTATACCATTATGCGATGGGATGAGTCCAACTATGATGTAACCAAAATTCAATTTACAAAGGATGCATATCAGGCAAAAAAGTGGGGATTTGTCTCTGACTACGCCAGACTTGAAATTGTATATGAATATGGCGGCATCTATTTAGATACGGATGTTGAACTAATAAAAAATTTGGATGATTTATTGACCAACAAAGCATTTATGGGATTTGAAGCTGGAAAGCTCATCAATCCAGGGTTATGTATGGCGGCTGAAAAGCACCATTACGCATTGGAAGAATTAATAAAAATATATAGGACATTATCGTTTTTCAACCAGGATGGCTCCTATAATATGATACCTATACCAAATATAACTACAGATTTCCTATTAAAACATGGGTTCGTCCAAAATGACCAAAAACAGACGGTTGCCGATATTACTATCTATCCCACAGAATATTTCTGTCCAAAAGATTTCTTCTCTGGAAATCTGAATATTACAAATAAAACATATAGTATTCATTGGTTTAACGCTTCATGGCATAGCCCCAGACAAAAATTTTTATTACGGATTGGAAGAATTATCGGACCTAATTTATATTTCAAATTAGTCGATATTAAAAATTTTTTGCTAAGGAAACCTAAAAGAGAAAAATAAATGATAAAAACTATCTTTTACATTTCGAAGGAGTAAAATAAATGAGTGAAATAGTAATCACAATATTTACCCCCACCTATAATCGATCCCATTTAATTACAAACCTTTATGATTCATTGACTCAACAAACCTATAAAAATTTCGAATGGCTTGTTATTGATAATGGAACCGATAATACCCACGATATTATTGAAAATCTCAAACAAAAAAAAACAGATTTTCCAATTATTTATCATAAAACTTCTAATAGTTCTGAGCGTGGAATTAACCGCGCTATGAATAAAGCTGTTAAAATGGCCTCAGGACATCTTTTTATGAAAGTCGATGATGATGATATTTTAACCAGTGACGCTTTGGAAAAAATTATTCTATGGGAAAGTACTATACTTCCAGAAGAAAAAAAATCCTTTGCAGGTGTAAGTGGTCTGCGCGCCCATAAAGATGGAACAATTATTGGCGGTTATGGAAAAGGGGAAAATATATATATTGATGCAACCAATTTACAGCGAAATAAATTTAGATTAGAAGGAGATAAGGCAGAAGCATATTATACAAATGTTCTAATTTCTTATGGACCATTGCCTGAAATTGATGGCGAATATTACACTTGGGAAGGAATGCTTTACGACAGGATAGCCGCCGCCGGTTTAAAAATTCGATGGTTTAAAGATATCATTTATTATACTGAATATCTACCCGGTGGGGCTACATCTCAGGTTTATAAAGCCTGTGAAGAAAATTTCAAAACATATACTTTGCTTATCTCTGAAAGAATAGGCTTTAAAGATGCAGACCTCATTTACAAATTAAAAGGGCTGCGAAGATTATTTAAAACAGCGCGCAAACTAGGCTTGTCTTATTCAGATGTAAAGTCCTCTTTTAATTGCAGTAGATTGTTTCTATTTGGAGGATATTGCCTTAGTATAATTACGTAATCATAATTTAGGAAATGAGGAGGTTTTCCTTATGGATCGAGAAAAAACCAGAAAATTTTTTGATTGGATCATTATTACAGTCTTTCTTTTATTTATTTTAGCTACAATGACAACCCTCACCTTATGGGAGAGATTTACTTATATTGCTCCTCCTTTTATATTTATTACTTTATGCGCTTTATTTCTAAATCATATTTCTATAAAAAAATGTTTCCAAACAAAGGAATATGAGTTCTTTCTTTTATGTGGAGGTATTATACTTAGTGGCATAAATATCATACTTATAAAATCGAATATCGGCGCTTTTTTTACCATCGCCGATTTTCTTCTTATACTTTACTTAGCCAATAAAGTGCATTTTGACCGAATTCAATTAAGCGCTTTTGCTTTGTCCTCTTTTATCATATTATTTTATTGGTTATGTATTAGTAAAGAGACATACGAAAATATTGCTTCAAATCCTAATGGTGCTTCTCTCATTATATTTACAAATTTTGGTATATTTGTAAGCTTTTTCGTGTACTATTTATATCGTTATCAACTACCTAAATATTTTTTTCATATTGCAATTTTATTAATCCTTTATATTATAGCCCGACGTATCCTTTCCTTACATTGTCGTGGCGTTTTGCTTGCAATCGCTGCATGGGCAGGAACATACTATATCCTACCCAAAAAGAAATATACCATTCCTTTTGTTATAGGAGCTAGTCTCTTAATGCCTGTCATATATGTACTTTTATGGAAAAATGGCGCTGTAGACAATGTTTTCGTTTTTGGAAAAAGATTCGCCAGCGGAAGAGATATCATTTGGTATGAGTTTTTCAAAGTTTTTATCCAGCATCCAATCACAGGTATTGGATCTAATTTTGATGCAATGCTTCCTGATTTGTATTTAAAGGAAGTCCATCATGCTCTTTTAGATTTACTGTTTATTCATGGTGTTCCTGTTTTTTTGATTGTTCTTTATTTAATGTACAAACGGATATCTGAGGTTTTTACAGTTTCCTCTATCCCTCTAAAATCTGTATGTATTGC
>Ga0137308_101111_pt1 | contig 30641 bp, 32 predicted proteins | sample Inofrocosms_June_FD_97181 | JGI IMG/M metagenome (GOLD analysis project Ga0137308, IMG submission 97181) | Mouse cecal microbial communities from Vienna, Austria - N-Acetylneuraminic and N-Acetylglucosamine D2O microcosms_June | ecosystem: Host-associated > Mammals > Digestive system > Large...
CCTAACATACGATCAAGCGCTGATTTGCGGAACAATTACAACGATATTTCTGAGTTTTGCCATACGTATTCTGAACCAGTATTTATTACAAAAAACAGGAAAGGCGATTTGGCTGTCATGAGTATTGAGACATATGAACAACTTGCAGGTCGTTTTGAATTATATGGACTTATCAGGGAGGGCATGGTTGATGTTCAAGCCGGTAATACACGGCCTCTTTCCGAGGCAATTTCGGATTTAAGGAGTCGGAGGAAACGATGAATTATTCTGATGATCTGCTGGATGAAGCAGGAGAAAAAATAAATGCCCTGTCGTCATTTCCTGCAAAATTTCCTCTTGTAGAAGATCCGTTACTTGCTTCTTGGGGAATTCGTTTGACCCGGGTAAGGAATTATCTTGTTTTTTATGTGATTTCTAAAGAAGATAATAAAGTAATTGTTGTACGATTCATGTATGAAAAAAGTAATTGGATATCAATCCTAAAATGTGGTTTCTAGAAAAAACAGGGAGGTGTCATGATGGAATATGAAGGACAAATCTGCCGGGCGCCTATGGAACGGTCTTCGTTCATGTTGCCGATCATGGTGGGATGTTCCTACAATCGGTGCAGGTTCTGCAACCTGTTCCGGCATCTTAAGTATCGGGAGCTTCCGCTTGAACAGATTGAAGAAGAACTGGCGAGGGTTAAGAATGTAGGAGGGAATCCAAGACGGATCTTCCTTGGAGACGGGAATGCATTTGCGCAGAAGAGTGAGCGGCTGATGCGGATTCTGGAGATGATCAGGAAGTATTTCCCGGATTGTGAAGAGATCAATATGGATGCAACGGTAACAAGCATCTTGAAGCGGTCAGATGCGGAACTGGAAGCATTCTACAAGCTTGGGGTAAGACATCTTTACCTTGGTATCGAGAGCGGGCTTGACGATGTACTTGCGCTTATGGAGAAAGACCATGATCAGGGACAGGCTTATGAGGCGATTGAACGCCTGCATCGGATCGGTATGATCTATGATGCCCATATCATGACGGGGGTAGCGGGCAGAGGCAGAGGGACGGAGAATGCCTGTGCGCTTGCAGAGTTCCTGAACCGGACGAAACCGGCGCATGTGGTGAATTTCTCCATGTTCCTGCATAAGGAGGTGCCGCTGTATCAGAACATATTGGACGGCAGTTTCGTCCCGGCATCTGAGCGGGAGAATCTCGAGGAGGAACGCTGTCTGATAGAGTTATTGACTGCGGATATTCTGTATGACGGGTTTCATGATTTTATCGAATTTCGGGTGCGGGGGAGGCTTCCGAAGGATAAGGAGAAGATGCTGGCGCGGTTGGACAAGATGATCGAAGAGACGCCGGAGACGGAAGTATATTCTTATGTGCAGGGGGAATGTCCGGCGCTGGAAAGATGCGGCGGCGGGAGTGTGTGGCGGAATGCCAGGTGAAAGATTATTTATTTGCTGTTAATTTGTACTTTTTTGATATAGTACCAAACAGTGGATTGATGAAATGTTGTCAGGAGGTAAAAACGGTGGCAGGGATTAAGGATGTGGCCAGGAGAGCCGGAGTCGGTGTGGGGACCGTCTCTCGGATGTTAAATGACAGCGGTTATGTGGCAGAGGAGACTAGGGAAAAGATTGAAATAGCGATGAAGGAGCTTAATTACATTCCCAATGAACTTGCCAGGAATCTTTATCATAAACGAACAGGAATCATTGCGGTGCTTGTGCCGAATGTATCGAACCCGTTTTTTGCGGAATTCGTAGATTATGCAGAGTCCGAGCTGTATGCGGCCGGATATAAGATGATGCTTTGCAATACGGCGAAGGAGAGAAACGCTGAACTTGAATACCTGGACATGCTGAATCGTCATATTGTGGACGGAGTGATTACAGGGGTACATACGCTGGATGTGGAAGAGTACAAGAAGATCCATAAGCCCATTGTTGCGCTGGACAGATATCTGGGAGAACATATTCCGGTAGTAGCCGCGGACCATAAGGAAGGCGGCCGGTTGGCAGCAGAGACATTGGCCCGCAACGGATGTAAGAAGATTCTGCATTTCAGGGGCCAGACTGCAGTGGAATCTCCTTACCATGAGAGGCATTATGAGTTCGAGCGCTTTATGGAGGAAAATCATATAGAGACGTATCCCTATGAACTGGAGTGGAATCGTCTGGATTCTCAGTATTACCAGGAGGTTGTAGAGGATGTATTTTCAAGAGGCATTGATTTTGACGGGGTGTTCGCCGTGGACGGACTGGCCATCGAATGTATGAACGAGGCGATTCGAAGGCATCTGAAGGTGCCGCGGGATATCAAATTCGTTGCCTATGACGGAACCTTTATCACAGAGATTGTGGAACCGATGGTGACAGCGGTTGTGCAGCCCATCGAAGGCCTTGCAAAACAGTCCGTGCGGCTGTTAAGGAATATGATTAAGGGAAGAGAATATGTGAATAAGCAGATTGTGCTTGGAGTCCGGTTAAGAAAAGGAAAGACAACGTTAGTATAATGAATATTGTACAAAATAATATGGAAGAAATTGTATATGATGCACAGACATTTAGGGAGAAAGTAGAGAAATATTGGGATATACCATAAATTGAACATTTTGAAAATGGTAAATTTTTACAAAAAATATAGTTATGGAACGGTTTTCATAAAGACAAAAACGACAAAAGGAATATTTTGGTTACTTGACAAAAGAATCGTATGGGTATACAATGATAACAGTAAGACGTACGTATTATAAAAAAGAATTTCGACAGGAGATTCTTTTTTAAAATCAAAACATGGAACGGGTTCCACAAAGGGCATTTTATTAAAGAAGAATGGAGGAAAAATATGAAGAAGCGAATGAATCGGATATTGGCAGCAGTTATGGCAGGCGCGATGGTATTGTCAATGGCAGCATGCGGCGGAAGCGGTGGAAGCGATGCTGGCGATAAGAAAGAAGAGGGCGGTGCAGATTCCGGCAAGAAGATTCTAAGAGTTCTGAATTGGGGAACCGCAGAAGAAGCGCAGATCGCCCAGGACGCAATCGACAGATTTACGGCGGATCATTCGGATGTAGAAGTTAAGCAGACTTCCGTACCGGTAGATTCCTGGTCGGACTTCATACAGAAATGGATATCTATGACAACATCAGGCGAGACGCCGGACGTGATCAACATCGGGTTAGAGGCGGCCAGAATGGCGGTAGAGAACGATCTGCTTCTTCCTCTTGACGATATCGTGGACGGCGACGAGCAGTTATCCAAGTTAAAAGAAGAATATGCAGAATCTCTTCTGGATGGATTTTCTGTAGACGGGAAATTATACGGACTTCCGAATGGAACACAGACAATGGTAATGTACTATAACAAGAAGATGTTCGACGACGCTAAGATCGCGTATCCGCAGGACGGATGGACATGGGATGAATTCCTTGAAGATGCCAGGAAACTGACGAAAGAAGACGGATCTGTATATGGTTATGGTTTATCCAGTTCTTACTTCCAGCTTACTCCATGGTGGTCAACCAACGATGCCTATCCAACCACAGAAGATTACGCAAAACCGGCTCTTAACAGCGACGGTATGGTAGAATCTGTAGAGTTCCTGAACGGCCTGGTAAAAGATAAACTGACGCCGGACCCAATCAGTTCTGATGTATATTCTATGTTCGCTTCCAAGCAGCTTGCGATGGTAGGCGCAGGAAGATGGGTACTGAACACCTGGAAAGACGCCGGACTTACGAATGATGATTTCGACTGCGTACAGTGGCCGGTGAAAAAGAAGGATAGTTCTGTATACGGCGGAGCCGCATGGACGATATCAGCATCTACACCGGAGAAGGAGCTTGCAATTGATCTGTTAAAGGAATTAGTTTCTGACGAATATCTGAAAGCAAACGCAGCAGGCGGACAGCAGGTACCTCCGACAAGTACGCTGGCAACCGATACAGAGATCATGGGAACAACGCCCGACAATATTCAGGGCATCTGGAAAGCAGTTACCATAGCAGCGCCGGTAGCAGCGCCCACATATTTTGGAGATATCGAACAAGGATTGCTCAGAGGACTGGAAGAGGTATTCTCAGGAGCGAAAGAGTCGAAAGAAGCATTGGACGAAGCACAGTCGCAGGTAGAGAGTGCAATAAATTAGTTGATTTAGTGAGCTTACGGGTCTGTCGAAGAGTGATAGATCTTGGCGGACCCGATGAAAAAGAGGATTAGGATATGAAGAAAAAAAGGACAAAAAGGAGAGAGACAGGAGCGGCCTATTTGTTTACACTTCCGTCGTTTCTGGGATTTATCGCATTTGTGTTGATACCGGTTATCTGGGTTGTGATCATCTCATTTCAGAAATATAACGTATTTACCGGAGCTTCGGAGTTTGTAGGATTGAAGAATTATCTGTCGATTCTGAAAGACCCGCGTTCTATTTCAGCGCTTAAGAATACCCTGTGGTATACAGTCCTGTGCGGAATCGGCAATACGGGTCTTGGACTTATTCTGGCCGTACTGGTGGATGACATTCTTCCGTCAAAAGTAAATGTTTTCTTTCGATCTATCTATTTTTTTCCCTCCCTTGTAGCGCTTACCTTTGTGGCGATTATCTGGCAGGAATTCTTTCAGACAGATGCCGGTGTGATCAATTACTATCTTAGTCTTCTGGGGGTATCCAAGGTGGGATGGCTGAATTCTCAGAGTATGTCAAAGATCGCGGTACTGATTCTGGATATATGGAAGAATGCAGGTATGTCTATGTTGCTGATTCTTGCCGGACTTCAGAATGTGGATAAGGGGCTGCTTGAGGCGGCGCAGATCGACGGAGCCAACGCCCTTCAGCGTTTCAGAAGAATTATCGTTCCGGTAGCGTCGCCGCAGATATTCTTCGTATTGATTATGAATGTCACAGGCGCGCTTCGGATCTATGAATCAATCCTCGTACTGACCGGCGGAGGACCGGGAGATTCTTCCAGAAGTTTGGTTATGCTGGTTGCGGAGAAAGGCTTTACCTCGTTTGATTACGGAGCGGCGTCGGCGCTTTCGATTCTGCTTCTGGCATTAATCGGAATCGTAACGCTGATACAATTCGCGGGAAGTAAATGGTGGGTGCATTATGAATAAGAAGATTCAGATATTTGGAAAGAAAATAAAAATCAGCCATATCTTACTGGTAATCATTATGCTGATGATAGCGTTTGTTATGATCGCGCCGTTTCTGTGGGTGTTCTCGGCGTCTTTGCGCGCCAGCTACAGCGAGGCCACGGCGCTTCCGCCGAAGTGGCTTCCGCCGGCGTTCTCGAAATGGAATCTGGAATATTATAAGAAGCTGTTTATCGGGGAACTGCCGTTCTTCGGATTCATGAAGAACAGTTTTAAGATGAGTTCTATCATCACGGTAGGAATGGTGATACATGGAGCGATTGCCGGATATGCTTACGCCAAGTTCAATTTCAGGGGCAAGAACCTGATGTTCGGGCTTATGATGGTGGCGATGATGGTTCCGGTACAGGTTACAATCGTGGCTCTCTATAAGATCATGAACATTCTGGGTGTGATCAATACGTCCTGGGCTGTTACACTGCCTTCGATTTTCGGGGCGATGTGTCCGGGTCTTGCGGGAGCATTTGGTATCTTTATGATGCGTCAGTTTTTTATCAGTATTCCAAAGGAACTTAACGACGCGGCGGCAATCGATGGAGCGGGTCCTATACGGACGTTTTTCTCCATCATGCTTCCTATGGCAAGGTCTACTTTGGCTTCCCTTGCAATACTGGTATTTACCTTCTCCTGGAACGATTATTTTACCACGTTTATTATGATCAATGATACGAACAAACTGTCGCTCCCGGTAGGAATTCTGTCAATCCGTCAGCCATATGTAAAGGGAAATGAATTCGCGGCGGTAGTATTGTCCATTGTGCCGGTTTTGATCGTATTTATCATCGGGCAGAAATGGATTGTAAAGAGTATGACGCATGTAGGTGTAAAAGGATAAATCAATTATATTAAGAAGGAGACTATATATGGACAGAGAAAAATTACACTCAAAAGTAGAATTATTTCAGACGGGAGGAGAGATTTCCTACAGCAAGGATGCGTCTGTAGCCAAATTCCTTCTGGGCGGCCTTGGAACAGGCAATATCGCTGTGGGACCAAGAGGAGAGTTAAGAGACTGGGAGATCTTCAACTGGCCGGGCAAAGGACAGTTTGTACCGTTCTCGTTCTTCGCCATCTGGACGAAGGAAGAGGGGAAAGAACCGGTGAGCAGGATTCTGGAATCCAAAATCTGTCCGCCGTATTACAAATCTCACGGTTTCTTAAATGGAGAGCTTGCGGGAATTCCGCGTTTTGAAGAATCTAAGATGGTAGGAAAACAGCCGTTCGTGTATGTGGACCTTAAGGACAGCAAGGTGCCGGTACAGGTGAGTATGGAGGCGTATACACCCTTTATCCCGCTGAATGCAGATGATTCCGGCATTCCTACAGCTATTATCAAATACAAAGTCAAGAATCCGACCAATAAGCCGGTGGATGTCTCTGTGGCAGGAACCATGGCGAATGTTGTGGGCTTCGATGGGTATGACGTGTTCAATAATGTCAAGCTGGTGGACGAAGTTCAGAATGAATATAAAGAAGAGAATGGGATGAAAGGCTGGTATTATACAGCCAAGAATCTGAAAGAGACCGATATGAAATTCGGCAGCATGTCCATCGTTACTACAAACCAGAACCAGGTATCTAAGAAAAAGTGGCTCCACGGACAGTGGACAGATAATGCTCAGGATTTCTGGGATGATTTTTCCTCAGACGGCAGACTAAGCGAAGAGGAAGAGATCGAGGCAAAGGGCTGCGACCTTCTGTCCCATTATGATTTCAGTTTCCTGAATTTGAAAGAGAGAATCAGCTCCATCAGCAGCTATGAGACGATACAGCCCAATGAGCAGAAGGAGTTTGAATTTATCATCTCCTGGTACTTCCCCAACAGGCCGAAGGGGTGGATTGAGTATGACGAGGATCTGAAGAGATACCGCGAAGGCGGATATGATACCGTCAAGAATTATTATGCTACCAGATGGATGGACGCATGGGATGTGGCAAGATATGTGACAGAGAAGAAGGAATATCTTGAGAGTATGTCCAGAGCGTTCGAAGACGCTTTGTTTAATACAACGCTGCCCATCTATGTCATTGACGCGGTGGCTTCGAATATCATGTCCATGAAGAGCCATTGCTGCTTCCGTATAGAGAACGGGAATTTCCTTGGCTGGGAAGGCATTCGCGATTATGTTGGCTGCGGACAGGGCAATGTAAATCATGTGTGGAATTATGCCACCGCAGTGGCAGGACTGTTCCCGGATCTGGAGATCACCATGAGGAATGTAGAGTTCAACGTAGAACTGGATGAAGACGGATGTATGCCGTTTAGGGCAAGGAAGTGTCTGGGCGAGAGCCGGTGGGATATGATCCCGGCATGCGACGGAGAATTTGGTTCTATATTAAGAATCTACAGAGAGTGGAAATATACCGGAGATGACGAGTTCCTCAAAGGCATCTGGGACAATATGATGAAGGCGCTGGAGTTCTCGGTGAAAGAGTGGGATACAGACGGAGACGGCGTGCTGGACGGCAAGCAGCATGTAACCTACGATATCGAGTTCTATGGACCGAACACCATGACTAATACTGTTTATCTTGGCGCCATTAAAGGTGTAGCCGAGATGGCCGAATACCTGGGCAAGAAGGATATCGCGGACAAATATAAAGTGCTGTATGAGAAGGCCGCGCCGTTGGTAGACGAGAAATTATTTAACGGCGAATATTATATCCAGGAACTGGAAGATGTGGACGCGTATCGTTACCAGTACGGCAATGGGTGTCTCACAGACCAGCTCTTAGGACAGTTCATGGCACAGACAGCAGGGCTTGGTTATGTACTGCCAAAAGAGCATGTTAAATCCGCGCTGCAGTCCATCTATCAGTATAACTTCAGAGAGTGTATGGATGATGTACCCAATGTACAGCGTACTTATGCCCTAAACGACGAGGCAGGACTTGTGCTGTGTTCCTGGCCCAAAGGCGGCCGTCCTCGGTTCCCGTTTGCGTACTGTGATGAAGTATGGACAGGCGTCGAGTATACAGTAGCTGTGAATATGATACGGGAAGGTATGATAGAGGAAGCATTTACCATTATCCGGGCCATTCGCGACCGTTACGACGGTTACAAGAGATGTCCGTGGAGCGAGACGGAGGCAGGCCATCACTATATCCGGCCCATGTCAAGCTTCTCCCTGATTCCGGAACTGGCAGGATATCAGTGCGATATGGTGAAGAAGACCATGTCCTTTGCTCCGGTTATCAATGAAAAAGACTATTCTACATTCTGGATCAATGGAAAAGCATGGGGAACCTATCATCAGGTGATTGATGATAAGGGCGAGAAGAAGACAGAACTTAACGTTCTCTATGGAAATCTGGACGGCGTGAAGGTAGATTAGTATGGTAAGTGAATATATGGTAAATGATCGCATCAATGACAGCAGGGAGGAGAACTGGCGGCCGAAGTATCACTTTACTGCGCCCGCAGGATGGATGAATGATCCCAATGGCCTGATCTATTTTAAGGGGTGGTATCATCTGTTCTATCAGTATAATCCAAAGCACTGCGACTGGGCGTCCATGCACTGGGGGCATGCGGTCAGCAAAGACATGATACAATGGAAGGATCTGCAGATTGCTTTAAGGCCTGATCAGGATTACGATGATGACCCGGAGGGCGGATGCTTTTCCGGGTCGGCGGTAGAGAAAGACGGAGTGCTGTATCTTTTCTATACGGCTTCTAAGAACAGAGACGGTAAGTTATACCAGACTCAGTGTCTGGCGACTTCAAAAGACGGCGTGCATTTTGAGAAATATGCGGGGAATCCGGTCATCCCAGAACGTCCGGAAGGGGCGCTTGAGCCCTTCCGGGATCCCAAGGTCTTCGCGGCAGCCGGGAAATGGTATATGGTAGTGGGCGGTTCGGTGGAAGGCGAAGACCCAAGAGGAGACGGAAGAGTATTTCTCTACGAGTCGGAGAATCTCTATGACTGGAGATACAAAGGAGAGATCCTGGAATCGAACGGGAAGCTTGGAACCATGATAGAATGTCCGGATCTGTTCGAAATAGACGGGAAATGGATTCTGACCTGTTCCCCTATGAATCATCCGGAATATAATAAAGCCCTGTATTGCGTTGGTGATATGGATTTTGAAAGCGGCTGTTACACGATAGAGAAATTAGGGAATCTGGATGTGGGATTTGACTATTACGCGCCGCAGTCATTTCTGGACGCAGAGGGAAAGCGTGTGACGATTGCCTGGCAGAACGGCTGGCTTTGGATGCCCTGGTGCGAGAACTGGGGTCCCACCGGCCAAGAGAACTGGCGCGGAGCATTTAGCGTTCCAAGGACAGTCAGCTTAAGTGAAGATCAGAATGTAAAGTTATATCCGGTTAAGGAACTTTGGCCGCTAGAATACGAGCCGCAGGAATACTGCGATTATGAAGTGACCACACAAAGGCAGTATCTGCATCCTGCGGATGGGAAGAGTTTTCAGATGGAACTTTTCATAGACATAGAGAAGGTTACTTCCCGTTATCTGGAGATCGGCGTGCTGGGAAAAGGCGAGAAGGCAACCGTCGTTGAAGTTGATCTGCTGCAGAAGATTGTAAGTATAGATAAGAGCCGGGGCGACAGGTACGGCCGGGGAAGAATGAATTGTCCGGTTGAAATTCAGGACGGAAAACTTAAGTTACTGATACTTGTGGACTGCAGTATTGTAGAAGTTTACGTTGACGGCGGCAGATATTGTATTACAAGCAATGTATATCCAAAGATAGAGCAGACTGAATGTTGGATAGACGTGCCCTACAAACAGGCGAAGATAGATAAAATGAAAATAGCATCCATGAAAAGATTCTGGGAATCAGAAGGATAATCTAATTGTAAGAAAGGATTGCCGTCCGGTGGACATAAGGTATGTTCATCGGGCGGCATCTTTTATGTGCGGGTCGTCGATCAGCCCTTCCTTTGTGAAAATGTGATTTAGGATGCGTCCGTTGATATATGCGATACCGGAGAATCCCAGGAACACAATGACAGGAAGTATTGAAAAGAAAAAGGACGGCCGTAGGCACAGAGGAAGGAACAACGCAGCATTCATCATGATTAGTATAAAAGTAAAGAACGGGTATTTGGCGGTCAATATAAAACTGCTTCTGAGCAGATACTGTGTTTTCGTATGGAATCGCGCAAGAAACGCGAAGATGTAACAGAACAGAGAATATAAGTAAATGATTAGGATGATAAAAACAGCGGCAGCCCAAAGGGCAAAGAGGCGGGGGAGAGATCTGGTAAAGGAAAGATCAGCCACAAGGAAGATCCACAACAGACAAAGCCCGGCCCACAAAAGAGTACTTTGCTTAAAATGCAGCTTGAAGCTTGAAAGAAAAGTCTGCGGCAGATATCCTTCGGCGTTGTCGATCATAAGAAAGATGCAGGTATATAAGGCTGTGGTAGAAGCGCCGATGGTAATGACCGGTATACAGAAAAGAATATACATAAGGTTTAAAAAGCAGAGTTTTCCGATTTTGTTAGTTATTAATAATAGCTTTGAAGTGAAATTTTCCATACCTTTTCCTCGCAAATAAAAGTATTTCAAGTAAATTATACTACAAATGAAAGGCTGAGACAATGAAAAACTGTGAATGCGTAAAAATACAGCTGCTTTGATTGACGGGAAATCTTTGATGTCAGAAAATGAATTGTCACAATTAACATTGGACAATCTTTACCACGCTATCTTCTATACGATAAACAATACGATTCGAATCATCTATCCGCCGGCGCCAATAAGCTGCCAAATCGATATAATAAAAATACGGTAATAAGAACAGTCTACGCTTTTTCATGATAAAGGAGACATAGAAACTATGGGTATTTATGTGAATCCAGGAAATGAATCATATAAAGAAGCTGTAAATTCTACAATATATGTGGATAAAAGCCAGTTAATTTCTCGGATGAATTATTTGCGGGGATAAAAATAGAGAGCATAGACTCATTTGCATCTCATCTCAATAAACATAATGTGATCCGGCTGGATGTACAGAGATTCTTGTTTGATGAATCACATCTCGATATCTTTATTGACAGAATCCAGGCAGTGGTAACAAGAGAGCTTAGGAGAGCGTATGGAGAGTATTTTGAGGAAGATCCATACGGACTTCCCGGGATTTTGGAACAGATATATGACAACGCAAGGGAAAAATTCGTCTTTATCATTGATGAATGGGATTGTGTGTTTCGCCTGGCGAAAGACCGCACGGATTGTCAGCAGAAGTATTTGAATTTCCTGCGTGGATTATTTAAAGGTTCTGATTATGTGGAATTGGTTTATATGACGGGGATTATTCGGCGATCAATATTTTTGCTGAGTATTCCATGACAGATTCAGCAGATTTATCTGAATATTTTGGGTTTACCGAGGAAGAGGTTGCTGATCTCTGTACTCAAAATGGTGTGGATTTTGTTGAAGTACAGAGATGGTACGACGGATATCTTCTGAATGGGAAACATATCTATAATCCCAAATCTGTTGTGGATGTAATGCGAAGAAAAAGGATTAGAAGTTATTGGACGGGAACGGAAACTTACGAAGCATTGAAAGTCTATATTGACAGAAATTATGATGGCCTCAAAGAAGCTGTCATAAAGAAGCTGGGAAATGGGCAGTGTGAGATAAATACATGGAAATTCCAGAATGATATGACTACATTTAAGACAAAGGATGATGTATTGACATTGCTGATCCATCTGGGATATCTTGCGTATGATGAGACGAAAGAGAAAACTTATATCCCTAATCAGGAGATTGCACAGGAATTCCTGAATGCAGTTGATGAGCCGGGATGGGAAGTGAATACAATAATGAGAATGCGCTTACTTGTACAATCCTTATGGCATATTACAGCGCTAAGGCATATTATATGAATCCGCTATTGGAACTGCCGTCCGGAAAAGGTTTTGCAGATGTGGTTTATCTTCCAAAGCGGGATGTGGATCGTCCGGCGCTTGTCGTAGAATTGAAATGGGACAAATCGGCCCGGGGAGCTATTGAACAGATTAAAAGTAAAGAATATACTTCATGGATTCAGGGATATACAGGTGATATATTATTGGTAGGGATTAATTATAAGAAAAAAGAAAAGATTCATGAATGTATGATTGAGGAATATTGTATCCGCAAATGATGGACAGGCAGAATCATATTTGGGATTATGAGATGCTTGGTCCTTATGCGTGGATCGATATTAAGGAGGAGCTTGAGGCTATGCTCGCTCAGTATCGTCTGCTTTTGCAGGATGAGAGGAACAGGGAGCCTCTGAAAACATTGAAAGTGTATTATGCATAATGATATTGCTTCTTACGGTTTACCAGGAACCACACCGTTATGGCCAGTGTCAGCGCTTCCGCAACAGCGACGGCCAGCCAGATTCCGTCGATTCCTAGTACGAGAGGCAGCGTCAGCACAACCGCAACCTGGAATACCAGTGTCCGCAGGAATGATATCGTTGCCGATACGATCCCGTTACTTAGTGCGGTGAAGAACGCAGAGCCGAAGATATTGAAACCGTTGATCAGGAATGAAACCGCATACAGGCGGAATCCATGGCAGGTCATGGATGCCAGAGCGCTGTCATATCCTACAAAAATATCGGCGAGAGGGGCTGCCAGTACTTCCGCAAGCAGCATCAGCACGACACCGCAGACTCCCACCATCGACAGACTCATCCGCAGCAGATTCTTAAGCTCACCGTGATTGCCGGCGCCGTAGTGGTAGCCGATGATCGGTGCGCTTCCAATGGAGTATCCCAGGAAAATAGCGATAAATATAAAATTCACATACATGATCGTACCATATGCCGCCACGCCGTTTTCTCCCGCAATCGATATCAATTGCAGATTGTAGAGTGAATTGACAACCGACAGAGACAGGTTGGTCATCAGCTCGGACGAACCGTTGGCACATGCACGTCCAAGGGCACGGATATCCAGACGTGCTTTGACCAGACGCAGCAGGCTTTCATTTCTGCGTGAAAAGTAGAATATGGGGAAGAGTCCGCCGATGAACTCGCTGATCGCCGTTGCGACGGCGGCTCCTGTGATTCCCCAGTGGAATACGGCGATAAAGAGATAATCCAGCACAATATTCGCAAGTCCGGCGGCAACTGTTACCTTCAACCCAAGCTGCGGCTTCTCAGCGGTTACGAAGAAGCTCTGGAATACATTCTGCAGGAGAAATGCAGTTAAAGACACCAGAAGGATCCTTCCGTACAGCACACAGAGTTCCACAAGTTCACCGGTTGCGCCAAGCAGTATGGCGATCGGACGCAGCAGAAACATCCCGCTTACGGCAAGGATGATGCCGCCAAGGACGGAGACATAGACCAGCATGGAGAAATACTGGTTTGCCAGTTCGCGTTTCCCTTCGCCCAAAGCCTTGGATACGATAGCGCTGCCGCCTGTACCGATCATGAAACCAAGGGCGCTTAATCCCATCAGAAGCGGCATGATCAGGTTGATGGCGGCGAAAGCTGTCTTTCCTACGAAGTTGGAGACGAACAGGCCGTCGATCACTCCGTAGATAGAAGTGAATATCATCATAATGATGGAAGGCAGTACGAATTGAATCAGTTTCTTATAAGTAAAATGTTCAGACAGTTGTATTCTCATCTTAATGTCCTCCTTTTGGTAGTTTATAATTGTGCGGCATGCCTGCGCAGGCTGTCAATGTATTTCCGGTTGAGCCGGAGAAATTCTTCTTGTTCGTCCTTGCTCATATCAGTAAATGCAAGATTTTCGGTCTGGATTGCAGGGGTTATCTTTTCTTCCATAAGCGCCTTACCGGCAGAAGTCAGGTGAATATGCAGATCCCGTCCCTTGCCGGGCTGCAAGGAGAGATAACCGTCTTTCGCAAGCTTCTGGACAGAAGAGTGGATGGTCTGTTTGCTGAGCATGGTAGCGTCACAGATATCCTTCTGCAGACAGCCGTCTCCGATCTCACAAAGAGTATACAGAATATCAAAACCGCTGTCAGACAATCCAAGCTTTAGTGCAATGTCATGGTAAATATGGTTACATTCTTTGAAGATTCGGTTGAATTCCTTCATTCCCGGATGTAGTTCTGGCATCATAGTTGTACTCCTTTTTAAATATTGTTTTCAAGTCTGATATCGGACTCGTTGCGCCATAAATGCTATTATAGTCTGATTTCGTACTCGTGTCAACCATAAATTGTAATTTGCAATAGTGATTCGTTAAAAAAGCAGGTATTCAATATGCTGCCAACGTTCAGTTAGATCGACTATTCAATCACCTCCGATTCTCTATATTTGGTGTGTTTGTTATATCGTATCGGAATTTTATTGCAATTTTAACTTTAAGTCATGTATACTATATTCGTAGAATGATCCGGCAATAGAGGTGTGTTTATGCCCAGGGCAGTTGGGATCGGTCATCAGAATTTTGAGTTCGAAGAAATCCATTGGCTAAAACGGATAAAAGTTATATAATGGTATTATCGGAGATGGAAACGAATAATCTGACAGGGAGAAAAGGAGGATATACAGATGGAGATAAGAGAGGGATATATGCCATACCTGGAGTACAAGACATATTACCGTATCGTGGGAAAGAAGACGGGGAATAAGAAGCCGCTGGTGCTGCTGCACGGAGGGCCGGGATCTACGCATAATTATTTTGAAGTGCTGGACCGGCTTGCCCAGGAGGATGGCCGTGAGCTTATCATGTATGATCAGATTGGCTGCGGGGAATCCTATGTGGAGAACCGCCCGGATCTGTGGAATGCGAAGACATGGGTCGATGAACTGGTGGCGTTAAGAGAACATCTGGGACTTGATGAGATCCATCTTCTGGGACAGTCCTGGGGCGGAATGCAGCTTTTGGAGTATGTCTGCAACCGGAAACCGGAAGGACTTAAGAGCCTGATCCTGTCCAGTACATTGCCGGCATCCTGGATGTGGGGAATCGAGCAGCATCGTATGATCAAGGAGCTGCCGCTAGAGATGCAGGAGGCAATAGAGAAGGCGACCGCGTCTAACGATTACAGCGATCCGGCATATATTGCCGCCGAGACGGAATACATGCTCCGCCATGCGGCGGGCGAGGTGACGGAAGATTCGCCGGAATGCCTGAAGCGCCCGAAGAAGGCAGGGAAGGAAGCTTATGTTGTAGGATGGGGACCGAATGAGTATACACCGATGGGAACCTTGAAGGACTATGATGTGACAGAGCAGCTTGCGGATATTAAGGAGCCTGCGCTTGTGATCAGCGGCGGCAACGATCTGTGTACGCCTTATATTGCGAAATATATGTATGACAGGATTCCGAATTCCAGGTGGGAGTTATTCCGGACATGCCGTCATATGTGTTTTGTGGAGGATACGGACAGATATGTGGAGCTGATGAAGGAATGGCTGAATCAGCATGATTAGAGCGATACAAAAAAGAGGATGCAGCCCTATGGGATGGGCGCATCCTCTTTTTGAGAGAATAATGAATGAGGCTTTATTACGATATGCCACCTTCGCTCTCTATTCTACCAGATACTCACTGCCTTTAGATAGTATCTGAAAGGTTTCTTAGCACAAATTTAACACAAGTTACAGTTCGCGGCCTGACCGTCCGCGAATAGTAACTAACATAATTCATTCTCATCCTCACGCATCCGGTATCCAACACCGACCTCCGTGAATATAAATTGCGGCTGTGAAGGATTCTTCTCAATCTTTCGGCGTATATTAGCCATATTGACGCGGAGGATTCGGTTGTTGTCGTTGGTGTAAGGTCCCCACACATTGGACATGATAGCGGAGTAGGTCATGACCTTGCCGGAATTCCTTGCCAGAAAAGCGACAATCTTATATTCGACCTGGGTCAGATGAATCTCTTCACCGTCAAGTACGATCATCCGTTTCTCAAAGTCCAGATACAAACCTTTGCATTTGTACGGTCTGATATAAAGGGCGGAATTAGAGTCCATCCGGTTACTGTGCCGTAAGGAAGCGCGTATCCTCGCCATTAATTCAGGAGTGCCGAAGGGTTTGGTAATGTAATCGTCAGCCCCCAGATCCAGGGCCGTTACCTTATCCCGCTCATTTGTCCTCGCAGAGATCACGATGATGGGACAGCTCGTCCATTCCCGTACGGATGTGATGATATCATTCCCGTCAATATCAGGAAGTCCCAGATCCAGGAGTACGAGATCCGGGCATTGAGAACTGATCAGTGATAACCCGGATTTGCCGGAGTCTGCTGTGATCACCCGGTAGCCGTTGGATTTCAACGCTTTTAACATAAAATCTGTAATATTTTTCTCATCTTCAATGATTAGTGCAGTATAGTTTGGAGTTGGCATATTTTCTTCTCCGATACATTATTGTACATCTTCCAAACGTCAATATACTCTATTCATTAAGACCTGTCAACACTACTTTTGAATATAAGTCAAAACATCATGTTTGTAACCGCAGGAAAGATGTTCGCGGTGAACTTTCGCACCTTCAACTGTCATAGCAGACATGCCCATGCCGCAGCGGTTCCCTGCCAGACTTCCTGCGAACATTGCAGCATTACCGTGTATATCAATGATACTTGCGCCAGTGATTATGATATGCTTAGCACCCAGCTTTATTCAAGAAGTTCCCCCACAATCCTTGCAATTAATGTTCTTGGCAGGATAACCGGCTTGCCTGTCAATTCCTCTATTTGGGATTTCATTCTTCTGGTATAGCCGATACAATCAAGAAGTATGATATCCGCATGATTCTTCATCATTATAGACGCAGCCCCTTCAATATCCGCATTGGGATCATAGGGATTCAGATCTGTTACGATAATTTTATCCGATGCTGCGCTCCAATTTCTGATGCATTGCTCGGTCTGAGCAGCTTCAGGATTAATAATTCCGACTCGTTTTCCATCCGCCAATATCGGCACAATATTGTATATCAGCTTTTGCGGATAGATGATCGGTACATCTGCCCGCAGAACATCCGGGAATTTCCCAGTACAGAACAGAACGATCAATGATACTTTTTGACTGCTCAGCGTATCGGCGCATTTCTGTAATAAGGGTATAATTTTTCGTTCTCCCATGACGGCCCAACTATTATCACGAAGCTTTGATACAAGTACGGTATCGTCCGTGTCTGGTGCAAGCTTCCGGATTTCAGATTTATCCAAACCGTCCAATGCGCCCATTTGAAGTATTTCCGCTCCCCCTAGATAAGATTCGATTTCAGGAATCAGATCATTTCGGGGAGACTGGCCGATTGTAATGGCTCCAATCTTCTTATTCATATCTGTTTTCCGCCGTTTCCTCTCAATTTATAATATTTTTACATACTCATAATAGGTCATAAGACCCTCTGCCGTTACAGGATCAATGACTGGCAGCCCCGTTCTTCTTGATAGCAACTCTGCAACACGTATTGTGCTCATGCCGGTACATGCTAATGCGATGGAATCGGCGCCTGCCTTTTTTAATCTCATCGCAAGACGAACGACAGACTCTTTTCCTGCATCGGTCATAAGATCAAGTGTATGATTCACCCCGTCTGGCTTTCCAAGGTTGATCAGGTCTTTCCCAAAGATGTGTTCATAAGGTTCCGGTGCGTATTCCGTAATCCCGAGAACTCCGGCGCGGCGCCCATATCTGGCGGTTAGTGCTGCAACGCTGCTGCCCGCTCCAATGACAGGAATATCAAGCTGTTCTTTTAATTCTGGAACTGCTGGATCATCCGCACAGCTTATGATCAATGTGTCGATGTCTTTAAAAGTTTTGGAAAGTTCTATGATTTTGGGTATTGCTGCTGCTTTGGTTTCCGGGCTGTGTATGCCTTCGGGCTGATCTGGTATGCATTTGGTTTCTATCTGTAAATACGGGAATTTTTTCATTATGATCTCTCCGTGAATATTCGTAAGAGAATCATCAGCTAATGTAACAACACGGATTAATCCGGCTTTCCAGCGTTTTTCCATAGATACTCCTTATTTTAATTCTTCCCGTTCAGATAATCTATGATGGTACAGGTATAGATTTTGGCTGCGTTGACAACATCCTGAACATCGACGGTTTCGTTATAGGCATGAATACCTTCCAGGTTAGCCGGACCATATTGAAGAGTCGGAATACCGGCATAGCGGAAGAACCGTGCGTCGCTGCTTGCCCACTGATAAGTGCGTGCCAGCGGCTCGCCCCATATCTTGGCAACGTGGTCAGCGACAATCTCTACGATCTCTTCTGTATCGGAAGTGCTGTTTGCTTCGGATTGCCAGCAGAAGGAATAGGAAACGCCTGTGACTCCGCTTTCCTTGATGATGCGGATCACCTGTTCTTCCACCATCTCACAGGAAACGCCGATCGGTATACGGATATCTATCTCTGCCTCTGCGTAATCAGGTACCATATTCACCTTTGTTCCTCCGCTGATCTTGCCGAGGTTAACGGTACAGTGATTCAGGACATGTTGTGCGCCTTTTGCCTGGATCAGCTTCTTGGCCATATCGCGGGATTTCTCCATAACAGCAGCCGTTGCGTCATCATATCGCGGCGTAATGTCACGGATCGCTTCGATTCTGTTCAGGACTTTGATCAGCCTGTTGATTGCATTGTCGCCGGCAAAGGGGGCCAGACTGCCGTGTGCAGGTTCTCCGGATGCCGTCAGTTTGAGCCAGCAGCAGCCCTTTTGTCCGATCTCACAATTCAAGGATCCGGTAGGTTCGGCGATCAGGCAGGCGTCACCGTGGATCACGTTATTTTCGACCAGCCACTTTGTACCAAACTGGCCGCTGACTTCTTCATCGGGAACAATGCTGAGGACAACCTCTCCATTGAGGGGCACCTTATTATCCGCCAGGATCCCCATAGCGAACAGCAGACCGGCAAGACCGGTTTTCATATCGGAGGCGCCGCGGCCCAGGATTTTCCCGTCGCGTACTTCGCCGCCGAAAGGATCGAAATCCCATTTTTCAAGATTGCCGGCCGGGACAACGTCGCAATGCCCGTTCAGGAGCAGCACACGTCCGTCTTTTTGACCCATTCGGGCAATGATATTAGGCGCGGACTCACTTCCCATTACAATCTCATATTGAATACCATGCTTGTCAAGGTATGCACACAAATACGATATCATCGCATCCATTTCTCCCGGAGGGTTCTCGCTGGGAATGCGAATCATTTCACTGCATAGCTGAATCAGTTCTTCTTTCCTGTCCTCGACCAGAGAACGTAACTCTTCGTGCTTCATAGCCTATCATCCTTTCTTTGGTACGGTTACCATCAAACTACTGATTTTATTATATTAAGGATCAGGGAATGGGGCTATGTGCAGCATGCCCATGAATCGCCGGGATGTTTGGACATTACGGTTATAAAGTTATGATGCCGGCAGGGAAAATGCAAATTCCGCTCCGTCTTCGTGATTCCGCGCGGTTATCGTGCCGTCATGCGCCTGTATGATCGTGCGGCAGATTGAGAGTCCGATCCCCATGCCGCGCTTGGTGTCAGAGGTAAGAGAACCCTTATATTGTCCGCTGAAGATATCTGGCAGGGCGGATTCCTGTATGCCTTTTCCGTGGTCGATCACGTGGAAGGTGACCGTTGGTCCGTCGTCTGTAATAACCAGTTCTACAGGCCGTGCACTCTCCGAGTGAACCACGGCATTCTCCAACAGATTAATCAGAACTTGTTCAATGAGAAGCGGATCCATGGGAATCATAAGCATCTCATCCGGAGCAGAGACGAGGATGGAGGCGTCAGGCAGACGTTTCTCTAACCGGTCGATTGCTTCAGATACAACTTCTTCTACAATTTCCTGTTCTTTGGTGACTTTATGTCCGTCGCTGTGAAGCCTGGTGACGGACAATAGATTCTCCACCATGTTAAGGAGCCAGTTCGAATCTTCATTAATGGTGGTGATCAGTTCTAATTTTTCTTCGGAGCTAAGCTCTGTATGGTTTTCTATATAAGAAGCAGAAGAGCCGATGATGCTGGTCAGGGGTGTGCGCAGATCGTGGGAAATGGCACGTAGGAGATTTGCCCGGATCCGTTCTTTTTCAGCTTCATTGAGCTTGCGTTCTCTCTCCGCGATCATCTCATCCTGTTTGGTGAGCTTGGTGGTCATGGCGCTGGTTGTGATGGCAATGATCAGCATACATACGAAAGTGACCGGATATCCGCTCATGGAAAAGTTGATCTCAAAAAAAGGATAAGTAAAACATCCGTTGATAAAAATGACGCAGAACAGGGAAGAGAGGATGCCGTACAGGTATCCGGTGGTTCCCCGCGCAATCAGGATGAGCGCCAGGATATAGACCAGTGCGATATTGGCGGTATTATCCTTCACAAAATGAAAGAATAAGAATGCCAGTCCGGTTGCGAAGAGAAGTATGATGAGTGTATATAAGAGATTGCAAAGTATCTTTTTCATGATCGTTTGCTCCTTTTTCTTAGTATAACATCAAATCGGGAGATAAGAAACCGAAACTTATAACCTGAATATGAAGTTATGACCCTTGTGAGGAAGAGTGAGAAAAAATATAATAAAAACAGAACAGGAAGAAAGGATAAGACGACGAGAATGAAGAATAAAAATGAAACGCGAAAAATATTTTTTCAAGAAAATAAGAATGAAATTTCGATTGCAATTTTAGTTGTTATTCTATTGATAGTATCTCCAATGTTGTCAGAATTTTTCTTATCGAGCGCCAATATTCTTAATTTATTAAGGCAGACTGCATATACAGCGATTGCGGCAATCGGCATGTATTTCGTCATTTTGATCGGTGGAATTGATCTGTCTATCGGGTCGACGATCCAGATTGTTGGAATGGCATCTATTATCATGCTGAATCATGGATACTCGATGGGAATTACTATTGTATCTATTTTATTGTTAAGTGTTGGATGTGGATTGATTAATGGGATTTTGGTGACAATTGGAAAGCTCCAGCCATTCGTAGTGACTCTGGTAATGAAAGAGATTATGGCTGGAATTGTTCTGATAACAACTGGCGGGGCAAGTATTTCAGGCCAGTCGATTCCAGACTCTTTTATGGTTATTGGTACAGGATATATTGGGATTGTTCCGATTCCTGTAATCATTATGATTTTAGTTTTTATAATTGCGTTTTTCGTTATGAAGAAAATGATATATGGAAGGCTCCTGTTTGTATGTGGGTCTAACAGGAGAGCAGCCTATAATTCTGGTGTAAATGTTTGTATGATTCAGATTTCGGCGTATGTGTTATGTTCGTTGTGTGCGGCTGTTTCGGGATTGCTGATTGTCGCACGGACCGGTGCATTTCAACCTTCTACAACTGGGCAGGGAGCTACCGGGATGGAAATGAATGCAATTGCGGCAGTTGTAATAGGCGGGGCAACATTGGCAGGCGGCGTAGGAACAGTGACAGGCACTATGCTGGGTGCTCTGCTATATGGGATTCTGGCAAATCTTTTTCCGTTGATTGGCGTAAGCTCTTATTTACAGCAATTAATTCAGGGATTAATTATTTTAGTCGCAGTAATTATTTCTGTCAAGGATAGTCAGTCGATTGTTCAGAAGATGAAAGTGAGGTTAAGGAAACTGTAATGGGAGAACAGAAAAGAGAAGTTGTATTGGAATTAAAAGGATTAAAAAAAGTATTTGGTGAAACTACAGTTCTTGAGGACATAGATATTACTTTTTTAAAAGGAGAGTTTCACGCTTTGGTCGGAGAAAACGGAGCAGGGAAATCTACTATTATCAAAACCATTTCCGGAGTACATAAACCGGATGGAGGACAAATTCTGCTTTATGGAAAAAAGGTAAAGTTTAATACTCCTAACGATGCGCAGAGGGCTGGAATAAGTACTTTATTTCAAGAGATACAAGAAATTCCGGAAATGACCGTAGCGGAAAATATTTTCCTTGGACGAGAACCAAGAAGATCAGGAAGTGTATTGATCAATAAAAAACAATTGAATCAAGATGCAGAAAGAATTATGGAGGAACTGGGACTTTCCATTGATACTACACAGCGAATGTGTGAACTGCCGGTATCTGGAAGAAAGATGGTGGAAATAGCGCGGGCAGTTAGTCAGCAGGCATCGGTCGTAATCATGGATGAACCGACAGCGAACTTGAATGCAGAAGAAATCAATGCATTATTCCGTATGATCGATGCATTAAAGGAGAAAAAGATCACGGTCATCTATATATCACATCGAATGAATGAAGTTTTTTCTCTGGCAGATCGTGTGACGGTGTTACGTGACGGAAAGAAAATAGATACTTTAGATAGCAATGCATATGATGAGAAGAGTTTGATTTCTATGATGATCGGCAGAGAATTGACAGAAATGTATCCGAAGCGGCAGGGAGAAATAGGAGAAGTTGTTTTAGATGTGCATAACTTCAGCCTGGATGGTTTCTTTCAAGATATTTCGTTCCAGGTACATGCGGGTGAGGTTGTCGGTTTGGCAGGGTTGGATTCCTCCGGCGCGACTGCTGTCACGAAAGCTTTGTTTGGCCTGTGCAGCAAGACCAGAGGGGAGGTCTTTTGCGGAGGGAGACGATTAAATATTAAGAATCCTTTGGACAGTATAAGACAGAAGCTTGCATACCTGCCAGAAGACAGGAAAACGCAAGGGTTATTTCTAAATCAAAACCTGATCTTTAATTATACGATTAGTTCTCTTTGGACACGTTTCAGTAAGATGGGGGTAATTAATAATAGAGAGGAGAAGGAAAGAACAGAAGAAGTAACCAAGGCATTAAAGGTCAAGACCAAAGGTCTATATTCCAGGCCAAATGAACTGTCTGGAGGGAATCAGCAGAAGGTGCTTTTGGGAAGATGGATGTTGGATGATTATAAGGTTTTGATTTTGGAAGAACCGACTCGAGGTGTAGATGTTGGTGCGAAATCGGAGATTTACAGTCAGATCAATCAATTAGCCAAGAAGGGTGTTGCTGTTATTATTTATTCGACTGAAATGATGGAGCTTCTGGGAATGAGCGATAGAATACTGGTATTTTCAACAGGACAATTAACTGCCTCGCTATCGAAAGAGGAAGCCACTCAGGAAAAAATTATGCAGTATGCATTAGTAAGGTAGGTGACATAAATGAAGAAAAGGGAAATAACGCAGATGATTCCGGTTGCTATGCTAATCATATTAATGATCGCCGGTTCATTCCTTTCAGCGAATTTTCTTACAGTAAATAATTTTTCAAATATTTTGCAGTATGCGGTGGAATCGGCATTTATAGCGATCGGAATGACCTTTGTTTTACTGATCGGAGAGATAGATTTATCAGTAGGTTCTGTGATGGCGTTCGCTTCAGTTATAGCAGCCAAAATGGCGCTTGCGAAGCAAAATATTATTTTGATCCTATTAGTGGTGCTCTTGATTGGTTTAGTCTGTGGAATTATTAATGGATTCATAATTACACAGCTAAGAGTAGAACCATTTATGGGAACTTTGGTGATGATGATGGTGATGAGGGCATGCACGTTCCTGTTTACCGGCGGCGGACCTTTGACGGGTTCCGTAGATGCTTCTTTTAAGCAGATCATCAAAGGAAATATAGCGAACATCCCAATAGGAATCTGGTATGTTGTGATTGCATTTGTCATAGCATATCTGGTTACTGCGAAAACCAGATTTGGCCGTCATGTATATGCGGTAGGAGGCGGTGAAGAAACGGCAAAATTGTTTGGCGTTCGTGTAGAACGGATTAAAATGATGGTATACGCCGTCAGCGGGATACTGGCAGCATTGTCGGGGCTCCTGGTTACTGCCAGAATTGGCATTGGAGAGCCAAGGACCGGATATGACTATGAGATGACGGCAATCACGATCTGTGTTGTCGGAGGCGTTAGCATGAATGGAGGGAAAGGAGGTGTTCAGGGAACTTTCATTGGTTTGATGGTTGTGAGTATGATTAAGAATTTGATGAATCTAATGAATATTGACGTAAATGGCCAACCTATAGTAACAGGTATCATCATCTTAGTTACAGCTCTGGTTGTAACCAGAAAAGCCAAAGGAAGCGGTAGAGAATTGGTACGTGAAATATGAAATATCAAAGGAGGAAGAATATGAAGAAAAAAATTGCAGCAGTATTCATTGTAGTATGTATGTGTATCGGAATGTCCGCGTGTGCGGATTCACCGGAGAAGAACAGCGACGCTTCTTCAACAGAAGAAAGCAGCGGGGACAGGGAAACGGAGGCAGCGGACGGGAAATACAAAATAGGGTTTTCACAGTGTGTAATGAATCATCCGTTTCGGATTGCGATGGTTGATTCCTTCAAAGAAGTTGTCGGGGATTATGATGACATAGAGAGCGTTGTGGTAGAGGGGAATGGAGATGTACAGACCGAAATTACCAATATCGAATCGCTGATCCAACAGAACTGTGACGCGATCGTCGTGTCCAGTCTGTCCGGTACATCCATTTATCCTGCATATAAAGAGGTTCATGATGCAGGTATTCCGTTGATCATTGCCGCCTCAGGCTGTGCAACAGAGGAGGAGGACGCCTATAATTTTTATGATTCTTTTGTGTCTACAGACGAGGTTGAGATGGGTATTGCGGCTGCACAGTGTGCCAATGATTTGCTTGAGGGCAAAGGAAATGTTGTTATGATCCGAGGTGTCGTAGAGTCTACCAATTCTATGAATCGTTATGTGGGATGGAATCAGGAAATTCCAAACTATCCAGGTATTAAGGTCATTGCAGAACAGTCGGCAGAATGGCTGCGTCTGACTGCCAATGAGGTTATGGCGAATATCCTGCAGGCTAATGACGATATTGATTTGGTATATTGTGAGAATGATGAGATGGCGTTGGGTGCCTTAGAGGCAATCCGTGATGCGGACCGTGAGGATGAGATGGTGATTGTCAGCATGGACGGACAGCAGGATGCATGTGAAGAGATTCAAAACGGCGGCGCTTTCAAAGTAACGATAACGAATAATTCAGACATGAAAGAGGCAGTAAGCGCTGCTTATGCGATGGCACAGGGAGATTCTATTGATAAAAGAATTATTCTTCCCTATGAAATCGTAACAGAAGACAATGTAAAAGATTATATTGATAAAAATTATTAAAAAGGAGATAATTGATTATGGGATACGAAGATGTATTGCAGGATATTCCGGTAAGTGAGTATCAGGGACGGCTGAAAAAGACAAAGGAGAGTATGGAAAAGGAAGGGTTGGAAGGACTCTTAGTGTATTCTGATTCTGCAAGAATGAGTAATGTGCGCTGGTTGGCAGATTACCGTGCTTTTGACGGAGTTTTTCCATATCCGGCTATGGTGTTTGTACCATTGATCGGCGATCCGATCTTATTTGCAGAAGGAAGTCTGGTAGGTTATGCAAAGGATAAGACTTGGTTTGATGATACCAGGGGAATCCGTCAGGAGTTAGGAAATGTTGTGAAAGATTTTGCCCTCAAACATCCGGGAGCGAAGCTTGGCTTAAGCGGAGCGAAGTATTGTGCGTTGGAATTCTATGAGCAAATCATGAATAACATCGGTAATGCAACTCTTGAGAAGACTCTGTTGATCGAGAACTTGAAATCTGTCAAGAGTGAACGTGAGATCCGCAATATGAAGGTTGCGGCGGACTTGGCTGATAGAGGGATCTGGAAGATCAAAGAGATGTTGGAGTCGGAGAAAAATCTGACAGAGAGGGAAGTGGTAAGACAGGCTATGGCTGAGATGTTCCGGTTGGGAGCAGATTCAAAGTCTTTTGATATCATGGTCCAGTCTGGTGTAAATGCAGAGAAATGGTTTTTGGCGTATCCTACCGACAAGGTCATTCAGAAGGGTGAGACGATTCTGATTGATATCGGAGTCAGATATAATGATTATTCATCTGATATGGCAAGAGGTGTAGGATACGGCGAGATGAATGATGAACAGGAGAAATTATTGGATACTTGTCTGGAAGCATGGAGAGCAGGTATGGCGGCTCTGAAACCTGGTATGACCGGAAAGGAAGCAGATGTAGCTGCAAATGAGGTTATGAAAAATGCGGGATATGTACATTTTGCCGGTGAAGGAAGAGGATGCGCACATTCTACCGGTATGGATCCGGAAGAAGAGATTCCGACAATCGGTCCGGATAGTGATGATGTATTAAAGGAAAATCAGACTTTCTGTTTTGAAATTACATTATGTGAACCAGGTGTTGGTGGTACGCGTGTAGAGGATACGGTAGTATTAAGAGGGGACGGACCGGAAAGTCTTACTAATTTCCCGAGAAGAAATCGTTGGTAGATCATTGAATTATCATAAATAAATAATCATGAGGGATGCTGCAAAACAGATATTAACGGGCTGTTTTATGGCATTCCTTATTGGCATAGGACTAATTGGACGGTGATTAGTATATGAAAAAAGAAATACTTCGAGTAAGCCATTTACGTTTAAAATATAAATATGATCAAGTTTTGTCGGATGTTTCCTTTTCAGCTTTTGCAGGGGAAATTGTAAGTGTGATTGGTAACAATGGTGTTGGAAAAACAATTTTAGGGGAAATATTGTCCAAAAGGGTAAAGGAAGATTCTGGTTCCGTAGTGTTTTGTGGAGAAGATCAAGGCAGGATACATTATATCCCAGAGGAAGAGCAGATATTAAAAAATATGTCAGTGGCGGAAAATATTCTGATAGGACAGGAATCGACCATGAACTGCTATTTTAAACGTTCAGCTATCTATAATCAAGTACAGCAGTACTTTGATAAATATCATCTGAATATTAGTTCAAAACTGAAAGGAACAGAATTGACTTCAGCACAGAAAAGGATCGTAATGCTGGTCAGACAGTTAATTCAGATACCTGAATTGTTGGTTATAGATGGAATATTGGATTTTATTTCTTATGAAGATATTCCTGGAATCATAAAGATACTAAATGATATAGCCGTACAGGGAACAGCTATTATTTATCTGACTTATAATTATCGTCTGGCTATGAGGATTTCTGATCGTTTGCTTTTCCTTCAGAAGGGAATAATCGTTTATGAAATGGAACACTCTGAGTTTGCGGAAGAAAAAATCAGCCAAGTGTCATTAAATTTTATGAAGGAAATAGAGTGGAAATCCTGTAAAAAAGTGGAATGTATGGATGAAGAGGTCTTACGGGTGAAAGACCTGTCAACTGGTATGCTGAAAAAAGTTTCTTTTGCGTTGAGGCGGGGAGAACTTGTGGGAATGATAGGGGGAAGGAATAGCGGTATTATAGAGTTTGCGGAGTGTTTGAGTGGTTATCGAAAAATCACTCATGGGGAAATATGCGTAGACGGTAAACTTGTGGCTATTCGTAATCCTAAAACGGCCATAAGGAATGGGATCCGAATATGCGGGGATAACCATCAGGATGTATTGCTAAAATTATCTGAATCTATTAAGATGAATCTGAGCCTTAGTATTTTAAATAGAATCAGTAGAAATGGTTTTATCCGAAGAAAATTTGAAGATATCATTGCAAAAGAGTATTGTGAGAAATTCGATATACATTATGATATATCTGCCAGATTAACAGAGATGAATTATGCGTCGGTATCCAAGGTGGCAATAGCGTCCTGTATGGTCAGCAATCCTAAGGTATTGATCCTGAATGATTCATTGAGAGGGCTAGATGAAGCGGGGTTGCAGGCATTGTCAGAGGTCTTGAATGAGGTGAAAAAGGAATGTGGTATTATTTTGATTTTTTCAAAGGTTGAAAAGGCACTGGGTATTTGTGACAGGATTGTTTTTTGGGGAACAAAAAGGAGGGAGTTTACATGAATCGAGTGCTTATCATAGATGATGAACTGTGGGTATCTGAGGTGATAAAAAACATTATATGTTGGACTGATTATGGATTTTGCGTGGAAGATGTCTGCCATGACAGTCTGTCTGCCATGGAGTTGATTCGGGAAAAACGTCCGCAATTGGTTTTGACAGATATACGAATGCCAGAGAAAACAGGCTTGGAAATCATCAAGGAAATCTCTGCAGAATTGCCGGATACGATGTTTGTAGTTGTCAGCGGATATAATGATTTTGAATATGCAAGAACTGCATTGACTTATGGCGCAATCGGCTATTTATTGAAGCCAATAGATCAGGTTGAATTGGAACAAATTGTAGTGAAGGCCCGGGGGATATTGGAGGATCAAAGAAGATATCATGTTGTTGAAACTTGTGTTTACAAAGAGTATGAACAGACAATCGAAAGGTTGAGGAAACAGTTTTTCAGCAATTGTTTTGAAGGCAGACAAGATTCAGGGTTGACTCTAAGAGAAATAAATCGGGAGTTAAAATTAAATCTTAAAGAAGGACATTATCGAATCGTCAGTATCACTGTATTGGACCTGAGAGATGGAACAACCTTGTTTGCAGAAATTAACAAATTGCTATGGAAACGGCAACTTCCAGTGCTTTGTAATGAGGTTGTTTCATTTTTATATAGGGGTAAAATGATCTTAATTTTGAATTATCAGATTGATAGAAGCGGTGTGATTTTAGAAGGACTGCAAAGTATGGTTTCTGATGTGACGAATAAAAAGTTTGATGTGACCTTTGTTGCAGGTGAAGAATTCAATGATATTGGGAAAATACAGAAGGAATTCCACCGAGTAAAAGAGATGGAGTTTATTCGGCTTTTTTCAAGCGCCAGGTTTTATTTATATGATCCTACAATTGACTATGGGGAAAATGTCAATACACTGCTTTTGCCGAATTTGGATATTTGCATAAAGCAAGTGATAAAAAACGGAGACGAAGAAGAAGCGTATAGGTTGATTCAGGGGGCATTTGAACGGGTGATGAACTGTATGGGGAATAATCCAGTAGCTTTTGCAAGAGGAATATATAAGATTGCGGAAATTTTACAGGAAAATCTGGCAGAAGTTCCCAAAAGTGTACGGGAAATCTGTATAAAGCTAGTAAAAGACTTAGAAACTGCAGGAAGTACAGAACAGATTAAAGAATACCTGCAAAAGATAATGAAAGAAATCATAAAAGCCCAGGTCGATATAGGGGAACAGAAGGAGAAGAATACAGTAGCCCAAGTGATAGATTATCTGAATGGTAATTATATGAATAATATCACGTTGACAGATATGGCAGAAATTGTTCATCTTAATGCAAATTATTTTAGTGAAATCTTTCATAAAGAAAAGGGAATAACGTTCAAGGAGTACTTAACTCAGATTCGAATGGAGCGTGCGAAAGAATTATTAAAAAGGAGCAATTATCGGCAATCAGAAATCGCTGCAATGGTGGGATATAATGATACAAAGCATTTTTCAAAGATTTTTAGAAAATATGTAGGGATTACGACGACTGAATATAGAAAGCTGATGGTGAACAAATGAAAATGTTCTTTTATAAATTGTATAACAGAGGTATGTCGAAGACGTTACTTTTCCATTTGTTTTTAACTGCGATAATGCAAGGAATCTGTATTGGATTGATTAGGTTTTATTGTTCACAAGTTCTTGCTCTTGGATTGAGTATTTTTTTGTTAATCGAAACTATATTCTTTATTCGTCAAATATTTGCTCCGATCATGAAGATTGAAAGGAAAATTGATGAATTAGAGCGTGAAAATAAGAAGAGTACTTGTGATGGAACAGAAGATAAAGAACGGCCGTATGGCATGTTGGAAACAATACAGTTGTTATTACAGAAGGAATCGATTGCGAATATCATGAAAAAACAGGCTGAGATTGATGCTTTACAGAATCAGATTAATCCGCATTTTCTATATAATACCCTCGAAACAATCCGAGGACAGGCGATTTGCTGTGGAGCGTCAGAGATTGCAGAGACAACGAAAGCGTTGGCTGATATTTTCCGATTTAATATTAATAAGAAGGGTGCCATGATCTATCTTCATGAAGAATTGGCTAATATTGATGCATATATGAAGATACAAAAAATACGCTTTAGTGACAGATTCGAGTTGAGAAAGGAATTGGATGAATCGGTGTTGAATTTGAAAGTTCCAAAGCTTTTAATTCAGCCGTTGGTGGAGAATGCTCTGAAACATGGACTTGAAATGAAGCGGGGAAAGGGAAGGATTGTTATCAAAGGATTTCAGACGGAGGATACCCTTTTTATTTCGGTAAAAGACGACGGAGTAGGCATGAGCCTTGCAGACATAGATATTCTGAACAGGAGGATGGCTGCAGAGAATCAGGCTGAATTGATTGGAGGAAGCTCGACGAATGTTGGATTGGTGAATATTAATGACAGAGTTAAGATGCTATACGGCTCAAAATATGGTATTATTGTACGCAGTATTCAAAATGTGGGTACAGAGGTTACATTGATGCTTGGGATCAGTAAAGATTGATAAGATGAAGGGAGGCTAGGGGTGTTTCATGAAGAAAAATAAATAAGTGGAAGAACATATGATTTATCGAGGGTAAAAGCTGTTATACAGAGTAGCTTCTTATCCTCGACTTTTTGCTGTTGTAGAGGTATAATATCTATAAGTATAGGTGTAATATACCTATACTTTGAGAACAGGAAAAACATGGTGAT
>Ga0137308_101113_pt1 | contig 30620 bp, 24 predicted proteins | sample Inofrocosms_June_FD_97181 | JGI IMG/M metagenome (GOLD analysis project Ga0137308, IMG submission 97181) | Mouse cecal microbial communities from Vienna, Austria - N-Acetylneuraminic and N-Acetylglucosamine D2O microcosms_June | ecosystem: Host-associated > Mammals > Digestive system > Large...
AGTATAAAGTGTAGATTAAATAATTTCGAGGGGTCTGGTATTACGAATGTTACGCTTTCCGGCAACATTACTTCTGTTGGCGATTCTGTTTTTCAGAACTGCAAGAAACTGACTTCTGTTACATGGAATGAAGGCATTACTTCCATCGGGCATTGGGTCTTTCGCGATTGTACCGCTTTAAGTTCCATACGTGTCGGTGAACAGGAAAAAGCGAATACGGTTTATATTCCAAATTCTCTTCAATCCAACACCGGCTATTATCAAGGATACAATTACTTTACTGGCTGTTCTTCTCTTACAAACCTTGTTTTCCTTGACGGCAGAACCGCTATTCCTGCAAATATTGCTTATAATGCCACGTTTATCACCTCTGTTGAAATACCAGATACAGTAGAAACAATTGGGGCATCTGCTTTTTACAATACCAGCATAAAAAATATTACACTTCCCAGCAGTGTCACTTCAATTGAGAATAATGTTTTTTCCAACTGTAAAAATCTGAGTACAGTCACATGGAACAAAGGCATCACCACCCTTGGCAATAACGTTTTCTCCGGCTGTGCTGCCATTACGTCCTTCTCCCTTGGCGATGAAGAACCCGTGCGGGGTCAGCTCCATATCCCTGCAACGCTGACCCATATGCCAGTAAAATTTTTCAACGACGCCGCCGCAATCCGCACCGTTAAATTTGCCCAAGGTACGGAAACGGTTATGGCAGGGCTTCTGGAAGATCTGAGCCGGATTAACGTGGTCAATATTCCTGACACGGTTGTCAGAATCGGCTCGCGTTCCATCAAGGGTGCTTCCATTACGGAACTTGCACTGCCTGAAAAACTCACTGTCATTGAGGACAGTGCCTTTGAAAACTGTACCAAACTAACCTCCGTTACATGGCACGATCACACACTGGAGAAAATCGGCAATGCCGCCTTTAAAGGCTGCACCGCTGTAAAAGGACTTACGCTGGCACAGGAAAACGCAGCGGAATCTTCCACAGAAGCCGCACAGATAATAGAACTTCCCGACAGTGTTACCGTTATTGGCGAAGAAGCATTTTCTGGATTAAAGCTTCCGCAGAAGCTGATCTGGAGCAGATGCCTCTCCGATTTAGGCGCCAATGCATTTTCCGGCTGTACAGGGATTTCTGTGGTGCGTTTTGCCGACAGCGAAGAAACTATGCATCTTTTAGAGATACCCGCAAGTCTTGAACAGTGCGGCGCGTCACCGCTCGCAGATGCAGATATCACCTCCGCCGTATGGGAGGAGGGCAGCGATACGATTCTCTCTAACATCGTACAGGGACTTGGCATTACAAGCGTAGAAATTCCCAAAACAGTCCTGACAATACAAGACAATGCATTTAAAAACTGTACAAAGCTTGTCACAATTGATATTCCAAAGAGTGTTACTTCGATCGGCGCAGCAGCGTTTCAGAACTGTTCTGCCCTTGAAGATGCGGTCATTCCAAAGTTTGTCAGAAAGATCGGCGGCTCGGAAAATATTTTTGACGGCGCAGTACGCCTGACAATCCGCGGTGTTGTCGGCTCGTATATCAACACGTATGCAGATACTTATGCAATACCATTTGAACGACTGATTTCAACTTGCACGCTTGCACAGGACAGCTTTGATATTCCAAAGAGTGAGACTGTCATACTCTCTGTCACTGACCTCTGGTCCGGCGAAGAGCCTGTTTTTACCAGCGATGACAGTACCATCGCTGTCACTGCCGAGAACGGCATTGTGACCGGCACTGGCGTGGGCGCAACTACATTAAAGGTCAATATTGACAACTCCTACTTTGCCACTGCCACAATCCAAGTATGTTCTCCGATGAAAGAACTTGCGCTGGATTTTCATGAAATGGAACTGCATATCAATGATACGGAGGCAGTCGTTGTCTGCTGTCTGCCGGAAGATACCACAGACCAGAAAACAGCGCATTACAGCATTGCAGATACAAATATCGCATCTGTTGATGATAACGGTAATGTCACAGCCCTCGCTCTTGGAGAGACCACACTTACGATTACAGCGGAGGCAACCACATGGACTGCGGAGACAGGCTACGGCAAAACTGAAATCACTACAAACTGCAAGATACAGGTAATCCCTGATGATCAACTAAAGAAGCATCAAAAGAAACTGCCAAACCCAATTTCCGTAATTACAAATGTCTGCCCGACCACCGGGGAGATTGATGAGGAACTTTTGGAGGGCTGGAGTTTTGTTACCTCCAATGAACAGATTCTTCTTGAAAACGGCGGCGTCAATACGTTTGCAATAGAATATATCAAAACGGTTATGAAACACTTACCGGCGAACTTACCGTCACCGCTACGGAAATTACGGACCTCTCGTTTATAAACCGCATTTACAGAATACCGCTTGCAGGGTCAAAACCTGTGATATTTAACACCACACCTGTATTTGCAGGCGCGGAACTTCCGGCAGGACTTTACCGCATTGAGTATACTTCCAGTGACGAAGCAGTTGCCCGTATCAATGCCGCAACCGGAGAAATTACACCGCAAGGCATCGGCACCTGCTCAATAACAGCAGCTTTGTCCATATTAGATAACCGTAAATCCGTTGTCTATGATGAGCTGTTTACCGTTTCTGTGCCGGTTACAGTCAGCGCCTCCACAGAGAACACAAAGCCGCGGATTGAGGGCAGTTATATTTTAAATCTGGTTCAGGGAAAAACAAGGCTGGATATTGACGCCGTATACGGAACAGACATCGAAGCCGTATCCCTTACCGGAGACGACGCAGAGAATTTCCGTATTTCCAAAGAAAACGGCGGCTTCTATATCCGTCCTAACGGCACAGTCCGCAAGAAAAATTACAAGAAGCTGGCGCTTTCCGTGAAGTTAAACGAAAGCAGCGAAGCACATGAAAAAGCAATTACAGTAAAAGTCATCAGCGAAATGCCGAAAATCACGATAAAGCAAAACAGCACCATTAATTTATTTGACAAAACCTCTTTTGCTTCCTTTAAAGTAAGCGGCAAATACATGGATATCGCAGATATCTGCATAAACAGCGACTCCGCAGACGCTTCCTTCTTTGCAATTACATACGACAGGGAAAGCCGCATAGGTACCATACAGCAGACAGGAAAACTTGATGGCCTTTCAAACTTAAAATCGCTGACAAAAGCCCAGAAAACGCTGACGCTTAACGCCGTTTTTGACGAATATCCAGACGCTGCAAATCAAAAAATTACGCTGAATGTAAAAACAGCCTACAAAGCGCCCAGCCTTTCTATACGGGAAGGCAAAACACGCATTTACAGCCTGCAAAGCCTGAATACACTAATGACTGTTTATGACAAAACCACAAAGGAAAACTTAACAGATTACACGGTCAGCACAGGTACTATGAGCTGCTCCTTTACCGCAGGCTATGACATTGAAACCGGCAAACTGCTTATTGGCATGAAAGAAGGCACCACGCCAGCAAACGGAAATTACAAAATGACTGCTTCGGCTCTATTCGAGAACGATATGCCGTCGCTAAAGAAAAACTTTACCATTTCCGTACACAACAAAACACCGCAGATTAAGCTTTCAGCAAAGGGAAGCATTGATATTTTAAATCCACACAGCACTGTTTACTACACACCGAAGCTTACCAATATCAGCGGAACAATTACCGGCGTTTCCCTCTCCGGCTCTAATGCGGAGGCATTCCGCGCCGAATTGCTTGCAGATAACCGCATACAGCTTACCTTAGCGCACACGCAAAACAGTAACGCCAAAATTACTGCCAATACGAAGTACAGCCTTCAATTCTGCTTCACACTCGACAACAGCTTACTACTGACGGCCTATCCAACAACTGTCAATATCAAGCCGATTCAGTCCAAAGCAAAAATCACCGCAAGCAGTACCAAGCTGACAATGGATTACTTTGAAAAGGAACTTGATTTTCTCCTAACCCAGCCAGAGACAGCAGAAATTGAGCGCGTTGTGCTTGCCGATACGCAGAACTTCAACTACAGCTATGACGCGAAGGCATTAACCTTGAAGGATAACCACAATTTAACTGCCGGAAAAACATATACGCTGCAATTTAACATATTCTGCAAAACCGAGGCCAAAACTACAAACCCGGTTACCGTTAAAATAAAAGTTACCATACCAAAATAATATTCTAAAATAAAACATCAAAATCCCCCTTTCCTATTTTTTCAACTTAAAATAGAAAAGGGGGACTTCTGATTTCTAAATTTCTAATATCTGATCACTGCCCGTCCCGCTGATACGCTGCGAGCCGCTCATTCATGAGCGCCGCCTGCTGTTTCTCATGCTTCCACGCAGCCACCGAGACAATCACATAGACCACCGCGATCGAGAGAACCATCGCTAACACCATCGGCAGATTGTCCACATAAAACCACTCAAACAAAAACCCGCACACCAGCACAATCGCATTTGTCAGAACATAGCGCAGGATATGAAGTATCAGCATTCCCCTCCTGCCCGCCTCCCGTTCCAGTAAAAAAGCATTGGCCACGCTGCACAGAAAGGACACAGACAAAATCTGCCACAAAATCTCTACGCCGAGTACCGCCTTCGGCCAGAATATTGTAATATACAGTGCCGTTACAAAGAGCACACACGTCGTCACACACCCAAAGATAAAAAGCATATCCCTCAATTTCTTCAATGAAATGCACCTCCTCATAACCCTAATTTTTCCTTTAAGGCAGATACATACTGCCTTGAGATCATCACCCGCTCGCCGTTTCTCATAAACGCCTCAAACCGCCCGTTAAAAGCAGGACTCAGGCTCTTTACTTTGGCGAGATTGACAATGCAGGATTTGGAGGCGCGAAAGAAATCTGTTCCCTGAAAAATCTGTTCCAACTCATAGAGCTTGCGCTTTGTCTCATAGACCTCCTTCTCCAGATACAGAAAAACCTTGTTGTCCACCGCCTCAAAATAATAAATCTCCTCCGGCGCCACCTGAAAATAATTGCCGTCATGCAGCACGGTAATCTTCTCCTCCCCCGCTTTGATCGCATAGATCAGTTTCAGAAGCCATTTGTCCAGATGGCGGCAGCGGATCATAATTTCATCTTCCTCTCCGTCCTCCGGTTCTATAATCGTTATTCTCATCTTCTCCTCCATGCCTCCTCACGAACCCTGTCTGAAAAATCCGCCCTTCAAGCATCTCAGTGTTCACACGGCCTGCGGCGTTTTGTCACCAGCGCCAATAACACTATCGTTATTATAGCACATATGATCAATTCTTTTCAACAAGCCCCTTCCATGCGTAAAAAACAGCCTTTTTTGCGAAGAACCGACTCTTGTTGCGCCCTAAAGTGCAAGCGTATAATAACATTAGGAACCAGCTTGCAACTAATATTACCCGTTTTCAATGCTTGGAGGATATCACAACATGAAATTAAAAGGAAAAATTCTAGCGCTGTCACTTGTACCAGTCCTCGTGCTGGGCATCACCATGTTCCTAGTCGCTGCTGACCGGATTGCAAACGGCATCTACGATGCAGCCTACAACGGTATGCGGGCGACGACATTCGCCGTGCGCGACATCTTTGAAGAAGGAAAAAACGGCGCCTACCACATAGATGAACAAGGAATGCTCTGGAAAGGCGACACCTTCAACATCTCACAGGCGACAAACATCGTGGACCATATCAAGGAAAGTTCCGGCATTGATGTCACAATCTTCTGGGGCGATACCAGAATCCTTACCTCAATCGTCGATGAACGCGGCAACCGCCAGATCAACACCAAAGCTTCCGCGGAGGTGGCAGAACGCGTCCTCCAGAACGGTGAGACTTATCATGACAGAAACATCGAAATTCTTGGTCAGCGCTACATTGTCTCCTACACACCGCTCTATCAGGAAAATTCCAGTGAAATCATAGGTATGATTTTTCTTGGCACGCCACAGCAGACAGTTTCCGTCATTATCAACAAAATCCGGGGACAATTTCTGCTTATCATTCTTTGTATGCTTGTTTTGGTGACGGTCACTGCCTATATTCTCATCAGCCGGATTGTGACTGCCCTCAAAAAGAACATGGAACTCCTCGACAGTATTGCCAGCGGAAACCTCCAGATCAAAGTCCAGCCAAAGCTCATAAAGCGCAGAGATGAGATCGGTGATCTGGCAAGAAATATCTTAAAGCTAACCGATGCACTGTGCGGCATCGTGTTCAATATCCGCGTCAAAAGCGAAGCGCTCAGCGAAGATACAAACGAGATTGAACGAATATCTGACAATGTCTATCAGGTTATGAAGGAGGTCAACAATGCCACGCAGGAGATGGGCACTAGCTGCACCACACAGGCAGAGGACGCCAATCAAGCAAGCACAAACGTAGCTTGCATGGGGGATATGATCATTGAAAACACTACGCAGATCACACAACTGTATGAGATCTCCGGCACCATGAAAACCGGCGCTACCGCAGCATTAGAGCAGGTTGCAGAGCTCAATAAGGTCATGCACAGTGTGAGGGAATCCATCTCCTTCCTGTCCGAACAAACCAGCCTGACCAATGAATCAGTTGCAAAAATCAGCTCAACAACAGAGCTGATCACCGCAATCGCCTCACAGACAAACCTGCTTTCCTTAAATGCGAGCATCGAGGCAGCCCGCGCGGGGGAACACGGCAGAGGCTTTTCTGTCGTCGCATCCGAGATTCAGCAGCTCTCTGAGCAGTCCAATCGCGCCGCGGGGGAGATTCAGAATATGATCTCGAATCTAAACACCAACGCCACGCACACACTCGACCGCATGAAAGCCGTACAGCATATTATCGAAAAACAAGAATACAACATCCAGAAAACCAGTGAGATCTTCCACGAGGTCTGCAATCACATCGACCAGTCCGCCTCCGGCATGGACGCGATGATGGCAAATTCAGAAAAGCTCGAAGATATCCGAACCGAGACTGTGACTGTTGTACAAGACTCCGCGTCACTCTCCGAAGAAAATTCTGCAAGCATTCAGGAGATGATGGCATCCATCGAAAATATTTATCACGAGCTTGGCGACATTTCAGACAAGACCAAAACATTGAACACGCTCTCAAAAGAAATGACAGCAAGTGTTGATGTTTTTCATATCTCTTAATCAGACAGGGAATACTTCCCGAAGGCGCTGGATTCCCCCATCCGCGCACAAAAATGAGCAGGTCTATGACATGTTTTACATAATGTGCAAAGGGGTATGCCTTAAACTGGCTACCCCCCATTACCAATCAGACACTCCTTACCTTTAAAAGCAAACCCATACTTTCTGATGTTCTCTGGTGCAAATCCATCCGCAATAAGCTTTGCCTCATAGAATTTTTCTTCAATCTGATTCAGAGCATTTTCGACTGTTTTCGCAAGGTCTTTTTCTTTCAAGGGCTTGTGTACTTTAAACTCTATGATATAGGCACAAACCTTCTCCCTGTCTTTTGGAATAAGCATGATATCATAACACCCAAAGCCGCTTTCTCTGTTCGAAGTAATCTGAAACCTTCCATCAAGTTCCACCATCAACCCTAATACAAAACCATGATAAAACCTCTCTGGCGCATCATCATCTGACACATTTTTCGCAATATCAAAACTTGAAAAACTATGCAATGCAATCTTATTCATAAATTCATTCATCGCGTCCACATCATTGATAAGTAATGCCTTAATAAAATTATTATATGCCGTCTCTGTACTTCCTCCAAACCAACCTTTCACCATATCTTCAAACATACTTGACACTTCCATATTTGTGAGTGACAGCGTATATACTTTCTTTTTGCGCTCCCCAACACGCTCAAGCTTTACGACCTTTAAGTACCCCGTTGCAAGCAGTAAGCTCCAGACTGCGCCTGTACTTCCATCCAACTGATTAAACACAATCTGTTCATTTAACTCTGTAGTCAGTGTCCTGCCTGCAAGCAAGTCCTCCATTGCACTTTTGACCGCGACATTTCCCTGTCGTATCAGGGAATTTACAAGCCCGTTTCCGCTTGTGTCTGCCCAATAAGTGTCATATTCACCGCCATTATCAATAAATGACACAATTGACCAAGGATTGTAAATGTCTGAATATGAACCAAAGGTAAAACCGTCATACCATGCCTTTACACCCTGTTTTTCCTCGCCAAACCCTGTATCATCAAGTGCCTTAAACACTTCTTCCTCTGTAAACCCAAACGATGTGGCATATTGGCTGGAAGTTGTGGTTATGACTTTCAGATTATTCAGGTCTGAAAAGATGCTCTCCTTTGAAATTCTTGTGATGCCTGTAATCAGACCACGGCAAAGGTAAGGATTTGTCTTAAATGTGCTGTTAAAAAATCCCCTGAAAAACTCAACCGCCTCATTCCAGTACCCCGACAGCCATGCCTCCTGCATTGGCGTATCATATTCATCGAGGATAATAATAACGTCTTTGCCATAATAACGCTGCATAAAATTCGCCATTGAGTGAATTGAGCCTGCTATTACAGCCCCCTTCATTTGCGGACATATACTTTCATAATAATCTCTCTCATTTTTACTTAATAAATTTCCCTCAAGCAGATAACTATTCTGTTCATACAATTCAGCAATAACCTTAGAGATTTTATACTCCATGTCCTCATATTTTGTCGCCTTAATATTGGCAAAACTAAGAAAAATCACAGGAAATGAGCCTTGTAACTGCCTGTACTTTTCCTCACTCCAAATGGAAAGCCCCTCAAATAAATCTCCTCTGTCTTGATACCGACAGGAGAAAAAGCACTCAAGCATACTCATATTCAAAGTCTTGCCAAATCTGCGCGGACGTGTAATCAGCATAACATCTGTACCACTATCCCACCACTCCCTGATAAAATCTGTCTTATCAATATAAAAGGCTTTCTGCTCCCTTATTCTGTCAAACCGCTGTACCCCTACATTTACCAAAATCTTACCTTCCATAATTACACCCCCAGTAAGCAAACTTAACCTACTAACAGTATACACGACATACCTCTTTTTCACAACACAAACATACTATCAATATAAACACATGTTCCTTCTAAGAAGCAAGAACTGTCTGAATATTTCTACACCGTTTTTGTCGAGCCTGCTCTGTATCCACAAAATGATATGGTTCATATTCATCACACGCAGACGGGCGGCTGATCGTTACCAATTGGATATAAAATGTGTACAAACATACAAAAAATGCTTACATTAACCATTGAAAGCTAATGTAAGCCATTCTATCAATTCTGGTTCATTCTCGCCAGTTTCGCCGCCTGATCAGCGGCAATACACGCGTCAATAATCTCCTGAATATCCCCGTTCATCACTTTATCCAACTTATAAATCGTCAAATTAATACGGTGATCTGTCACGCGCCCCTGCGGAAAATTGTAAGTACGAATCTTCTCAGAACGGTCGCCTGTACCGATCTGGCTCCTGCGCATCTCCGCCTCCGCATCATGACGCTGTTGTTGCTCAATATCATACAACTTTGCTTTCAATAGCGCAAACGCCTTCGCTTTGTTCTGCAGCTGCGACTTCTCTGTCTGGCTGTATACCACGATTCCTGTCGGATAGTGTGTCAAACGCACCGCCGAGTCTGTCGTGTTGACACACTGTCCGCCATTTCCTGACGCACGCATCACGTCAATGCGGATATCCTTGTCCTCGATCACGATGTCAATATCGTCGTCAACCTCCGGCATCACTGCCACGCTGATTGTGGAGGTATGAATCCGCCCGCCGGATTCCGTCTCCGGCACACGCTGCACGCGGTGTACCCCCGACTCATACTTCATAACGGAATATGCGCCCTGTCCCGATATCATAAAGGTGACGCTCTTCATACCGCCGATGCCAATCTCCTCACACTCCACCAATTCCACCTTCCAGCGTCTGCCCTCCGCAAAGTGCACATACATACGGTAAATTTCCGCCGCAAAGAGCGCCGCCTCATCGCCGCCCGCGCCTGCACGAATTTCCACAATGACATTCTTGTCATCATTTGGGTCTTTGGGCAAGAGCAGTATCTTCATCTGCGTCTCAAGTTCCTCAATACGCTTCTTGGCATCACTCAGCTCCTCCTTGAGCATCTCCTTCATTTCCTCGTCATTCTCCGAATCGAGCAGTGACAATGAATCCTCTACGGTCTCATTACATTTCTTATATTCCTTGTATGCCTCCACAAGCGGCGTCAAATCACTCTGTTCCTTCATCAGCGCACGAAAGCGCTTCTGATCCTCTGTGACCGTCGGCTCATTAAGCTCGTTTAAAATTTCCTCAAAACGATGGAGTAAATCTTCCAGTTTATCAAACATATAAATCCTCCTGTCTTATTTTATCTTATATAATGATTCGTTTCGACTGAACCACTCTTTATTCCATAGACGACCCTGTCCAGCCCTGCATAGTCCTGCAAGACCTTCACTTCGGCAAAGCCAGCCTCCTGCATGAGCTCAACCACTGCCTCGCCCTGCCCACAGCCGATTTCAAACAACAGCACTGCCCCTCTGCGCAGATGTGCGGGCGCCTGTGCAGTAATCCTTCTGTAGAACTGCAAGCCATCTTCCCCGCCGTCAAGCGCGCCAAATGGCTCATGTTCGCGCACCTCAGGCATCAGTGTGTCAATCACCGCAGTCTCAATGTAAGGCGGGTTGGACACAATCATGTCAAAAAGCCTGTCCGATGTACGCTCTGACACAAAATCTGCCAGCGGCTCAAACAGATCTCCCGCCAAGAATACTGCATCAATATTAAGTCTCTGTGCATTTTCCTGCGCCTTCTCTAGCGCCTCCGCTGAGATGTCAATGCCGATACCCTCACACTCGTTACTGTATTTCAGCAGACTCAGCAGGATACAGCCAGAGCCAGTGCAGAGATCTAATATGCGCATTCCGTCGCCCAGATGACGCATCGCCTCCTCCACAAGAAGCTCTGTGTCCTGCCGCGGAATCAGCACATGTTTATTCACCTGAAAGGAAAGCCCCATAAACTCCTGTTCTCCCGTGATATGCTGCAAGGGAAGCCTTGATGCTCTTTTTTCAATGACCTGTTTGTAAAACTGTTCCTCCATACTGCTCCGCTCGCGGTCAGCATACAAGATTAATTCATTCCTGTCAGAGTGGCAGACATACTCAAGCAGCAGTCGTGCGTCCAGTGCAGCCTCCGCTATTCCTGCCTCTGCCAGCCTGCATTTTCCGTACTCATAGCACTCTCTGTACGTCATAACTCCTCTTCCTCAAAAGCCTCGTTTGTATAGCCAAACGTTTCAATCAGATACGCTTTCCAGTCAAACACTGCCTCCACAGAAGCGATGGCAACCTTGACCATCTCCTCGTCCGGCTCCTTGGTCGTGAGGCGCTGCATCCACATGCCCGGCGCTGATAATATGCGGATTAAAATGTTATCGCACCTTCCCGCAAGTCTGATCAGCTCATAGGAAATCCCCGCAATCACAGGGACTAGCAAAAGTCTCAACACCAGCTTCAGCGCCATGTTGTCCACCCGGATAAAAAAGAACACAATCACGCTGACAAGCACGACGAACAGCAAAAAACTGGTGCCGCAGCGCTTGTGCTGTCTGGAGCTGCGCATGACATCTTTGACATTGAGCGGCCGCCCGCGCTCGATGCAGTTGATACATTTATGTTCCGCACCATGATACATATACAGACGGCGGATATCCTTCATCAGTGAGATCGCAACAATGTATCCCACAAAGATTAAAATGCGGAATACGCCTTCAAGTATCGCCACAAGGCTGGCATTTCTGATATATTTTCCCAACAGATCAGACAGCCAGAAGGGCAGCAACATGAAAAGCGCGACTGCAATGATGACCGAGAGCACCACTGTTACGCCCATCATAATATCCTCCGACTTACTCCCCGATGCCTTTTTTGCGGTATCCTGTGCGGTGCCTTCCTCCTCCTCATAAAAGGACGCTGAGTGCATTGTCACCTTCATGCCGAGTATCAGGGAATCAATAAAGGCAAAAACGCCCCGTATTAATGGAAGTTTTACAAATGCCTTGTCTGCGCAGACTCCTTTATATTCCTCAACCTGTATGTCTATTTCTCCATCCGGCTTGCGCACTGCCACCGCGTATTTTGATTGATTTTTCATCATCACGCCTTCTAAGACAGCCTGTCCGCCTATGCCGGAATACTGTGTTTGTCTCTTCTTTGCCATAGCATTCCCCTTTATAAAATCTTTTCTGTACGACTATAATCCCCGTGTGCATAATAAGAAAGGTTGAGATAGTCTTTACCTCAACCTTTTTGTGCTACTTATTTGCTTTCTACGCCGTACTTCCTATTGAACTTATCAATACGTCCACGAGCTGCCGCAGTCTTCTGCTGTCCTGTGTAGAATGAATGGCATTTTGAACAAACTTCCACGTGGATTTCAGGCTTTGTAGACCCTGTCACAAATGTATTGCCGCAGTTGCAGGTAACAGTTGCCTGATGGTAATTTGGATGGATTCCTTCTCTCATTGTTTTCACCTCTCTATAGTTAATTCAATTTTCATTTTAACTTGTCTTTATAAACAGCTTTTTTAGTATAGCATAGCTTTTTAAGAAGCGCAAGTATTTTCTATATAAATTTCATCTTTTTCACAGTTTCTACAAATTCCATGTTATTTTTGGTGCGGTAGAACATATCTAAGATCTTGTCAACCGCCTCGTCGGACTTGAGTCCATTGAGCGCCTTGCGCATCACGTTGATCGCCTCAAGTTCATCGGCTGTCAGCAGCAAGTCCTCGCGCCTTGTGCCGGACTTTGGAATGTCAATCGCCGGAAATACCCTCTTTTCAGAGAGTTTTCTGTCAAGCACCATCTCCATGTTACCGGTTCCCTTGAACTCCTCGTACACCACATCGTCCATCTTAGAGCCTGTCTCCACGAGCGCCGTCGCCAGTATCGTTAGGCTGCCGCCCTCCCGCATATTTCTCGCTGCCCCGAAAAACCGCTTTGGCATATGCAGCGCTGCCGGGTCGAGTCCGCCGGAAAGCGTGCGGCCGCTGGGCGGAACTGTGAGATTGTAGGCGCGCGTCAGTCTGGTGATGCTGTCTAGCAGAATGCAGACATCTTTCCGGTGCTCGACAAGCCGTTTTGCACGCTCAATCACCATCTCGGCAACCCGTTTATGGTGCTCTGGCAGCTCATCAAAAGTCGAATAGATCACCTCTACATTCGGTCCCTGAATCGCCTCCTTGATGTCCGTCACTTCCTCTGGACGCTCATCAATCAGCAGGATAATCATGTGCATGTCAGGCGCATTTTTCAAAATAGACTTTGCCACCTCTTTTAATAGTGTCGTCTTACCTGCTTTGGGCGGCGACACGATCATACCGCGCTGTCCCTTGCCGACTGGGCTCATCAAATCCATGATGCGCATTGCCACACTCGCGCCCGGCGTCTCAAGACGGATTCGCTGGTCTGGGAAAATCGGCGTCATGTCCTCAAAATTGCGCCTTCTGGTAGCAAACTCAGGCGGAAATCCATTCACCTTCTTTAGATATAACAGTGCGCTGAACTTCTCGTTCATCGTCTTGATGCGCGTGTTTCCCTCGATAATGTCACCGGTGCGCAGACCAAAGCGGCGAATCTGGCTCGGCGCCACATACACATCATTCTCACCGGGAAGAAAATTATCACTCCGGATAAATCCGAAACCGTCTGGCATGACTTCAAGGATTCCCCTCGCCGTGAGACCGCTGTCAAGCTCAGACGGAAATTTCTCCTCCGAAGCCCTGCCCTCTGTCTGTTCCCTCGCTGGACGTTCTGCCGGCCGTTCCGTGACATTTTCCGTGTGCGGTCTGGCTTCTCTGGCTGGGCGTTCTGTCACGTTCTCTGTGTGCTGCCGCTGCTCCGCACTCTGTTCCTTTGCAGGACGTTCACTGTTCTCGGCACTCTGCCCCTCGGCATTCTGCGGCTTTGCCGGTTTGTTCCTGCGCTCATTCTTATTTGCTGTTGCTGCAAACGAAGGCTCTTTCATTCCGCGGAGTACAGGCTTTGGCTCTACGTCCTTTCCCGCCTCCTTGTCCTTCTCATCCTCCTCGAGCATCAGTTCGACCAACTCTGCCTTTTTCAGCCCGCTTATGCGCTTCATGCCGCGGGACTTTGCAATTGCCCTCAGCTCAGCAAGTGCCAGTGATTCGTATTTTTCCCTCATAAAATGTACCAGTTTTTACCTTTCTTCATTATAAATTTATTCCTGAATCCTTCCCCAACAAAAAAAATCCTCTTTGAAAAGCCGCCGCTTTTTTCATAAATGCCGTTTAGTCCAGCTTCCCCGCAATGAGCGTCTTTCCCTGTCTCCATCATATCGTATAAGGATATATTTCTATGAAATAGTATCTTGCCGAAAATGACATGTATTCCCCTTTTGTATATAACACAGCAAGCTCGTTGATCTCAATCATCTCAAGCCAGTCCAAATCAAAACGCACATAGTAAACTGTCTCGTCAATATCTTCACAGATTCCGTGAAAGAGTACATTCTGACCGTCAAAATGCACTGAAGGACATCGCCTTTTAGAACGCTCCAAACCTGATATGCCAGCATCAGCAGGCGCATAGATATCCAGCTCAACATGATAGTGCTGACCGATTAACGGCGTCTGTGTATTATGCCACACGCCCTTGATCGTACCAACTGCCGTTCTCCCAGTCACGTAGGTTACGCACATCTGAACCTCGATCTCATCTATCACAAACCTCATCTATCACCTCTTACGCTATCAGGTTCATCACATTCCTGCGCAGCCACGCAACAATGTAATATAGCACACCTATTTTGTCAATATCAATACTTGTATACGGAAAACATTTCGAAATGCTGTCATGAAACAGATGTAGTCCAAAGATTTTATTATGTTCTAAGTACTTGTCGATTTTATTCTATCGCATTGCAGTTCCAGCAACAGACAAAATCCATGCAGCAGTCGCAGTACAAAGGATTTTTAAGGATTTTACATGTAAGCTGTTATTAGCAGTCAATGCTAATTCCTGTCTGAACAATATCATTATAACTCATTTTTCACAAAATAGGAAGAAGAATTTATTGCGATTTTGAAAGATTTATTATAAAGTATAAGAAGGTTCTGAAAAATTTCTATGAAAATACTAAATAAAAAGGAGAATTTACATATGTCAGCTCAAATGACCACGCAGGAAAAAGCGTTAGCACTCCACAAGGAATGGAACGGCAAAATCGAAACCATCTCAAAAACCCCTGTCAAATCAAGAGAGGCGCTCTCACTGGCCTACACCCCCGGCGTTGCAGAGCCCTGCAAAGTGATTGCTAACGACAAGGAGGCTGCCTATCAGTACACGATGAAAGCAAACACAGTAGCCGTTGTGTCTGACGGAAGTGCGGTGCTCGGACTTGGCAATATCGGCCCCTACGCCGCAATGCCCGTCATGGAGGGAAAGGCAGTGCTCTTCAAGGAATTTGGCGGCGTGAATGCAGTGCCCATCTGCCTTGACACACAGGACACTGAGGAGATTATCAAAGCCGTCACTTGGCTTGCACCCGCTTACGGCGGCATCAACCTTGAGGATATCAGCGCGCCGCGCTGCTTTGAGATTGAAGAGCGCCTCAAGGCTGCTCTCGATATTCCAGTCTTTCATGATGACCAGCACGGCACCGCCATCGTCGTTCTGGCAGGCATCATCAACGCGCTCAAAGTTGTCGGCAAACAAAAAGAAGCCTGCAAAGTCATTGTCAACGGCGCCGGAAGCGCAGGGATCGCGATCACAAAGCTGCTGCTCACCTACGGCTTTACAAACGTAATTTTATGCGATAAGGTCGGCATTGTCTCCACCTCCACCGAGGGACTCAACTGGATGCAGGAAAAGATGGCAAAGATTACCAATCCAAACCACGAGACAGGCAGTCTTGCCGACGCGCTGAAAAACGCAGATATCTTTGTCGGTGTATCTGCCCCCAATATTGTCACACCCGAAATGGTACAGTCCATGGCGCCCGATTCCATCCTTTTTGCGATGGCAAACCCCACTCCGGAAATCATGCCGGACGTGGCAAAGGCAGCAGGTGCACGCATCGTCGGCACTGGCAGAAGCGATTTCCCGAATCAAATCAACAACGTAGTCGCTTTTCCGGGTATCTTTAAAGGTGCGCTCGAGGGACGCGCCACACAGATCACAGAGGAGATGAAGCTCGCCGCCGCAAACGCAATTGCAGGACTTGTGCCGGACAATGAACTCTCCGACGACAACATCATGCCAGAAGCCTTTAACCCGAAAGTCGCAGAGCTTGTCGCAGAGGCGGTCAAGTCCCATATTGTCAAATAGACATGCGCTGGAATGACAAGCCCTACCACACACTCGACTATGAGATGAAAAAAATCTACGGCGAAAAAATCTACAAGATTGCCCTTGATGCCGGCATGACCTGTCCGAACCGCGACGGGTCATGCGGCGTCCGGGGCTGCATTTTTTGCAGTGCAGGCGGAAGCGGCGATTTTGCCGCGAAAAAATCAGCTGATGAGAGCGCTGTGGCTGCACAGCTCGAAAAAGGCGTTCAGTATTTTCACGGCAAGCAAATCGGCAAACGTTTTATCGCCTACTTTCAGGCATACACAAACACCTATGCGCCGGTTCCAAGACTTGATGCACTCTACCGCGAAGCGCTTGAGGTGCCCTCCGTCGCCGGCATCTCCATCGCAACCAGACCAGACTGCCTTGGCAGCGATGTCCTCGCGCTGCTTGACCGTCTGAACAGAGAATATGCTGACAAATTTATCTGGCTTGAGCTTGGACTACAGACCATGCACGAGCACACTGCCCTGCTCATTCGGCGCGGCTATCCGCTGCCCGTCTTTGAACAGGCGGTCAAACGGCTGCAAAGCATCTCCATTCCAGTAATAACACATGTCATTATCGGGCTTCCCGGCGAGACGAAGCCCATGATGCTTGACACTTGCCGTTATTTAGGCAGTCTGGGCATCAGCGGTATAAAATTACAGTTGTTACATATTTTAAAAAATACAGATTTGGTCGAATTATACGAGAAAAAAACCTTTGAAATTCTTGACATGATGGCGTATATTGATATCATCATCTCCTGTCTGGAAATCCTTCCTGCTGACATGGTGATTCACCGCGTAACAGGTGATGGGCCAAAAGAACTGCTCATTGCGCCTCTTTGGAGTCTTGATAAACGGCGTGTCCTAAACACCCTCCACCAAGAGATGAAACGGCGCGGCACTTGGCAGTCAAAATACAGTTCAACTTAATACTTCAAATAAGAAAGGCGTGACAACGATATGACCACAGACCCCCTGACTCTCTACAAACTGATTGTATTATATATGCTCGACAAGGTGAAGTTCAAACTCACCTACTCTCAGATCAGCGGATTTATCCTCGAAAAAGAATACACAAATTTCCTCACCCTACAGCAAGTCATCTCGGACCTTCAGGACGCGGAGCTGATCAAGACAGACGCCTCGATGAACCGTACCTTCTTTTCCATTACCGAGGAAGGACGCAATACACTTTCTTACTTTGGAAACCGAATCGGTGATGCCATCATCGGTGACATTGACACCTTTTTATCCGAAAAACACCTTGAAATCAAAAATGAAGCCTCCATCACCGCCAAATACTACAAAGCGACTTCCGGTGAGTACGAGGCAGAACTGATCGCCCGCGAAAAAGAAATCGAACTGGTCAATATCAAGATTTCTGTTCCCGCGGAGGATATGGCAGAGACCATCTGTGAGAACTGGTATCAGAAAAATGAACAAATCTACAAATATTTAATGGAGGAGCTGATCTAAAGCGCCTCCTCTTTCAGCCGCTTCATATGTTCTCTGATCTTCGCCTCATAGCCGTTCCACGACGGCTCATAGAACGTCTTTCCCGTCAATTCATACGGAAGATACTGCTGTTCTACATAATGATTTTTATAGTCATGTGCATATTTATATCCTGTCCCGTGTCCCAGCTTCGCCGCGCCTTTGTAATGCGCATCCTGCAAATGTGTCGGAATGGGCAGGTTCCCCGTTTTTTGAACCTCCTCCTTCGCTGCAAAAATTGCCACGCATGCCGCGTTGCTCTTGGGTGCACACGCCACGTAGGAAACTGCCTGTGCAAGAATGATCTGTGCTTCCGGCAGACCGACGCGCTCCACCGCAAGAGACGCACTCACCGCCACGTTGAGCGCCATCGGGTCCGCATTGCCCACGTCCTCCGCCGCACAAATCATAATACGCCTTGCAATAAACGCCGCATCTTCGCCCGCATAGAGCATCTTTGCCAGATAGTACACGGCCGCATCTGGGTCGGAACCACGCATACTTTTGATAAATGCAGATATTGTATCGTAGTGGTTATCACCATTCTTGTCATATAACACACGTCTTTTTTGAATGCACTCCTGCGCCACCTCCACTGTAATATGAATCTTGCCGTCTGCGCCCCTGTCTGTTGTCATGACGCCAAGCTCCACGGCATTCAGCGCGTGTCTTGCATCGCCGCCTGAAAGCTCCGCCAGAAATTCCAGCGCCTCCTCATCAATCTCGGCATCATAGCTGCCCATGCCTTTCTCGCTGTCATACACTGCCCGCCGGATTAACTCCTTGATGTCCTGCTTCTCCAGCGGTCTTAATTCAAAGACAATCGACCGCGAGATCAGTGCCCCATTCACTTCAAAATATGGATTCTCTGTCGTGGCGCCGATGAATAGAATGGTCCCATCCTCCACAAACGGCAGCAAATAATCCTGCTGGCCTTTGTTAAAGCGGTGAATCTCATCAATAAATAATATCGTGCGTTTCCCATACATAGCAAGTGTTTCTTTTGCCTTGCTGATAACCGCCTCCATATCCTTCTTGCCGGCAACTGTCGCGTTGATCTGCGTAAATTCAGCGCTTGTCGTATTGGCGATCACCTTCGCCAGCGTTGTCTTGCCTGTTCCGGGCGGACCATAAAAAATAACCGAGCTGATCTTATCTGCCTTGATTGCCCTGTACAGAAGCTTATCCTTCCCGATAATATGTGACTGCCCCACAACCTCCTCCAAAGTCGTAGGGCGGAGTCTTGCCGCCAAGGGAGATTCCTTCTCCTTGGCGGTATTGCTCATATACTCAAATAAATCCATCTCATATTCTCCAATAACATCTGTTTTTATGACTTGTTCTGTGCTGCCACGAGACTCTCGCCGCCGTAAACCTTCCTGAGCTTCGGCTTCTCAATCTTGCCCGTCGGATTTCTTGGTATGTCTGCAAAGATAATTTTGCGCGGACGCTTGTATTTCGGCAGCTTCGTGCAAAATGCATTGATTTCCTCCTCCGTACAGTCCATGCCTTCCTTGATTTCTATGATAGCAGCCGTTATCTCTCCGAGACGCTTGTCCGGGATTCCGATTACCGCCACATCCTTAATCTTATTGTTTGTGCGGAGAAAATCCTCGATCTGGACAGGATAAATATTCTCACCGCCGCTGATGACAACATCCTTCTTACGGTCCACCAGAAAGATAAAACCGTCCTCATCTTCCTGTGCCATATCGCCTGTGTACAGCCAGCCATCGCGCAGGACCTCGTTTGTCGCCTGCTCATCGTTATAGTAACAGGTCATGACACCGGGTCCCTTCACTGCGAGTTCTCCGACCCCGCCGCGCGGCACCTGCCTGCCATCTTCGCCGACAATCTTCACCTGCCAGCCATAACCCGCTTTGCCGATCGCCCCGACCTTATGAATATTCTCGACGCCAAGATGCACGCAGCCCGGTCCGATGGACTCACTCAGTCCATAATTCGTGTCGTACTGGTGGTGCGGGAAGATCTTTTTCCAGCGCTGTATCAAACTCTGCGGAACAGGCTGTGCACCGATGTGCATCAATCGCCACTGTGAAAGTTCATACTCCTCCAGCCTGACATCGCCCCGATCAACCGCATCGAGAATATCCTGCGCCCACGGCACCAGAAGCCACACAATCGTACATTTTTCTTTCGAGACAGCATCTAAGATAAACTCCGGCTTCGTTCCCTTTAATAACACTGCTTTTCCGCCCTCCAGAAAACTGCCAAACCAGTGCATCTTGGCACCAGTGTGATACAGCGGCGGAATGCACAGAAAAATATCCTGTTTGGTCTGCCCATGATGATTCTGCTCCACCTTGCACGAATGCATTAGGCTTTCATGATTATGTAAGATCGCCTTGGGGAATCCTGTCGTGCCCGACGAAAAATAAATCGCGGCATAATCGGCGTCGGTGAGTGCGATCATCGGTGTCTGGCTGGAGCAGTTCGCCGTGAGGCTGTTGTAATCCTCCGCAAAGCTTGGACAACTGTCCCCGACAAAAAATAACAAGCGTTTCTTGCTGATACTCTCTGCGATTTCCTCCACGCGCCCGATAAATTCCGGTCCAAACACAAGAACATCTGCCTCCGCCAGATTCAGGCAGTATTCAATCTCCTCCGGCGCATAGCGGAAATTGAGCGGCACCGCAAGCGCTCCTGTCTTTAGAACACCAAAATAAATCGGAAGCCACTCTAAGCAGTTCATCAAAAGAATTGCCACCTTGTCCCCTTTTTTGATTCCCCGCTCAAGCAGCAGATTGGCAAAGCGGTTCGCCTTCTCATTAAACACACTCCATGTGATTTCCCGACGGTAATGTGTCACCGGGTTTGGCTCCATCAGCTCATATTCTTTCCATGTAACCCGCCGCGTCTCCTTGATTTCCGGGTTGATTTCCACAAGACAAATGTCATTTCCATATAATTTACAGTTTCTCTCTAATATGTCCGTAATCGGCATCGTTGTTCTCCTTTTTCATATTTTTTATATATTGCCTCCGTGCAGCTTATCCATACACATTATGCCATTTTAAAGCATCGAAGTAAACCCCATTTTAACATCTTTATGGTGTCATTCTTACTTTGTGTTACTGTTCACTCCGTTCCAGTAACAGGCAAAAATCCGTTCAAAATTTGCTTCGCAAATGGATTTTTGCTCTTCATGTTGTACGTTTTTTACGGAATGCGCAGTTCAGCGCATTCCTGACCTGTGAATAATAACTACTTTTCTCTTTCCTGCAATACAGGTGTGCAGTTATTTTCCAACATTTCATTACAGAAGTTTTTGTAAATTTTGCAAAATAAATTGACGGAACTTAATTTTTTCACTATCATAGTTATTAGTGTGTTGACTATAATATTATACAATGAAAAGAAAGGAATCAACAAATGAGTGAAACCAAAATCATGCTGGGCAATGAAGCGATTGCCCGCGGTGCTTATGAAGCCGGTGTCAAGGTCTCCAGCGCGTACCCCGGAACGCCCAGCACCGAAATTAGTGAAAATATCGTAAAATACCCGGAAATCTACGCAGAGTGGGCTCCGAACGAGAAAGTTGCCATGGAGGTTGCCATCGGTGCCTCCATCAGCGGCGTGCGCGCTATGGCATCTATGAAAATGGTCGGTGTCAATGTGGCAAGCGACCCTCTCTACACCGTGTCCTACATCGGCGCAAACGGCGGACTGGTTCTCGCAGCGGCAGATGATCCCGGTCTGTACTCCTCTCAAAATGAACAGGACTCCCGCTGCGTGGCACGTGTCGCACAGGTTCCGGTGTTAGAGCCCTCCGACTCACAGGAAGCCAAAGATTTCACAAAACTTGCGTTTGAGTACAGTGAAAAATATGATACACCTGTTATGATACGCACCACCACAAGACTTGCCCACTCACAGGGCCCTGTCACCCTTGAACCGCGCCAAGAAATTCCCGATAAGCCTTACGAGCGCTGCGCTGCCAAGAATGTCATGATGCCAGCCAACGCCAAAGGACGCCACGTTCATGTGGAGAACCGCCTGAAACAGATGGCGGAGGACGCCTGTGATTTTGCGATCAATAAAGCAATCTACAAGGATACTGCTGTCGGCTTTATCACCAGCGGCATTCCTTATACATATGTCGTGGAGGCGATGCCAAATGCCAGCGTGCTAAAGCTTGGACTCGTGCATCCTCTTCCCAGAAAATTAATTGAAGATTTTGCCTCCAAAGTAGAAAAGCTCTATATCTTTGAGGAGCTTGAACCCCTGATCGAAGAGCAGGTCAAATCATGGGGTATCGACTGTATCGGCAAGGAGCTGTTCACCCTTCAAGGCGAGTACAGCGCCAACATGATCCGCGAGCGCGTTCTTGGTATGGAGATTGAGACAGCCGCACCTGCACAGGTGCCAGCGCGTCCGCCAATCCTCTGTCCCGGCTGCCCGCACCGCAGTACCTTCTCCGTATTGAAAAAACTCGGCATTCACGGTGCCGGCGATATTGGCTGTTATACGCTCGGAGCGGTTTCCCCATTGAATATTATTGATACCACGGTATGTATGGGCGCCTCTATCTCAACTTTGCACGGCATGGAAAAAGCAAAGGGAAAGGACTATATCAAGAACTGGGTTGCACTGATCGGCGACTCCACCTTCCTGCACACGGGTGTCAATTCACTGATGAATATGGTTTACAATCAATCGACCGGCACCGTGCTGATCCTCGACAATTCCACCACTGGCATGACAGGCCATCAAGACCACGCCGCGACTGGAAAAATGCTAAACGGCAAGGAGACGAAAGCCATCAGTCTCTATCACTTATGTAAAGCCATCGGCGTAGAACACGTATATGAAGTTGACGCCTTTGATATCGAAGCGCTCGAAACGCTTGTCAAGCGTGAAGTTGCCCGCGACGAAGTGTCTGTCCTGATTGTCTGCGCTCCCTGTGCCCTCCTAAAGTCACAGGCTACCAAGGCAAAATGCATCGCTCTTCCTGAAAAATGCAAGAAATGCGGCATGTGCCTCATCCCCGGCTGCCCTGCTCTCACACAGAACGAGGACGGAACTGTCAAAATCGACGACACCATGTGCAACGGCTGTGGCTTGTGTATGAAACGCTGCAAATTCGATGCTATTGAGCGCGTAGAATAGGAGGATTTTTTATGACTACAAAAAATATTATGATCGTCGGTGTAGGCGGTCAGGGTACACTGCTCACAAGCCGCATTCTTGGCGGCATCATCACGAAAGCGGGCTATGATGTCAAGCTCTCTGAGGTGCATGGCATGGCACAGCGCGGCGGAAGCGTTGTCACCTTCGTTCGCTATGGTGATGCTGTGGCAGAGCCCATCGTGGAGGAAGGACAGGCGGATGTGCTGATCGCCTTTGAACGGCTAGAAGCGCTGCGCTACGCTCATTTTCTAAAAAAGGACGGCGTTATCATCGTCAACGACCAGCGGATTGACCCAATCACCGTTGTGACTGGCGCTGCACAATATCCAGAAAATATCATTGAAACGCTGAAAAAAGAACACAATGTTGTCGCTGTCGATGCGATGGCAGAAGCCAAAAAGCTTGGAAATGCAAAAATATTCAACACCATCATAATCGGCGTTGCAGCAAAACGTATGGACTTTGACAAAAAGCAGTGGCTCGAAGTCATTGAGAACACTGTGCCACCGAAAACCATTGAGCTCAACAAGGCAGCCTTTGAAGCTGGATATGCACTCGTGTAAACTCATTTTTACTCATTTTTTATTAAAATAGGAAATAAAGGAGATATATATGCCAAAAAGAAATGATATCAACAAGGTTCTGATCATCGGCTCCGGTCCGATCATTATCGGGCAGGCATGTGAGTTTGACTACTCTGGAACACAGGCATGCAAGGCGCTTCGCAAACTTGGATATGAAATCGTTCTGGTAAACTCAAATCCCGCAACGATCATGACAGACCCCGAAATCGCAGATGTGACCTACATTGAACCTTTAAATGTGCGCCGTCTGGAACAGATCATCGCAAAAGAACGCCCCGATGCACTCCTTCCCAATCTCGGCGGTCAGTCTGGTTTGAATTTATGTTCTGAACTCGCTAAGGAGGGTATTCTCGACAAATACCACGTGCAGGTGATCGGCGTGCAGGTCGATGCCATCGAGCGCGGCGAGGACCGCATCGAATTCAAAAAGTCTATGGATGCCATCGGTGTTGAGATGGCAAGAAGCGAGGTTTCTTACAGTGTCGAGGAAGCGCTTGCCATCGCGGACAAGCTTGGATATCCTGTCGTGCTGCGCCCTGCCTACACCATGGGCGGTGCAGGCGGCGGACTTGTATACAACAAAGAGGAATTAAAGACTGTCTGCGCGCGCGGCCTACAGGCAAGTCTCGTCGGTCAGGTGCTTGTGGAAGAGTCTATTCTGGGCTGGGAGGAGTTAGAGCTGGAAATTGTGCGGGATGCAGAGGGGAACATGATTACTGTATGCTTTATTGAAAACATCGACCCGCTGGGTACTCACACCGGCGATTCCTTCTGCTCTGCCCCCATGCTCACCATCTCCGAGGAGCTGCAAAAAAGGCTGCAAGAGCAGGCTTACCGCATCGTGGACTCTGTCAAAGTCATCGGCGGCACCAACGTACAGTTCGCCCATGACCCTGTCACAGACCGCATTGTCGTGATCGAAATCAATCCCAGAACCTCCCGTTCCTCCGCACTCGCCTCCAAGGCGACGGGCTTCCCAATCGCACTCGTCTCCGCCATGCTCGCCGCAGGACTGACGCTAAAGGAAATCGAGTGCGGCAAATATGGCACGCTCGATCAGTATGTACCCGGCGGCGACTATATTGTAATCAAATTCGCGCGCTGGGCATTCGAGAAATTCAAGGGTGTCGAGGACAAGCTCGGCACACAGATGCGCGCTGTCGGTGAGGTCATGAGCATCGGCAAAACCTACAAAGAAGCGTTCCAGAAAGCAATCCGAAGTCTTGAAACTGGCAGATACGGGCTGGGACACGCGAAGGATTATGACGCAAAATCAAAAGAAGAACTGCTGCTCATGCTGGCACATCCCTCCAGTGACCGCCATTTTATCATGTATGAAGCACTGCGCAAAGGCGCCACTGTGGATGAGATCTTTGACATTACCAAGGTAAAACACTACTTTGTAAAACAGATGCAGGAGCTTGTCGAGGAGGAGGAAGCACTCGCACAGTCCAAGGGGGCGCTTCCTTCCGACGAAGCACTGATTTCCGCAAAGAAAAATGGTTTTTCCGACAAATATCTGAGTCAGATCTTGGCAATCCCGGAAGAACTTATCCGCAACAGGCGGCTTGAACTTGGCGTGGAGGAAGCGTGGGAGGGCGTCCATGTCAGCGGCACACCCGACAGCGCGTACTACTACTCTACCTACAATGCATCGGACAAGAATCCTGTGCATACAGACAAGCCAAAGATTATGATTCTGGGCGGCGGACCAAACCGTATTGGACAGGGCATCGAATTCGATTACTGTTGCGTTCATGCCTCTCTTGCCCTAAAGGAGCTTGGTTTCGAGACCATTATTGTCAATTGCAATCCTGAAACGGTCTCAACAGACTATGATACCTCCGACAAGCTCTACTTTGAACCGCTGACGCTAGAGGATGTGCTCAGCATCTATCACAAGGAGAAGCCGCTCGGCGTCATCGCGCAGTTTGGCGGTCAGACGCCGTTAAACCTCGCCTCAGAGCTTGAGCAAAACGGCGTAAAAATCCTTGGTACACCGCCTTCTGTCATTGATCTGGCGGAGGACCGCGACCTGTTCCGCTCCATGATGGATAAATTAGGCATTCCAATGCCCGAAGCAGGTATGGCAACGACTGTTGAGGAGGCACTGGCAATCGCCGGCAAAATCGGTTATCCTGTCATGGTACGCCCCTCCTATGTGCTAGGCGGCCGCGGCATGGAGGTTGTCTACGATGATGAGAGCATGGCAGGTTACATGAACGCTGCTGTCGGCGTGACCCCTGACAGACCGATTTTGATCGACCGCTTCCTGAACCATGCTCTTGAGTGTGAGGCAGACGCCATCAGCGATGGCACACATGCTTTTGTCCCAGCCGTCATGGAGCACATTGAACTTGCGGGCGTCCACTCCGGCGACTCTGCTTGCATTATCCCGTCGGTGCACATCTCAGCGGAGAACGTGACGACCATCAAAGAATATACCAAGAAAATCGCTGAGGAGATGCATGTCAAAGGTTTGATGAACATGCAGTACGCCATCGAGAAAGGCAAAGTCTATGTGCTTGAAGCCAACCCGCGCGCGTCGCGCACCGTGCCGCTTGTCTCCAAGGTATGCAATATCCGCATGGTGCCGCTTGCGACAGATATCATCACCGCCGAGATTACCTCACGCCCTTCACCAGTTCCCACGTTAAAGGAGAAGGACATTCCGTACTATGGTGTCAAGGAGGCTGTATTTCCGTTCAACATGTTCCCGGAAGTGGACCCTGTCCTCGGACCGGAAATGCGCTCGACTGGCGAAGTTTTAGGGCTCTCACCCTACTACGGGGAAGCATTCTACAAGGCGCAGGAGGCGACGCAGACCCAGTTACCGCTTAGCGGAACCGTCTTAATCTCCGTCAACAGCAAGGATAAGCCTGAAGTTGTCGAGATTGCGCAGCTCTTTAAAGAAGCAGGCTTTGAGATTATCGCTACCAGCGGAACATACAAAGCTATCTCCGAGGCAGGCATCGAGGCAGAACCTGTCAAAAAGCTCCACGAAGGCCGCCCACACGTCCTTGACCTGATCACCAACGGCAAGATTGATCTCATCGTGAACTCTCCTGTCGGCAAGGAAAGTGTCCATGACGACAGCTATCTCAGAAAAGCTGCAATCAAGGCGCGGATTCCCTATATGACCACCCTTGCTGGGGCAAGAGCCACCGCGAAGGGTATTCTGTATATCAAGAAAAACGGAAATGCGGACGTGAAATCCTTACAGCAGCTTCACAGCGAAGTTCGGGATAAAACAGCAGAAATTGAGTAGAAAATAGGAAAGATTTCAAATGAAAAAGGACTGTGGCTTACAGTCCTTTTTCATTCCACTGGGTAGTGTAAAATAATTTGTGTCTTTGGTAAAAAATGGCTCCTTTTTGGTAAGAATTAAGATATGGAAATTCTTATCGAAAAGGAGTATTTATATGGCAATGGCAAAGGAACAGATTCGACAGATTATTGCAGACAACAACTTAAGCAGCGTGGCGGATGTCTACACCTTCCTGAGGGATGGCTTCAAGAACATTCTCCAGGAACTCATGGAAGCAGAGATGGACGTGGCCCTGGGCTATGAGAAGAACCAAAAGGGGGACATGGAAACCACCAACAAGCGCAATGGTCATTCCCCGAAGAGGCTAAAGAGCCAGTATGGGGAGTTCCAGATTGACGTTCCCCGGGACAGAAACGGCGAATTTGAGCCGAAGATTGTGCCAAAATATCAGAGGGACGTCTCAGGAATCGAGGAACAGGTCATCTCGCTCTATGGCAGAGGAATGAGCACCAGGGACATCCATGACCAGCTGCTGGACCTCTATGGGATAGAGATGTCCGCAGAGATGGTCAGCAAGATTACGGACAAGATCCTGCCGGAAATCAGGGAGTGGCAGTCCAGGCCCCTGAACCCGGTTTACCCTTTCGTGTTCATGGACTGCATCCACTACAAGGTCAGGGAGGATGGGCGTATCCTGAGCCGTGCGGCCTACGTGGTGCTGGGAGTTACGACAGAAGGGCACAAGGAGATACTCAGCATCACGGTAGGCGCCAACGAAAGCTCAAAGTTCTGGCTGGGGATGTTAAGCGATCTCAAGAACCGGGGAGTACAGGATGTGCTGTTTTTCTGCGTGGACGGGCTTCCTGGATTTAAAGTGGCGATCAGCGCCGTATTCCCGCAGTCTGAGATTCAGCGCTGTGTCATCCACATGCTGCGTAACTCCTTCAAATATGTGAACTACAGTGACCTGAAAAAATTTGCTTCCGATTTCAAGGCAGTATACAATGCTCCAAACGAGAAAGCCGGGCTGGAGGCACTGGCAGATATCAGGGAGAAATGGGGAAAGAAGTACCCCTATGCAGTCAGCAACTGGGAAAACAACTGGGAGGATGTCAGCCCGTTCTTCCAGTTTCCTGATGAAGTACGCCGCATTATGTACACAACAAATATCATTGAGGGGCTGAACCGCCAGTACAGGAAAGTCACCAAGACAAAAAGTGTGTTTCCAAGTGACAGCTCACTGGAAAAGATGCTCTATCTGGCCAGCCTGAATGTGGCAAAGAAGTGGACCCAGAGATACCGGAACTGGGATCAGGTACTGAATCAGCTGACAGTCCTCTATGGAGAACGACTGACACAGTATCTGTAAAAAGGAAAGTCTGGGGCAGCGTATCCTGAAAGGAATGCTGCTGTCCCCATCCTTATCCCGTCGGCATTTATAGTATTGCCAGAAACCTCCATCCTTATTCCAGAGGCCGGGTGTGGGCAGAGCCCACGAAAAGAAGCAGACGGGATGTTTTATTTTGATGCAAAAAATTAGAAAAATCTGTATAAAGGTGTGCAGATTGGTAATACTATAATCAGTAAGATAAATCGACAACAAAATCAATCTCAAGATTCGACACAGTATTGTACATATCTGGATTTTACCAGAAGGATTTTTCATCTATAGACACAGAAAAATTTACAGCCTCAAATTTTTCCACCTGTGCGGTTGAAATTCCAAAATCAGGCACATAAATCTGACGTATCCGTTTCAGCTTTTGGCATCACAAAAGAAATCCGTTCATGACGGAACCATGTATCTTCATATCTATTCTGATAAACCATTTCAATAGCAGCAAGGGCACTGCTTCCATGTTCTGACCATGACATCCCATTGTGTTTCTGTCTCTGGGCAACCAGTATGTCATTTGATTTTTCTACTGGATTGCTGGAATTTCGCAGCCCCAGTCCAGCCCTTACGGCATAACATGTTATGCTGTATTCTTTCCGTTTTAGATAGTTTATCTGTTCATCAAGCCACTTTTGATTCTTTATTATGGCAGGGGACAGTCCTTCCAGATAACTTACTGCATTTTTTACGTCTCCGACCCACAGGATGCGCAGCAGTTTTTCGAGTATCTTATTCCGGGCTTCTTTTCCCTTTACTGCCATGCTCAGCAGCTCCTGGCACTTTTTCTTTAAGTGGTACCAGTTAATAATTACTGTATATGGATGGAATGTAAACATTTCCTCTATACTGCTTTTTATATTTCTTGCCCCATCCGTAAAGAATACAAGCCTGTTCTGCAGCAGTCCATAAAAATAAGAAATGACAGCAGGGAACACATTGCTTTTTTCATTCCGCATGCTGTCAGGACATATGTATCCTGTCCTTTCTGGATATGTATCACTGTGTTTTCCACATATTTTGCACCTTTTTCAGCATCCGGATCCCGGGAGTCTTTCTGGTGTTTCACCCCGACATCGTCTATTGATACATACACACATTCTGATGATGACGGCTCCATATCCAGTTCCTTGGCGGTAAATGGTATTTTTTCATCACGGGACGCGTTAACTGCGTCAATGATGCTGCTGACTGTCTGGATATCAGCTTCTGTCTTTTCTGGAATCATGGGATCAGTAATGCTGGAAGAAAGGCAGACTCCCTCCATGGGCAGACCTGTTTCAGCGTCTAATCCATACATTTTCAGGACTTTTCCCGTTGTTTTTTCCAGTTCGTCTGATATCCGGCTTCCGGCTCGTTCTATACAGTCTGAAAGGGTACGCAGTTTCATGGCCTGGTCTGCATCACGGTGCTGGAAAAGGCTGAGCATTTCTGCTGCATCCCTGTAACTGAGTTTTGTACAGAGTTTACACGACAGATTCAGATAACCATTGCTATAAAGCCTTTCCTTTGGCTGTATGGACTGTGCCAGATCCTCCATAACACTGACAGAGCGGTCTCGGAAACTCTTTAAGCCCGAATTTCCGCTCTTTTTTCATGTTCTTCTTTTTTGCTTTCCTCCATATCCCGGAAAACATTTTTGTTAAATTTTCAAAAAAGTATTGACATATAAGTCAAAATGTGCGGCGCGTTTGGTGACCATATACGCCAGTCACCAAACGCGCCCCTTGTAGTTAAGAAGCGTCTGTGCCACACGCACAGCATTAAACTAAACTACTAGGAGGTGCACTTTATGATCAAGTACTGGCAGCCCATGCAAGATTACAAGTACTTTCTCAACGAATCCAAAGTCCATTTCGATTCCTCTGAAAGAGTCCGGCTCCATACGGAGCTTTGGAAACCATGGCAGAAACTCCGCCTTTTCGATACCGATAAGGCCATGGAGTTCCTTCTGCCCTTTTACTCCAACACTGGCAGGCCCGCTAAGAACCAGCCACAAATCTTAAGGTCTTTTATCCTTTTCTTTCTTCTATTTTCAGAAGGTTTGGCCAAGCTATCCCTTACCCTTTGGGTCGACAGGCTCAAACATGACCGCCTCCTTGCCGCTCTCATCGGCTGCACTACGGATTCCCTGCCGCCCCTCGGTTCTTATTTTGACTTCATGGACAGGCTCTGGGCTGCACCGCCAACGGACTTATATGCGCGGGACAAACTGCTTCCGGCTTCCTGGAACACCAAAAAGCCGGATAAGCCCAAAGGCAAAAAACAGAAAGCACAGGAGGCAAAGCCCAAAATCACAGAATCTATCGAAAAACGGCTCATGAGCGGGAAGGATATCCCTTTTAACTTTGAAGGGCGGCTGCAGCGCTTCTTCTATCACGTGGCTGTCCTGCCTTCCATGGAATCCGGC
>Ga0137308_101114_pt1 | contig 30592 bp, 29 predicted proteins | sample Inofrocosms_June_FD_97181 | JGI IMG/M metagenome (GOLD analysis project Ga0137308, IMG submission 97181) | Mouse cecal microbial communities from Vienna, Austria - N-Acetylneuraminic and N-Acetylglucosamine D2O microcosms_June | ecosystem: Host-associated > Mammals > Digestive system > Large...
TATATATGTTAGAGTGTAGGTTCATGATACTTTGTCGAAAAAATACAAGGAGGTAAGCGATGAAAGTAGATAGCAATATTACCCTGTTTGTGGGCGGTCAGCCCGGAGACAGTCTGGCCACGGAGGGTTCAGGAAAGAAACAGGAAAACAGAAAAACCATATTTGCGGGAGATTTGAATCCTCAGGAAAATTCTCTTCAGAGCCGTATTGAGCAGAGGAAAAAGGAAGCTCAAAAGCAGGCAATGAAGGTAGTCGGGGATGCCTTTGACGGTGACAAGGCCATCGACGAGGACATTGAAAAGAGACACCAAAATATTGAAGAGCTGGTGGAAGACCGTCAGAGATTATTGGATGAAAAGGCAGGCGTTGACGCCCGCGCGGAAGATTTGGAGAAAGCCTATGAAGCAGGCGAAGTCAGCGCGGAGGATTATGCCGTCGAAAAGAAAAACCTGAGGGAGGAAACACAGGTTTATGAAAATCAGATTTCTGCCAATGAGAATCAGGTGGAGCAGGAAAACAGCACTATCCGTGCCACAAAAATAGAGAAGCTGAAGCATCGCGAGATGGATAAGGCTCAAGAGCAGGCAGAGGATATTCTGGATGCTGCCAGAGACGAAATTGTAGGTATGGTGGTGGAGGAAGGCAAGGATCACATCGAAGAGGAGGCCGAGAAGAGAGAAGAGCAGGCAGAAGAGATCAAGGAAGAGAAGGAAGAACTGGAAGAGCGTATCGAGGAACAGAAGGAACACCGCAAAGAAGAGGAAGAACTTCTGGAAGATATGCCTACGGAAGAAATGCTTACTTTCGACAAGATGCAGACCGATGTGAAACAGGAAGTGCAGAACATATTGAATAAAATGAAGCTGATCCAAGAAGATATCAAAGGTGCGGCTGTGGACACTACCTGTTGATCAGGAATATGAATACCCGCGGGCAAAAGCCGATTGTACATTCAGGCATTTATTGCAGTTGTTTGTACATTTCGGCGGCTGTCCGCGGTTTTTCTGTACTGGAATGATAAGTATGCTTCGAAGAAGCTTTTGTTTCTGTCGGAAACAAGTCATAAGTGTAAAGAGGAACCTAGAGCACACTTTCCACATACCTTATAGAAAGGTTTGCGGAGGTTATTTGATGGCTTTAGTAGTGATGGATGCCGGACACGGGGGAAGCAATCCCGGTGCCACGTACAACGGACGGCAGGAGAAGGATGATGCGCTGGCATTGGCATTGGCAGTCGGGCGCATTCTGGAACAGAACGGGGTGGATGTGTATTATACCAGAACCACGGATATTTATGAATCTCCCTATCAGAAGGCGATGGAAGGAAATGCTTTGGGGGCGGATTATTTCGTATCCATCCATCGTAATTCCAGTCCTTATCCTAACCAATATACAGGAATAGAGACATTGGTTTACAACAGGTACGGAGAAGCGGCGCGTCTGGCACGCAATATCAATGACCAGCTGGTTCAGGTGGGATATGAGGATCAGGGTGTCAATGAGCGCACGAATCTGGTGGTGTTAAATAGGACAGAGATGCCTTCCGTGCTGGTAGAGGTGGGATTTATCAATACGGACGCGGATAACCAGCTTTTTGACGAGCGTTTTGACGAGACGGCAAACGCCATTGCGCAGGGCATTCTGGAAACGATACGGACTGCCTGAAAGGAAAGCGGATCAATCATTTCATATGGGAATCAAACAGAGTTGTAGCAATAAGAACGCTTTACGCATAGTATATAATAAAACTTTGCGAAAGGCGTTTTTATATTGCAGAAGGAATTTACATATCTGGGAAGGCTGTTGGCAGTGATCTGTCTGGCAGTTCTTACCGACACATGCCTGGGAAGCTTCCGAAACGAAAACACCGGAATGCAGGGTGTTCGGGAGCCTGCAGCAGTACAGGGTGCCCGGGAGCCTGCAGAAGTACAGGGTGCCCGGGAGCCTGCAGAAGTACAGGGTGCCCGAGAGCCTGCAGAAGTACAGGGTGTTCGGGAGCCTGCAGAAGTACAGGGTGTTCGGGAGCCTGCAGAAGTACAGAGTGCTCGGGAGCCTGCAGAAGTACAGGGTGTTCGGGAGCCTGCAGAAGTACAGAGTGTTCGGGAGCCTGCAGAAGTACAGGGTGCCCGAGAGCCTGCAGCAGTACAGAGTGCTCGGGAGCCTATTGTAATACAGGTATCTCAGACTCCGGGAGAAAGCGGGAAGGAACTGTCGGGAATATTACAGCTGGCAGGTTCGGCTTCTATGGAAAAGCTCTCCGATGCTTGGGCGGAAAGCTTTATGGAGAAATATCCCAATGTCAGAGTGACGGTTGAGTATATCGGCTCCGGAGGAGGGATTGCGGCGGCAGTCTCCGGCAGCGCCGATATCGGAAATTCGTCCAGAAGCGTAAAGGAAGAGGAAAAGGCGGAAGGAGCGGTGGAGAATCTGGTAGCTCTTGACGGAATTGCCATATGTGTGGATTCTTCCAATTCCGTCGGAAATCTGACCAAACAGCAGCTGTCCGACATCTATACGGGTGTTGTGAGAAACTGGTCCGAATTGGGAGGATCCGACACTCCTATGGTGGTTATGGGGCGGGAGGCCGGCAGCGGCACCAGATTGTCTTTTGAGGAGGTTTTGGGTTTGGAGAACAAATGTGATTATGCAAACGAACTGAACAGCACCGGTGCCGTTATGGCGAAAGTCGCAGTCACTCCGGGAGCTATCGGTTATGTGTCCGCGGACATTGTGGATGATTCCGTTTCGGTATTGTCTCTGGACGGAACGGCGCCCACGGCGGAAAATATCAGAGAGGGAACCTATCCCTTGCGCCAGCCCTTTGTAATGGTAACGAAAGGTGATATAGAGGAACAAGACGAGCTGATTCAGGCGTGGTTCGACTATGTATACAGTGAGGAAGGACAGAACATCGCGGCACAGACGGGATTGGTCAGAATTTATTAAGCCGTAGAGGAAATTGACAGACGGCAGAACGGAAAGGATGGTAGGCTTGAAACATGATTCGGCGAGGAAGGCAGCGGTAGAAGGCGCAGCGCAGGCAGTCTTTACATTGTGCGGCTGTTTTTCCGTATTTGCAGTAATTTTTATTACTTTATATATGATGGTTGGGGGTGTGCCTGCCGTCTTCAAGGTGGGCATAAAAGAAATTCTCTTTCGTTCCGTCTGGGAGCCTGTGGCGGCGGAGCCGAAATACGGGATTTTGTACATAATATTGACTTCGGTTATAGGTACAGGGCTGGCTGTTATGCTGGGCGCCCCCGTGGGAATATTGACGGCGGTTTTTCTGGCGGAAATGGCGGAACGACGGATGGCAGCGGTGATAAGATCCGGGGTGGAGCTTATGGCTGGAATCCCTTCCGTGGTGTACGGCCTTCTGGGCAATTATCTGCTCAATCCTCTGATGTACAGGCTGGAACAAAAAATTTTTGCAGGTTCACGGACGCATCAGTTTACGGGCGGTTCCAATCTTCTTTCCGCTGTTTTTGTGCTGGCCATAATGATATTGCCTACCATAATCAGTGTCAGTGAGACGGCCATCAGAGCGGTGAGCCCAGACATTAAAGCAGCGTCGCTGGCTCTGGGGGCTTCCCGCACACAGACCATTTTTAAATCCGTCCTTCCGGCAGCCAAGTCCGGTGTGGTAACGGCAATCGTGTTAGCAGTGGGCAGAGCCATAGGGGAAGCCATGGCCATCACACTGGTGTCCGGGAACAGCGTGAATCTTCCCCTGCCGTTTCATTCGGTTCGCTTCCTGACATCGGCCGTTGTCACCGAAATGAGTTATGCCCAAGGAACCCATAGACAGATGCTGTTTACCATAGGACTGCTACTGTTTCTGTTCATTATGATAATCAATATGATATTGAATCATGTGTTGAAGAAGGGAAGGGAAACTTGAGGGATACTATTTATCAGAAACACAGACATCCGGGGGAGTTGTTTCTGGAGGCGGCCATATACGGTGCGGTGTCCGTGTCGGTCACGCTGCTGTTAGGGATTATGGTCTGTGTTTTGGCGAAAGGGACGCATAAGATCAGCTGGAGCTTTTTGACCTCTGTCACAAGTAATCTGAGACAGACGGTGGGAATTGCGGGTAATCTGCTGAATACTTTGTATATGATCGTTATGACGCTCTTCATCGCCGCTCCCCTCGGCGTGGGAGCGGCGATCTATTTGAATGAATATGCAAAGCCGGGGAAGCTGGTGAACCTGATTGAATTTACCACGGAAACCTTATCCGGCATTCCCTCTATTATTTACGGTTTGTTCGGAATGACCTTTTTCGGGGATGTATTACGGCTGAATTATTCTCTGCTGAGAGGTGCGTTGACTCTGTCGCTGATGGTGCTTCCGCTGATGATAAGGAACACACAGGAGGCGTTGAGAACGGTTCCCGACAGCTACCGAAGCGGAGCCTTGGGGATGGGCGCCACCAAATGGTACATGATACGTACCGTACTCCTTCCTTCCGCAATGCCGGGGATTTTGACCGGCATTATTTTGTCCGTGGGCAGAATCATGGGCGAATCCGCAGCTCTTTTGTTTACCGCCGGAAGCGGCAGACTTTTGCCCAAGCTGGGAAACGGGCTGGCGGGCAGTCTGCGTGCACTGGGAGGAAAAGTGATGGAATCGGGAGGAACACTGACCGTAGAACTTTACCAACAGATGCAGAACGGGCAGTATGAGACGGCTTTCGGCATAGGCTGTGTGTTGATGGTATTGCTGTTTTTGTTAAATCTGTTGATGAAGCTGGCCGCAAGGAAAGCACGTTAGAATACGGTTCATAATTTGGCGGCTGACGGCGCTGTATGCCGGCACCTTATATCCGGCGTAGATTGAAAACGGAGCGCAGACCAATGCAGCCGTGATGCGAATGATCGGAGATTATATAAATTGCCTGAGTCGGCCGGACCGGTATGTCCGAAAGTGGGAGGAAAATGGAAAACAGCAAAATATCGGTAAAAAACCTGAATCTTTATTATGGTAAAAACCATGCGCTGAAAAATGTGGATATGGAAATCAGGGATCGTGCCGTTACGGCGCTGATCGGCCCCAGCGGCTGCGGAAAGTCTACCTTCTTGAGATGTATCAACCGTATGAATGATCTGGTGGGAAATGTGAAGGTTGAGGGGCAGATTCTGCTCGACGGCGAGGATATCTATGACAGGAGGGTGGACATTACATCCCTCCGGAAAAAGGTGGGCATGGTATTTCAGCAGCCCAATCCCCTTCCCATGAGTATCTATGACAATATTGCATACGGCCCCCGAATCCACGGAATCAGATCCGGACGGGAGCTTGACAGGATTGTGGAAGAGTCTCTTCAAGGGGCGGCCATTTTAGAGGAAGTGAAGGATCGGCTGAAAAAGCCGGCCTTGGGACTTTCCGGAGGGCAGCAGCAGAGACTGTGCATCGCAAGAGCCTTGGCGGTGGAACCGGAAGTGCTTTTGATGGATGAACCGATGTCGGTATCGAAATTGCACATTTGAAAAGTACTGTAAAATGGGCACCTCACCAAAATTATTGATTTTTATATATAAACAAGTTATAATTGACTCAACAAATCGGGACTGGGAGAATGATTATGAAAGAAAAAATGAAAAGAATAATGGATAGACTCCACCAATATAATTCTTCTGATATGGCGTTCCTGGCTTTTGGGCTTAGCAAGGAGATAGAATATGATGCTTTGGTAGTCGCACCGAGTTATACACCTTATAAGCTGAAAATGGATCAATACTGTAGGGTAACAACACTCCAGGAAGGCGCATACATTGCTGGCTATCTTGTAGAAAAAGATGGTATAAAGATAGCATGGATAAAAATTGGATCATCCGATGCTAATTGTATTGACCATATTGCTGTTTGTGCAGAACTGAATTTTAAGAAAATGGTTTTTATTGGAGCGGTAGGTGCATTGAAAGATAGTTTTAATCTTGGTGATATATGTACCCCTGAGTATTCTATCTCTGGAGGGTATGCAAATACATACCTGAAAGAATCAATCAAAGACTATGTACCATTTGAAAAAGTGACTCCTGATATGGAATATGTTGATCATGTGATTTCCATTGGAAAGGAACATGGCTATGTGGTCAGAAAAGCCTCTGTTTTTTGCACGGCATCCATTGCTCTGGAATACTATCATCTGGATGAAATTAAAGAGTTTAATACTGATTTAATAGAGATGGAAACCAGTTCGTTTTATCTTATGGCAGATTTGCTGGAAATTCCAGGTATTGCATTGCTTGTTGTATCAGATAATTCGGCAACTGGCACTGCACTCGTAGGAAGGACAAAAGAACAACAAGAGAAATATGATGAAGGTAGGAACAATATATTACCGAATTTGATTTTGACAGTGGCAAGAGATAAATAGTTTTCTTTTGCACGGATAAACGTGACGGCTCAAAAAAGGAATTCAATATCTGTACAAATTCCTGCTTGTTAAACCGAAAGATATAAAGATACTTTTCCTATCAAAGAGTATCTTTTTTCTTTAGCTTAAAACAAGAAAGAATTATTTATGCGCAAAAAGTTATAATAAAAAGGATAGTGTAAATTCCTATTGCTGAGCTGCTCCAAATTGCTGAGCTGCTCCAATTTTCTCTGCTACAAAAAATCAAAGGGATATGCTGTTATAAAAGCGTCATATCCCTTTTCTATGTCTATAATCATTCCGTACCTTTGAACATCTGCAAACAAAGCTTCTTCAATATTTTCTGCGCTTTTTCATCAAGCCCGGTTTGAGCAAGATAATTTATCACTATATTTGACATATCCTCTGCTGTGACAGGGCGCTCTTCGCGGATTTCCTCAGCTTTTTCAAACATGATACTCATTATTTCGGCAATCTGGGCAGTGTCTGTATCCGCAGGCACGCTGTTATAGGCTTCTTTCATATCCCTTAGAATACTCATCATGATATCGCGCAGTCTGATCATAGATGCTTCGGAGGCGGTAATCTTCTCGGCATTCATACGATTAATGTCATGATTTGCCTCTCTGCGTGCTTCCGGTGTTTCCCTTACATAGTCTTTTAACGCATCAATCCCAAAGTCAATCATGGCATTTCTTGACTGAAATGCCGGAGCATTGGCATCTTCAAAATAGGTCTGTACATAGTCAAGAAAGCGGGGGAAATTCTTACTTTCAATCATCATGCTTAAAATCTGGCTGTTCACTTTGCCGGACAATATCTGAAATAATGCCTGATTACTAAGTCCAAGCTCGCTTAATTCCACATTCTTTCTCATTCTCACATCGGTCAATCCCAACAAATAATCTGCTGAAACATTAAAAAATAATGCCAGCTTTGCTAACACATCATGACCGACAGTCGCAGTCTTTCCGCTTTCAATTCGGCTGATTACTGATATAGGAATACCCGTCTTTTCGCTAAGTTCAGTTTGCGACAGATTCATGCTTGTTCGTAGATCGCCGATGCGCTCATTGATTGTTCCGCCCAATTCACTCATACATACTATCCTTTCTTGGCTTTCTGATTCTCATTATATAAGCTCTTTTGCAAATTTGCAAAAAATTGTGTTGATGTGTTTGATTTTTTGCCGATGTGTCGATTTTCAAGTATTTTTGAAAATTAATGGTATGCTCTCTTTACAGCGAAATGCTGACACATGCGCATGTGTGTTACCCGTTGTTTAACCACCGGAAAGGGGGCACATGATTTGAATAAAGAAATGCTTACTGAAAAGTTAATCAAAAACTATCCATTAGATTATACGGCATTGCTTGAGGCAGCGGCAAATCAGTCGGAACAGATTAGCTAATGTCCATTTTTACAGAAGTAAAGGAACAATTAAGGCTGCGGGATGTTGCAGAGTATTACGGATTGCATATCAACAGAGCCGGATTTACCAACTGTCCGTTTCATCAGGAACGGACACCCAGCATGAAACTATATGATAATCATTTTTACTGCTTTGGCTGCCAGAGCAGCGGAGATGCTATCACGTTGGTGGAGAAGCTCTTTGGATTGCAACCGCTTGAGGCAGCGAAAAAACTTCAACATGATTTCGAACTTGCAGAAGTATCCTATGACTACCAAAAAGAAGCAAGCGTATATCGTGAGCGTCAGAAATCGATTCGGAAAGAATTGGAGTTTAAGAAATGGAAAGCTGCTACCTTTCTGCTTCTGACAGATTATTGTCACCTGCTTCGCAAATGGAAAGAAGAATATGCACCAAAGAATTTTGAAGAACCCTTGCATTCGTTGTTCGTGGAGAGTTTGCAGGAACTGGTTAAAATGGAATATTATTGCGATTTGTTCCTATATGGTACGGACGAGGATATAAAAGAGTTCAAAGAATATGAAGAAAGGCTGGTAAAGAGAATTGCAGACAGAATCCGTGATTTCAGACAATCAGACTTGGGAAGAACCAATTCCAATCTCGGAAACGAAAGATGATCTTCCTGTGTTTCCGGTTCATTGTTTCCCATCTGCTGTCGGTGAATACATAACGGCGTTGTCCGAAAATACGCAGACAAGCGTTGATATGGCTGCAGTGGTAGCACTTGGAATACTGGCAGTTGCCACGCAGCGTTACTACCGGATAGAGGGAAACAGCGGCTATTACGAACCGCTTAACCTATATGTCCTATTGGTCGCAGAACCGGGAGAACGCAAATCTTCTATTATGCAGAGTTTTGTCCGTTTTCTCAATGACTATGAGGAAAAGAATCATGTCAGGCTTTATGCCGATGATTGTTCTTCGGAGGCACTTACAACCCTGCTGGCGGAGAATGACGGTCTTATGGCTGTCATCTCTGCAGAAGGGAGCATTTTTGACATTATCGCAGGCAGATACACCGGACAGAAAGTGAATCTCGATGTATGGCTAAAAGGGCATTGCGGAGATGAAATCAGAGTTGATCGGAAAAATCGGGATGCGGAATATATACACAATCCAAGACTGACAACAATGCTCGCTGTCCAGCCGAGCGTTCTGGAAGAAGTAATGAAAAATCGAGTTATGAATGGCAGAGGACTCATCGCACGCTTTCTTATGGCAATACCTGCTTCCAGAATCGGGAAACGTATTTTTTTATCCCAGGCAATTCCAAAAAGTTCTGTAAGCGGCTTTCAGAGTGTTTTAGAGGGTATCTTTCTCTCTGCTGGTAACAGGGAAATGCAGACTATCCGTTTATCCGAGGAAGCGAGAATTATCATTGAAAATTATTTTATGGAAAACGAAAAGTTGCTTGCAGACAGAGCAAATTCTATGAAGGAATGGTTGGCAAAGAATGTAGGTGCTGTTCTGCGGATTGCAGGTATCCTGCATCTTGCAGACGGCAAAGAGAGTAAAGAGCTTCTATTCGGTGAAACGATGCAGAATGCTACGGAAATCGGCAGATATTTCTATGCTCATGCCAAGTATGCCTATGAGGTTATGGACAGTGGCAATACGCTAAAAATGGCTGAGTATGTTCTGTCAAAGCTTAGGCAAAGCGGTAAATCACAAACTACACGCAGAGAATTGTTTCGTGCCTGTAGAGGGAGCTATTTCAAGCAGGTGGCAGAAATCAAGCCTATCCTTGATATGATTGAGGAATATGGCTATATACGGCAAGAAACAGTTTCAAAGACTGGCGCAAACCGACCAAGTGAAGTGATTTACATTAGTCCATATTTATATGGACAAAAAGGACAATATGGACAATAAAAGTTTTGAATTTGTCCATAAAGTCCTTTTTGTCCAACGCTTTTTAAGGGATGCAAGGGAACGTTGCCCCACACTTTACCGCAGGTAAAGTATAGTGGGTTACACTTCACATAAGTGTCAGCGATTCGCTTGCCGTATCCGGCATTTTGCTGACGCTTGTGTGGAGTGGATGAAAGGAGGGGCTACATGGCAAAACTGGTATGTCATGCGGAGAAATATAAAAAAGGAAGTGTGTCGTCCATAGAGCGGCATAATGAACGCAAAAATATGAATTACAGCAATGAAGAAATTGATTCGTCAAGGACACATCTGAACTACTCCCTTATACAGAGAGAGGATGAAAGTTATTATCGTTCTGTGATGAAGTTGGTAAACGCACGAGATAATCCGTCTGGGAGAACGCTACGAAAAGATGCAGTTGTCCTCTGCGAGTTCATTATATCTTCGAGCAATGAGTTCTTTGATACTCTTCCAGTAGAAGAACAAAGGTGTTTTTTTGAGGAAGCAAACCAATACTTGCAGGACTTCTTTGGAAAAGAGCATTGCATTTACGCTACGGTTCACTATGATGAGCATACTCCGCATATGCACTTCGGTTTTGTACCTTTGACGGCAGAAAATAAACTTTGCGCGAAAAAGGTCATAGACCGTTCGGTGCTGATTCGGTTGCAGGATGAAATGCCCCAATTTTTGCAAAAGAAAGGATTTCAGATTGAACGTGGGGAAGCTGGATCGACGGCTATACATAAAAGTGTCAAAAAATACAAGGCGGATATGGAGAAAGAAAAAGTAGCGTTGGCGGTTTCCATTCAAAAGGAAAAACAGGAGCTTTCACAGCTTGCTTCCACAAAAGCGGAAATAAAATCCGTTGAACAGATTCCAACAGGAAAAACAATGTTTGGAGGAAAAATTACTGTTGACGAGGGGGATTACAAGAAAGTCACTTCTCTTGCCAAAAAGCAGTTGGCAAGTGAAAGCAAAGAAAAGAAGCTGTCGAAGGAACTTTCTTCTTTAAGGAAAGAAAATAATACTCTGAAAACAGAAAATGAGGAAATGAAAACGCAGCTTAACAAGCGTCAATCGGTCAGTAAGCGTTTGTCAATGGCAACTATGGAGTCTGAGTTGCGAGAACTGCAAATTTTTAAGGAGCGAACAGAAAACTTCCTTTCAGAGCATGGTTTATTGGATTATTTCAGAAAAGTATTCATACATTCTAATAATCGGGATTTATAAGAGGTATGTTTTGCCAAAAACTGAATCAAAATATTTTGAAAACAAGGAGAATAAGGATATGGATTTACAACTTACAAATGCTCAGAAACTTGATATAAAAAAGGCTCTTAAGAGAGGCATTTATCATGAATTGTATGATAGAGATTATCTTTCTGATGTGCAACTAAATGAACTGATTGAGAGAAATACATAAGGCTTTACTTGCGCATCATTACTTGCCGGATTATACTGTAAGTGGTGATGTGTCCTTTCAAGGAGGAGGACACCATATGAAAAACGGTTATAATAAACTTAGAGTTGCTGCATATTGTAGAGTTTCAACAGATAAGGATGACCAGACAAATTCCTTAATTAGCCAACGTCGCTACTTTGCGGATTACATTAATCAACATGAAGATTGGGTATTAAATGATGTGTATTATGACGAGGGTATCAGTGGGACGCAGACAAAAAAGCGTGCCGGATTCAATGCCATGATTGAAGAAGCTATGCAAGGCGGCATAGACTTAATCTTGACCAAAGAGGTATGCCGCTTCGCAAGAAACACCGTTGATACGCTCTCGTACACCAGAAAACTCAAGGATAGGGGAATCGGTGTTGTTTTTACCATTGACAACATAGATACCAGAGATGCGGACGGAGAGCTCCGCTTGACCATTATGGCGAGCATCGCGCAGGAAGAAAGCCGCAAAACCTCTGAACGTGTAAAATGGGGACAAAAACGCCGCATGGAACAAGGAGTAGTCTTTGGGCGTGATATGTTGGGTTATACCGTTCAAAACGGCACATTATCTGTCAATGAGGAAGAAGTTCCCGTTGTTCGTGCTATCTTTCATAAATTCACGAATGATGGCAAGGGCACTCATGTGATCGCAAGGGAACTGCTGGAAGAAGGAATGCGTCCTAAGCGGGTTAAACTGTGGTCAAACACCATTATCCTAAGAGTCTTGAGAAACGAAAAATATGTTGGCGATCTATGCCAGAAAAAGACTTACACACCTAATTATCTGACACATGCAAAGAAATACAATCGAGGTAATGAAGAAATGGTTTATCTGAAAGACCACCATGAACCGATCATTGACAGAGAACTATGGAATCGGACGCAGGCGGAGCTTCTCAGGCGTTCTCCGTCAGAAGAGGCAAAATCAAAACATAGTAATCGCTACTGGTGCAGTGGAAAGCTTTACTGCGGTTTGTGCGGACAGCGTTATGTCAGCAGAACAAAAAGGCTGAAAAACGGCGACATCTATAAAGCATGGCGATGCTATGCCGCAGCCAATCATGGAACAAAAAAGATTTCTTCTTTCGGAGAACAAATCGGCTGCGATAACGGCTCTATCAATGAAAAGGCATTACTTACCTGTATGCACTATTGTATTTGTCAGCTTCAGACGAACCAAAAAGAACTGAAACGAGAAATCATGCAGGAGATTAAGGAAATTAAAGGCATAACAGAAAAAAAGCCGGATACGAAACGTATTCAGGAGAAAATGGATGCGCTTGCCGCCAAGAAAAGGAAAGCGATTGACTTGATGCTGGATGGTTTGATTACCAAAGCTGATTTACAGGAGCAGACAAAATGGTATGACGAGCAACTTGTAGAGCTTACAGAATCATTACATATGGCAGGAAAACAAGATAAGGCAAATGCGGCAGAGCTGCACGAATACGAAAACTATATGAGTGCGCTTAACGAAATCATGTCCTTTGACGAGAGCAATGAAAGCCTGTATCGAGAAATCCTTGACAAAATGGTGATCTGTCACGATAAGACCGTCGAGGTATGGCTGAAATACGTTCCGTTCGGCATGAAACTTAGTGTCAGTTCTTCGGGTAAAAATGATGATTACCATACTGATATTCTTTCTATGGAAATTGTTGAAAAATTATAACGCTCCGGAAGGTTCGCTTTTCCGGAGCACACTTAAAATCTATGATGCGCAATTTCGCTACCGATACACCTACATCGGCTCTGGATCCGGTTTCCACACTAAAAATCGAAGAGCTGGTGGAGGAATTGAAGAAGAAATATGCGGTGGTAGTGGTGACGCATAACATGCAGCAGGCGGCAAGAGTGTCGGATGACACCGCATTCTTTTTGGCGGGAAAGGTAGTGGAATACGGAGAGGCACGGCTTATATTTACAAGGCCGAAATACAGACGGACGAAGGAGTATATTGACGGTCGTTTCGGATAATCCGTAAAAGAGGATATAGAAATTTGAAGCCTTGTCAGCGGAAAGGCCGACAAGGCTTGTGTAAATGCAATCGGTTTTACGGCGCAGGACTTAAGAAGCGTTTTCCTCGGAAATGTCTTCGGAGGATTCTTTTTCCGATTCCGCCGCAGGCGGTTCAGGCAGAGTCATCAATACCTTTACGATACGGTTCTGTTCGATTCCCTGTACTTTCAGATGAATTCCGCTCTCTAAAATGACTTCCTCGTTGTCCTCCGGAAGCCGGTCCAGACACTCGATAATGAGGCCGCCGATAGAATCGTAGTCTTCGCTGTCAAGCTCGGTGTCAAGTTCATCATTGATATCGTCAAGCTTCATGCTGCCCTCCACGAGATAGATACGCTCACCCAGCTCCTGAATCAGCTCTTCTTCGTCCTCATCGTATTCGTCGCGGATTTCGCCTACAATCTCTTCCAGCAGATCCTCCAATGTAATCATACCCACGGTGGCGCCGTATTCATTGAGGACAAAAGTGACGTTGGTTGTCTTCTCACGAAGCTCATACAGTAAATCCGCCACTTTTTTGAACTCATATGTATAATGAGCGTTGCGCAGGATGTCTTTTACGCGGAAGCTTTCTTTATCGTCACAGAGAATGAAATCCTTGATATTGATCAGCCCGATAATATTGTCATTGTCCTCCTGATAAACGGGAAGGCGGGTATACATAGATTCCCGGAATACGGACATAATCCGGTCGTAGCTGTCGTTGATGTCCACAGATACCATATTGATTCTGGGGATCATAATATCCTTTGCCTGTGCATCGGAAAAATCAAACACATTGTAAATCATTTCCCGTTCTTCCGATTCAATGACACCGTCTTCGTGGCTTACTTCCACATAAGTACGGAGCTCCGCCTCGGTCATGGTGGTAATCTTTTTCGTGGGATCAATATGCAGCAGGCGTAAAATGCCGTTTGCCAGCTTATCTACAATAAAAATAACCGGAGTTAAAAGCTGCATTAATCCATATATAATTCCGCTGTAAGCGAGGGAAATCTTTTCAGAAGAAAGCATGGCCCACGTCTTAGGAATGATCTCGCCGCAAAGTAAGACGACGATGGTCAGAACACCGGTTGCAATTCCCACCGCAAGGTTAATCTGCATTGCAAGGGTGGTGGCAAGTGCAGAAGCGGAAAGATTGACAATATTGTTGCCGATCAAAATGCTGCTGAGCATTTTGCTGTAGTTTTCCAGTATCTTATTGACTTTGGCAGCGCGTTTGCTGCCCTCTTCCTCAAGAGTGCGCATCCTTACGCGGTTGACGGTTGAGAGAGCCGTCTCCGCCGAAGAGAAAAAACCTGATAAAATCACGAGAATAATTAGAGAAATAAATTGTATGACACCTGGGGCATCCAAAAAAAATCACTCCTTTTTATTATTATTTGCAGTTAAATATACATTAATATGCACTCACTGTCAAGTTTGCGGGCGCCGCTGCATATTATTTTATAGAAAATTTATAGATATATGGGAGGCTTGAAGATGGAACAAACATCAAATCAAGGAAACATACCGGTCTTATTTTTGCTGAAAATTCTGCTTTTTTCGTACATATTGACAGGAGCATTTTTAGCGCTGCTGGCCTTTCTTCTTTATAAGGTGGGCTTGACGGAAAACATTGTGTCCATTGCCATTATTGCCATTTATGTATTGGCTACCTTCTTTGCGGGTTTTGTGGTGGGAAAAAAGCTGAAAAACCGGAAATATTTGTGGGGGCTGTTGATGGGGAGCGCCTATTTTCTTGTATTGGCCGGAGTGTCAATGGTATTGGGAGAACCGGCGGGACATCTGGGGGACTCCACCGTCACTACATTGGTGTTGTGTGCCGCCGGAGGAATGCTGGGCGGAATGGTGAGCTGATCTAACCGTTCAGACAGGTCGCTGAATAGTGACAAGAATGCATACAAAACGCGGAAAGAATGCGTTTTGGCGCCCGCTTGTCTTGCAAAACCGCATAGGGATGCGATTTTGGCTTCGTGGTAGGGGCTGTCTGAACTGTGACAGGCTGTTACATATAATTTAAAACAATATAAAAAAAGTATTTTACAAATGTGCATTATATGATATAATGTGCTTACTTTTTAAAAGTCTGTAGACTGAACATCCATTAAGGAGGCTGAAAAATATGAAGCACATTAAGACTTTGACTACCAGAGATTTAAAGGAGTCTATGAAGAAGGGCGGCTGCGGCGAGTGCCAGACTTCCTGCCAGTCGGCTTGCAAGACTTCCTGCACCGTGGGAAACCAGAGCTGTGAGAAGATTAAATAATTGAGCGTTGTGGTACACCAGAGTGGCAGCGATTCCGGTCGCTGCTTCTTTTCTGTGTTTTAACATTGTGAGAAAGGAAATTGATCTGTGATACACCAATATAAGAGCAATGGGTATAACATTGTCATGGATGTGAACAGCGGCTCCGTCCATGTGGTGGACGATATCGTATACGATATGATTCCGCTGGTGGAGCCCCTTGTAAACGAAGGAATCAAGGATGCCGCCACCATCAAGGCGGCGGTGCTGAACTTGGCCAATATCCCTTATCCCGAGGAGGAGATTACGGAGGCCGTGGACGAAGTGCTGGAGCTGGAGGCGCAGGGACAGCTGTTTGCTCCGGATATCTATGAAAATTATGTGTTTGATTTTAAAAACCGGCAGACGGTGGTGAAGGCTCTCTGCCTGCACATTGCCCACGACTGCAACCTTGCCTGCCAATACTGTTTTGCGGAGGAAGGCGAATATCACGGCAGGCGGGCGTTGATGAGCTTTGACGTGGGGAAGAAGGCGCTGGATTTTCTGGTGGCTAATTCCGGCAACCGTGTGAATCTGGAGGTGGATTTCTTCGGCGGCGAGCCGCTGATGAACTGGCAGGTGGTCAAGGACTTGGTGGGGTACGGCAGGAGTCTGGAAGAGCCTCATCATAAGAAATTCCGCTTCACCCTGACAACCAACGGCGTGCTGCTGGATGACGAGGTTTTGGAGTTTGCCAACAGGGAAATGGCAAACATTGTCCTCAGCATTGACGGGCGGAAGGAAGTCCATGACAGGATGCGGCCTTTCCGCGGCGGACAGGGCAGTTATGATGTGATTGTGCCTAAGTTCCAAAAGGCGGCGGAGAGCAGGAACCAGATGCAGTACTACGTCCGGGGCACCTATACGCATAATAATCCGGATTTCTCTCAGGATGTGCTGCACCTTGCCGATTTGGGCTTTCGGCAGATTTCCGTGGAACCTGTGGTGGCGCAGCCTTCGGATTCCTATGCCATCCAAGAAGCGGACATCCCTGTGCTGAAAGCGGAGTACGATAAGCTGGCGGCGGAGATGATAAAGCGCCGCAAGGAGGGAAACGGTTTCAATTTCTTCCATTTTATGATAGACTTGGAGGGCGGTCCCTGTGTGGCCAAGCGTCTGTCCGGCTGCGGTTCGGGGACGGAGTATCTGGCAGTCACTCCATGGGGGGATTTGTATCCCTGCCATCAGTTTGTGGGAAACGAGAAATTTCTCATGGGAAATGTGGAGGAGGGCATTGTACGGGAGGATATCCGGGACGAATTTAAATGCTGCAATGTCTATGCCAAGGACAAGTGTAAGAAATGTTTTGCCAAGTTTTACTGCAGCGGGGGCTGTGCGGCCAACTCTTATAATTTTAACGGCAATATTAACGATACTTATGATGTGGGCTGTGAATTACAGAGAAAACGTGTGGAATGCGCCATTATGTTAAAGGCGGCGGAGCAATTTAATTAGCGGAGCAATTTATTAAAAGAAAGGACGAAAGAACAATGAAAAAGAACAAAGCAATCACCATTCTGCTTTGTGTCCTTCTGATTCTGGCAGGTGTCACTTATGTGGACATTTTTGGCGTGAATCCCGAGGGAGACGGAAGTGCATCGGACATTAAGCTGGGACTGGATCTGGCAGGCGGCGTCAGCATCACTTACCAGGTGGTGGGAGATGAGGATCCCAGCTCTACCGATATGAATGATACCATTGCAAAGCTTCAGAAGCGTGTGGAGAATTACAGCACGGAGGCCATCGTATATCAGGAGGGAACGGACAGAATTAACATTGAGATTCCCGGAGAGAACGATGCCACTAAAGTTTTGCAGGAGCTGGGAAGACCCGGGGCCTTGTATTTTATAGCGGAGACGGATTCCGAGGGAAACGCTAACTATTCCATGCAGTATGTGCAGAATGCGGACGGTTCCGTGGAGCCTATGTATGTGTTGAACAAGACAATTGACGAACTGCTGGCCGACGGTTCCATTCTGGTACAGGGAACCGATGTAAAGGATGCCGCGGCAGGCTCTATACAGACGGATTTGGGTTATGAGTATGTGGTAAGCCTTGTTATGACGGACGAGGGAAAAGAAAAGTTTACTCAGGCCACTCAGAATGCACATGATAAAGGAGAGACACTGGCTATTTATTATGATGGGGCGATTATCAGTGCACCCAGTGTAAATGCCGTTATATCCGACGGCAATGCCCAGATTTCTCCCATGGAGTCCTTTGAGAGAGCCGAGAATCTGGCTTCCACCATCCGCATCGGCGGACTGAAGCTGGAGCTGGAAGAGCTGCATTCCAAGGTGGTAGGGGCACAGCTGGGTATTGATGCCATTGAGACAAGCTTAAAGGCTGCAGTTATCGGTATTATCATTGTGATTATCTTTATGATTGCCGTATACTATATCGCAGGCATGGCGTCCGCCATAGGACTGTTGTCTTACGCGGCGCTGGTGGTTCTTCTGATCAACGGTTTTGATATGACGCTGACCCTCTCCGGTATTGCCGGAATTATCCTGTCCATCGGTATGGCGGTGGATGCAAACGTGATTATTTTCGCCCGTATCCGTGAGGAGCTTGCCTCCGGTAAGACGGTGCAGAATGCCATTAAGATCGGTTTTGACAAAGCGCTGTCTGCCATTATCGACGGCAATATTACCACCTTGATTGCCGCCATGGTGCTCTGGTTATTAGGACCCGGTTCCGTAAAGGGCTTTGCACAGACGCTGGCGCTGGGTATTGTACTTTCCATGTTCACTTCGCTGGTGGTGACGAGATACATTATGTATTCTTTCTACGCTTTGGGATTAAAGAGCGAGAAACTCTACGGCGTAGGTAAGGAGCCTAAGGCGCTGAACATTTTATCCAAGAAGGGATTGTTCTTCGGAGTTTCCGCCGCTCTGGTAGTTGCGGGCTTTGTGGTGATGGGTGTCAATAAGGCATCGTCGGGTGACGCATTGAATTACAGTCTGGAGTTCAAGGGCGGCACGCAGACCAGCGTGACCTTTAACGAGGCAATGACCTTGGAGAAGGCAAATGCCGAGGTGGTTCCTCTTATGGAAGGGATTACCGGTGCGGTACAGATTCAGACCGTTCAGGATTCCAATGAAGTGATTTTCAAGACAGGTTCCCTGACAGTGGAGCAAAGGGACGCGGTGAACGATATGCTTGCGGATAATTTCGGTGTGGACAAGAACTTGATTACCACCGAGACCATCAGTTCCACCATCAGCAACGAAATGAAGTCCGATACCATTATTGCGGTAGCGGTGGCAATCGTATGTATGCTGATCTACATCAGAATCCGTTTTAAGGATCTGCGCTTCGGTGTCAGTAGTATCGTTGCATTGCTCCATGACGTATTAGTGGTGCTTGCTTTCTATGCAGTGGCAAGAGTGTCCGTGAGCAATACCTTTGTGGCATGTATGCTTACCATTGTAGGTTATTCCATCAATGCCACCATAGTTATTTTTGACCGTATCCGTGAAAATATGGCTTCCATGTCTCATAAGGACGACTTGAAGGATGTGGTGAACAGGAGTATTACCCAGACCATGTCCAGAAGTATTTTCACTTCCCTGACCACGTTTATTATGGTTGCGGTTTTGTATGTATTGGGTGTCACCAGCATTCGTGATTTTGCACTGCCTTTGATGGTGGGTATTGTCTGCGGCACGTATTCCTCCATCTGTCTGGCAGGCAGTATGTGGTATCTTTTCCGCATGAAATTTGTGCCCAAGAAGGAGAAGTAAGGTAACGGTTCAATAGAGGAAAGAGAGCATTTGGAGACAATCCGGATGCTCTCTTTTTGACAGGAACGAATATTATGGACAGGGCGGATATACTGCGCCGGATAGCTCCGGAGTGCAAAAAGGTGTTTACAATGCAGACCATAGGATACATAATAGAAAACGGGAAACTGCATACGGACAGCCCGCAAGGACAACCTTAAGTCATTCCGGGAAGAATCGCCGGCGCGATTCTTCCCGGTTCTACGGCAATTCATTGATTGTTTGTGCCGGCTGCGTCGGCATGTCTGGAAGTGTGTTTGACAAAGTGAAAAATGTGGTTATAATAAAATTTAAAATAAATTTTTTCCGGTTACTTTTTTGCTGCGTATTCGGTGCATTTGCTCAATGCAAAAGCAGTAAAACGCAGAAGACAGAGAGGAGGAGAATGCTGTGCAAGTATTATTAGTACTGAACCTTATTGTCCCGTTTGTAATGATTTTAGTCGGTGCCTGTATGAAAAAATATCCCCAGTCGGATATGAGGAAGCAAAACGGATATAATACTCCCACATCGAGAAAATCGCAGGCTCATTGGGATTATGCCCAGCAGATAGCGCCGGATATTTATATTTCTTTGGGAAAGTATTTGATAGTAGTAGAAGTTATAATAAGCGTTATATTACTGCTGCTTCGGATTTCCGTCGAGTATTCCATTGTTATCGGGGCATGTATAGGGGGAGCTTTTTTATTGTATGGATTTTACCATACCGACAAAAAAATCTGTGAGAAATTCGCCGATAAGTAATCCGGCGGCAGCGTTTCATACGGCACCGGAAGACGGACTGCCGGGGATTGTAAAGTGAGATATGATTTTAGGATCAAAAAGACGGTTACGGATTTGCGGAGTGAATTTACGGCAAAAACATTGGATAAATATTGAGCGGTAGCTTTGCGGGTGAGAGGACAAAAGGAGAAGAAATATGCCATATACAAAGCAGGATTTAAAACAGCAGCTTCAGGAAGCGGGATTAAAGGAAACAGATACCATATTGATTCATTCCTCCATGAAGGCCATAGGGGAAGTGGAAGGCGGCGCGGATACGGTATTGGACGCATGGATGGAATATTTCGGGAAAGGGCTTTTGCTTCTGCCCACACATACATGGGCGCAGATGAGTCCGGAGCACCCGGTTTACGATCCGGAACGGGAGGAATCCTGTGTGGGTCTGCTGACAAATCTGTTTCGGAAACGTCCGGGGGTGGTGCGCTCCCTTCATCCCACCCACAGCATGGCAGCTTTTGGCCGGGAGGCCGCGGATTATGTGGAGGGAGAGGAAAACTGCAATACTCCCTGTACTCCGGGGGGATGTTACGACAGATTGAGACAGGTAAAGGGAAAAGTGCTGTTGGCAGGGGTGGGGCATGAGAGGAATACGTTTATCCACAGTGTGGAGGAAGTGCTGAATGTGCCCAACCGTTTGACGGATAAGCCCGTGGAGCTTTGGGTTTCGATGCCGGACGGCAGCAGAAAGCTTGTTTACATGCGGAAGCATTACAATGTCATGCAGCCCCATATATCGGAAGATTTCGTGAAGCTGGAGCAGGCATTTTATGATACGGGGGCGGCGGAGCAGGTGAAGTTCGGTGATGCGGACTGCATCTTGTGCGATGCCTGCAGGGTGTTTGAAGTGACCCGTCAGGTGCTGGCGCCGAATCCGGAATGTCTGGTGACGGAGGCTGTGATACCGCCGGAGAGATGGCGGGACAAGTGTGAAGGAAATCACTAAGCTCGAAAAGACCTCGCTAAGTGATTTCACGCTCTGCGGAGCAGAGCTTCTTCACACGGAAGAACGCAAGAGCAGCGTTCTTCCAGACTTGCACCAGTTCATAAATTGTTTGTGCCGCCGATGGCGGCATGACTGGAAGTGTGAAATAAAGCGGCTGTTTTCGTTACCGGAGAATTGAAAAGGTAATGAGACAGCCTCTCCCGCGAAGTCAAAATCGTGTCTCTATGCGATTTTGCGAGACATGCAGGCGCCAAAACAATTAAATTATTATAAAAAACTTGCGCCCCTGAATTTTTTGGTGTATAGTGGTTCACGATTACGTTGTGTGTGAGCGCTATAATTATAGAAGAAACAGAAATTGACAGAAAAGGGGTTTTTCCAATGGCAAAATATCTGGTAATCGTAGAGTCACCTGCAAAAGTGAAGACCATTAAAAAATTTTTGGGATCCAATTATGAGGTTGCGGCAAGCAACGGTCATGTGCGGGATCTGCCCAAAAGCACATTGGGGATTGATGTGGAACACGATTATGAGCCGAAGTATATTACCATCAGGGGAAAAGGTGATATTTTGGCAAATCTGCGAAAGGAAGTAAAGAAGGCGGAAAAAATATATCTGGCAACCGACCCTGACCGTGAGGGTGAGGCGATTTCATGGCATCTGTTTTATGCCCTGAAATTAGAGGATAAGAAAGTCTATAGAATTACATTTAACGAAATTACCAAGAAAGCGGTCAAAGAATCCTTGAAAAATGCCCGTGAGATCGATATGAATCTGGTAGATGCCCAGCAGGCGCGCCGTGTGCTGGATCGCATGGTGGGATACCGTATTTCACCGCTGCTTTGGGCGAAGATCAAAAGAGGGCTGAGCGCAGGACGTGTTCAATCGGTAGCGTTGCGTATTATATGTGACAGAGAGGACGAGATTAATGCGTTTATACCTGAGGAATATTGGACGCTGGATGTAAATTTAGGCGTAAAGGGTGAGAAGAAGCCTCTTACGGCCAAGTATTACGGTACTTTGGCAGGAAAGCAGGCAATTGCGTCCGAAAAGCAGGTTAAAAAGATTATGACGGCCTTAAAAGATGCGGATTATGCTGTCAGTGAGGTTAAGAAGGGGGAGAGAGTGAAGAAAGCGCCCCTGCCTTTTACCACTTCCACACTCCAGCAGGAGGCCAGCAAGACATTGAATTTTTCCACCCAGAAAACCATGCGGCTGGCGCAGCAGCTATACGAGGGCGTGGACATAAAGGGAGAGGGAACGGTGGGGCTTATTACTTATCTGCGTACCGACTCCACCAGAGTATCCGAAGAAGCGGAAGGCATGGCGAGGAAATTTATCGGTGAAAAGTACGGTGATGCGTATCAGGCGGCAGTCACCTCCGAGAAGAAAAACAGCCAGAAAATCCAGGATGCCCATGAAGCCATCCGGCCCACGGATATAAGCCGGATTCCCTTGGAAATCAAAGAACAGCTGCCTCGGGATTTATTCCGGCTGTACCAGCTGATTTGGAAACGTTTTGTTGCAAGCAGGATGAGCGGCGCGAAGTATGAGACCACCACCATAAAAATTCAGGCCAAAGAGTACATTTTTACGGTGGCGGCATCCAGAATTGTGTTTGACGGCTTTATGAGCGTATATGTGTCCGATGAAGATAAGGAAGCAGAGAATGCTTTAAACGGTGAACTGAATGCGGACAGTGTGCTTTCTTTTAAATCCTTTGACCCGAAACAACACTTTACACAGCCTCCCGCCCATTATACGGAAGCTTCTCTTGTGAGAGCGCTGGAGGAACTCGGTATCGGCCGTCCCAGCACATATGCTCCTACGATCACAACTATTTTAGGCAGAAGGTATGTGGTCAGGGAAAATAAGAACCTTTATGTGACGGAGCTTGGGGAAGTGGTCAACCACATGATGAAAGAAGCGTTTCCCACCATTGTAGATGTGAACTTTACGGCCAATATGGAAGCTTTGCTGGACAGCGTGGAGGAAGGCAGCGTAAAGTGGAAGACGATTGTGTCAAATTTTTATCCGGATTTGGACGATGCCGTGAAGCTGGCGGAAGAGGAATTGGCCGAGGTGAAAATCGCAGACGAAATCAGCGAGGAAATCTGCGAGCTCTGCGGCAGGAATATGGTTATTAAATACGGTCCTCACGGGCGGTTTCTGGCCTGTCCGGGATTTCCGGAGTGCCGCAATACCAAACCGTATTTTGAGAAAATCGGTGTGGCCTGCCCTCAGTGCGGTAAGGATATCGTGCTGAAGAAGACGAAAAAAGGTAGAAAATATTACGGCTGCATTGATAATCCCGAATGTGATTACATGGTATGGCAGAAGCCGTCGGGTGAAAAATGTCCTAATTGCGGGGCAATGCTTCTGGAAAAAGGAAATAAGTTAGTATGTTCTGACGAACAGTGTGGATATCATGTTTTGTCGGAATTGTCAAAAAAATCATAAAAGTGAAATAAATTAACTGTATACAAGTTGTAATCTTCCGAAGAATGTGCTAAAATAATTATGTAATTGGGTAATTCGGCATAAAATGGAGGAATGCATATGAGTAGTGTACAGCTTTTGGATAAAACCCGAAAAATTGGGAAATTGTTGCACAATAACAATTCCAGCAAGGTTGTCTTTAATGACATATGCAAAGTGATGCGGGAAATACTGAACTCCAATGTGCTGGTAATCAGCCGTAAGGGAAAGGTTTTAGGTGTCGGTAAAGCGGACGGCATTGAACCGATTCGGGAACTGATAGACGAAAATGTGGGTGGCTTTATTGATTCCATGCTCAACGAGAGACTGCTTGGAGTTCTCTCCACCAAGGAAAACGTTAACTTGGAAACGCTGGGCTTCGAAAGCGGAGACATCAGAAAATTCCAAGCCATCATAACCCCCATAGAGATTGCCGGTGAGAGGCTGGGTACACTGTTTATTTATAAATGTGAGCAGCAGTATGATATTGACGATATTATCCTATGCGAGTATGGTACTACGGTTGTAGGGCTTGAAATGCTCCGGGCAGTGAACGAGGAAAGCGCCGAAGAGAACCGGAAGATTGCGGTGGTTAAGTCTGCCATAAGTACATTGTCCTTTTCCGAGATGGAAGCCATTACACATATATTCGATGAGCTGAACGGCATGGAAGGGATTTTGGTGGCAAGTAAGATTGCCGACCGGGTGGGAATTACCCGGTCCGTGATTGTCAATGCGCTGCGTAAATTTGAAAGTGCGGGCGTAATAGAATCCCGGTCTTCGGGAATGAAGGGTACATATATCAAGGTATTGAATGATGTGGTTTTTGACGAGATTGAGGAACTGAAGCTTCATAATCAGGGACATTAAAATAAGGGAATAAAGTACTATACACAAAAGGATTTGTGTAGGAATGGCTGGAAAATAAAGGGATTTATTGCAGGCACAATAAATCTCTTTTTATTTTTTTTAGAAAAATGCGCAAAATTTATTGTTTTTTTGCTGAAATTCACTATAATAGAATAGAGCGGGTATAGAGTATCTGTTTTATTCGCATGTATGAAAGGAGAACTGTTTATGGTTCAGACGAATGTATTTGACTATGTAAGAGTCCTTGATAAGGCTGCCGATGCCAGCTGGCTTCGCAATGAGGCGATTTCCAATAATATATCCAATGCGGACACTCCCGGCTATAAAAGACAGGATGTTGCATTTGAGTCTGTGTTGAAGACTGCTTTGGGAAGCAGCAGATATGAGACTACCGATGCGAAAGTGGCGGATATCAGATCAAATCGGCTTGCTCCCAGAACTTATACGGATTATGCAAATTATTCTTACCGCCTTGACGGAAACAATGTGGATATAGAAAACGAAAATGTCATGCTGGCGGAAAACCAATTAAAATACCAAGGACTGATAACCAGCATTAATCAGGAATTTGCCAATCTTATGGCAGTGATGAAGTAGGAGGAAACAGAATATGGGCATGTTTGACGCTTTTAACATTAATGCATCCGGTCTTACAGCACAGAGATATCGAATGGATACCATTTCCGAAAATGTGGCTAATGCCAATACCACCCGCACGGCAGACGGAACGCCTTACCGCAGAAAAATCGTTACTTTTCAGGAGAAGGGCGGACAGACCTGTTTCAGTAAAGTGTTGGGACAGGCGGCCTATTCCCATGGTTATACCGGAAAAGGCGTGAAGGTAAGCGGAGTTTATGAGGATTTTGCAACAGAGATGAATATGGCATATGATCCCGCTCATCCGGATGCGGACGAGAACGGGTATGTTACATATCCCAACGTCAATATTATTACCGAGATGACCAACATGATAGATGCCAGCAGAGCTTATCAGGCAAACTCTACGGCATTTAACGCCAGCAAATCCATGGCGCAGCAAGGTTTGCAGATGGGTAATTAACGCCGGCTGCTTTGATGCGGCAGAGAGTGCGGCATGACACCGGTCAGGCTGTGCTGATGAAATAGGAATAAAATAACAGAATTTGGAATAAAAAATCGAGTATAAATATGTTATCTTTTTAGGAGGGTATAATGGACGCATCAGAAATTTCAGGTTTAAGGGGCTTGGACAGGGCATCCGCCGTTTCGTCGCTGACGGGGGCTTTGGCCGAAAAACAGAAAAAGACAACAGGAACGCTTTTTGATTCCTTTTTAAATACTGCTATAGACAATATTAAGACTACGAACGGTTACCTGTCGGATGCAGAGGATGAGGAGCTGAAATTTGCATTGGGTGAGACGGAGAACACGCATGATTTAATCATTGCTTTGCAAAAAGCTTCCACGGCATTACAATACACAGTGTCGATCAGAGATAAGCTTCTGGATGCATATAAAGAGCTTATGCAGATGCAGATCTGATGGATCCGTATAAAAAATGTGACTAGGGGAGAAGTGTCATGGCTGACAGGCTAAAAGAAATACCGGCAAAAATACTGGAATGGTGGAATAAATTTACGGCAAAGCAGAAGACGATTATTATATCAATTACCGCAGTGGTAGTCTTCACTTTTGCCATCATCATATATGTGTTTACAAGGCCGCAGTATACCAGACTGGATACATATGAAGATGCGAAGGTGGCTGCGGAAGTTATAAAAATTTTGGATGATGCGGGGATTCACCATAGGGAATCAACGGATCTATTAACCATAGAAGTGGAGACGGCACAGCTGCCGCAGGCCAATTACGCTATTGCCGTAGCCGGCTATAAACCGTCAGGATTATCCTATGACGATTATGTGAGCAGCAGTATGTCCGCCACCAGTTCGGATAAAGAGAAACAATACGGCCTGTTTCTTCAGGAGGAATTAAAACAGGCATTTAAAACTATCTCCTCCGTAAGGGATGTGTTTGTTTTTGTGAGTATCCCCAGACAGAACGGCACTCTGATGCAGGAGAAGGTAGAGTCTTCCGCCTATATCCAGCTGACATTGGACGGTACTTTTTCTTCCGCCAATGCGGCGGCCATGGCAAAGGCGGCGGCGACCTTTTTGGGCAACGAGACCACTGCCAATATTACCATTCTGGATCAGGATTCCAATATCCTGTTTTCCGGCGGGGACGATTACAGTACGGCAGGTATTGCCCATTCCCTTCAAGAACTTCAAAATCAGGCAGAGTCCATGCTTTCCAATCAGGTCAGAAGAGTGATCTACGGTACAAGACAGTATGATATGGTTGAGGTTACCAGTCATCTGGTGATGGATTACGCAAGCTATGAGGAAACCATCAAGGAATACTCCGCTCCCGACGGCAGGACGGAAGGTATGCTGGCGGAACAGAGACAGTTTGAATCGGAGAGTACCAACGGCGTGGAAGGCGTACCCGGAACAGATTCAAACGGTGAAGGCGGCAACCTGAATACATATGTAAATCCTGACAGCGCCAACAGTGAAGCATCCACTTCGGAGTCGGAAAGCAAATATCTGCCCAACGAACGTTCCAGATATGAAACTTCACCGGCGGGAGGCATTGATTATGCCAATTCTTCCATGTCTATTTCTATGATAACTTATCATGAATACTATGAGGAACAGGTTGATGCACAGGGACTTTTGGACGGCATCAGCTGGGAAGAATTCAAGGCTGCTAACAGTGCGGATATTCGGACGACGGTAGATGACGAATTTTATAATATGGCGGCTCATGCTACAGGCATTGACAGGGAGCGGATAACCATTATTGCATATGAGTCTCCTATATTCTTTGACAAAGAGGGTCTGAATGTGGAGGCTACGGATGTCTTGAGCGTAGTCATGATTATTTTGATTTTGGCGCTGCTGGCATTTGTGGTGCTGCGCAGTATGAAATCAAAACAGGCGACGACAGAGGAGGAAGAGCTTTCTGTGGAGAGTATGCTTCAGTCTAACCCGGATGCGGTCGAAGATATTGATGTGGAGACCAAGTCCGAGACACGTAAGATGATTGAAAAGTTTGTCGATGACAATCCGGATGCGGCGGCAAATCTGCTGAGAAATTGGCTGAACGAGGATTGGGGTTAATCACTGAATAGATGGAGATGAGGTTACGGTATGGCGAAAAACGAAGGACTTAAGGGAATACAGAAGGCGGCAATTCTTTTGATCGCGTTGGGACCGGAACGTTCCGCCGGTATCTTCAAGCATCTGAAAGAGGAAGAGATTGAAGAGCTGACCCTTGAAATAGCAAATACCAGAAGTGTTACTCCTCAGGTGAAGGAGGATGTAATCAATGAATTTTATGAGGTCTGCCTTGCCCAGCAATATATTGCAGAGGGCGGTATTACATATGCGAGAGACCTTTTGGAAAAGGCTCTCGGCGCCGAGAAGGCAATGGATGTTATCGGCAAGCTGACAGCGTCCCTTCAGGTCAAACCTTTCGAGTTTGTCCGCAAGACGGATGCTTCTCAGCTGATCAACTTTATTCAGGACGAACATCCGCAGACCATTGCGCTTATTTTGTCTTATTTGGCTCCCGGGCAGGCGGCGCTTATTATTTCCGCACTGCCTCCTGACAGGCAGGCTGACGTGGCAAGGCGTATTGCCGTTATGGACCGCACCAGCCCCGATGTAATCAAGGAGGTCGAGAAAGTTTTGGAATCCAAGCTTGCAAGTTTGGTAAATCAGGATTACACCATTATCGGCGGTGTGGATGCGGTAGTAGAGATCTTGAATACGGTAGACCGTGGTACGGAACGTCATATCATGGAAACCTTGGAAATCGAAGAACCCGAATTGGCGGACGAAATCAGAAAAAAGATGTTCGTGTTCGAGGATGTGCTTCTTTTGGACGACAGAGCAATCCAGCGTGTGCTGCGTGATGTGGATAACAATGATCTGGGCATTGCGCTGAAAGGTGCAAACGAACAAGTGCAAAATGCTATTTTCAACAATCTTTCCAAGCGTCTTGCCGTTATGATCAAAGAAGACATGGAATTCATGGGGCCTGTCCGCATGAAGGATGTGGAGGAAGCACAGCAGAAGATTGTAAATATTATCCGTAAGCTGGAGGATTCCGGCGATATCGTAATTTCCAGAGGCGGAGGTGACGAGATCGTTGTATAGTTACAGTAATCTAGTAAAGCAGATGTACATTGTTGATCCGAAGGACGACAGCCGCATCATCGACAGCAATCAGCTTGTAGAAAAGCGTTTGAAAGAGCTTTCTAAGATGCAAGAGCAGGCGTCATCGGACGGTTTTGTGGCGGGGCTCAATGCAGAGCGCATAGAAGTGAGACCGGAAGGCGACATGGCGCAAGGAGGGCAGGAGGCGGAAAGCGGCTCTGCCGTGACTTCGGTTCGTGCACAAGAGGAAGCACAGCAGATTCTGGAGCAGGCTGCCGTTGAGGCACAGGCTAAGATTACGGATGCACAGGTAGAAGCGGCTCGTATCAAAAAGGAAGCCCATCAACAGACCGAGGAAGAGAGGGTGCATGTTTTAGAACAGGCAAAACGCCAAGGGTATGAGGACGGGTACGCGGATGCGCAGGCTGAGGCGGAAAGAATACGGCGGGAATATGCCGATAAGGAACAACAGCTGGAAGAATATTATCAGCAGCAGATCAATGAACTGGAACCTCAGTTTGTAGATATCATTTCGGATATTTATGAGCATATATTGGGTGTCGGTCTTGGAAATCAAAGAGAAATTCTGGCACATTTGATTTCGAATACCATTCGTAAGATAGAAGGCTCCCATAGCTTTATCATTCATGTATCTAAGGAAGACTATCCTTTTGTGAGTATGCAGAAAAAGCAGCTTTTAGCGGGGGCAGCGGCAGGAAACAGTACCGTGGAGGTTGTGGAAGATATTACTATGGGGCAGAGCGAATGTACCATTGAGACGGACGGCGGTATTTTTGACTGCGGTCTGGGTACACAGCTTTCGGAGTTGAAAAAGAAGCTGATGCTGCTGGCTTATTCCAAGGAGGAATAATCTTAAGAGATGGGTGCCGTTAATTTTCAAAAATACAGTAGAATAACAGAAGATACATATTTTCGAAAGCTGGGTAAGGTTGTCAATGTAGTGGGGCTGACCATAGAATCGGCGGGACCCGACGCGAAGATGGGAGACGTATGCCGGATTTTGCAAGGCAGCGAAGGAGCGCATGATCCCGTTATGGCGGAAGTAGTCGGCTTTAAAGCCGGCAGAACATTGCTTCAGCCTTACGACTCTTCTACCGGCATCGGTGCCGGCAGTATTGTAGAAAATACCGGAAAACCGCTGAGGGTAGCGGTCAGTGAGAGCCTGTTGGGAAAGACCTTGGACGGTTTGGGAAGACCTTTGGACGGCAGTGCGGTAGACGGTATGCCGTATCCCGTAGAGGCACAGGCGCCCGATCCCATGACGAGGAAGATTATAGACGAGGTACTTCCGCTTGGCGTGAAGGCTGTAGACGGGATGCTTACCGTGGGAAAAGGGCAGCGCATCGGTATTTTTGCCGGATCAGGTGTGGGCAAATCCACATTGATGGGAATGTTTGCCCGCAATACGAAAGCGGATATCAACGTAATAGCGCTGATCGGGGAGCGCGGCAGGGAAGTACGTGAATTTATAGAGCGTGATCTCGGGGAAGAGGGCATGAGAAGGTCTGTGGTAGTAGTGTCCACTTCCGACAAGCCTGCGTTGGAGCGTAACAAAGCGGCGAAGACGGCAACGGCAATTGCGGAATATTTTAGGGATCAGGGAAAGGATGTCCTGCTGATGATGGATTCTCTGACCCGTTTTTCTATGGCACAAAGGGAAATAGGTCTTGCCAGCGGTGAGCCTCCTGTGAGCAGAGGTTATCCTCCCAGTGTCTATTCGGAGATGCCAAAGCTCTTGGAACGTGCAGGCTGTGCCGCAGTGGGATCCATTACGGGGTTATATACCGTCTTGGTGGACGGCGATGACTTTAATGAACCCATAACGGATACTGCCAGAAGTATTTTGGACGGACACATTATGCTGGACAGAAAGCTGGGACATAAGAATCACTATCCGGCAATAGATGTTTTGCAGAGTATTTCCAGATGTATGAGCCAGATTGCGTCCAGAGAGCATAAGCTTCAGGCAAGTAAATTGAAGACGGTACTTGCTACTTATAATGAAGCGGAAGACTTGATCAACATCGGCGCATATAAGCAGGGAAGCAATCCGTCTATT
>Ga0137308_101115_pt1 | contig 30568 bp, 22 predicted proteins | sample Inofrocosms_June_FD_97181 | JGI IMG/M metagenome (GOLD analysis project Ga0137308, IMG submission 97181) | Mouse cecal microbial communities from Vienna, Austria - N-Acetylneuraminic and N-Acetylglucosamine D2O microcosms_June | ecosystem: Host-associated > Mammals > Digestive system > Large...
GCAATGAACACCCGGATGCTGGAGGAAATGCTGGCGGCGGGAGAGACGGCGTTGGGAAAGAGAGCCTATGAGCAGGCGCTGGGGCAGAAGGAAAAGGGCGGCGCACCTTTAGAGAAGGCGGCGCGCCTTGCGGCGTTCCTTGTATCGGACAGGGCAGGAACGATGAGCGGACGGCTGATCAGTGCGCTCTGGGACGGCTGGGAGGATTTTGATGCCCATGCGGAGGAGATAGCGGGCAGCGATATTTATACGCTGCGCCGTATTGTACCGAAAGACAGAGGATTTCAGTGGGAATAGAGGAGCGGAAAATGGAAAAACAGGATTATATCGATCTTTACCTGAAGGAGACGGCAGAGATCATTGAAAAACTGGACAGGGAAGTGATCGCGGAGGCGATCGCTGTTTTAAAGCAGGTAAAAAAGGAAGAGGGCAGGCTGTTTATCCTGGGAGTAGGGGGCAGCGCCGCCAACGCCTCCCATGCGGTAAACGATTTCAGGAAGATCGGCGGGATAGAAACCTATGCGCCTACGGACAATGTGTCCGAGCTGACGGCGCGGACCAACGACGAAGGCTGGGAGAGCACCTTTGCGGAATGGCTGAAAACCTCGAGGCTCTGTGAAAAGGATGTGCTTATGGTATTTTCCGTGGGAGGCGGCAGTGAGACGACTTCCCTGAATATCGTGAACGCGTTGAAGCTGGCGCAGGAGAGAGGCGCAAAGATGGTCTCCGTCGTGTCGAGGGACGGCGGATATGCCGGGCAGGTTTCGGATGCCTGCATTTTGGTGCCGGTCGTATCGAAAGAGCGGATCACACCCCACGCGGAAGGATGGCAGGGAGTGATCTGGCACCTTCTGGTCAATGCGCTGGGGGCGGTTGACTGAATGGTAAAGCAGGATGATGCACGGAGAGGCTCTGCAGTTTGTCTGTGCATAAGCAGGATCATGAAAGAACAGTACAATGGGAGGGTTCTGCCGGAGAGCGGCATTGTAACCGGGAGAGAGACGTGAGGATAGAGGATTTAAAAGTAGCCATATATGCGGATGGCGCGGATATAGAAAAAATGAAACAAATGAGCCGCCTGCCTTATATCAGGGGATTTACCACAAATCCCACGCTGATGAGGAAGGCGGGGGTAACGGACTATGTATCTTTTGCAAAGCAGGCGCTTGCGGAGATACCGGACCGCCCGGTATCCATGGAGGTATTTGCGGATGATTTTGAGAAAATGGAGAAAGAAGCAAGGGAAATCTCTTCCTGGGGCGGAAACGTTTTCGTAAAGATCCCCGTTATGACTACCCGCGGGGAATCCAGTATCCCGCTGATCAGAAAGCTGTCCGCGGAGGGGCTGAAACTGAACATCACGGCGGTCTTTACCACGGAGCAGGTCCGCGGCATCGTGGATGCTTTTGCGGAGGGGACTGAAAATATCGTATCCGTTTTTGCGGGGCGTATTCTGGACGCCGGCGTAGACGCCGAAGAGATCATGAAGGAGGTGCTGCCCATCTGCCGCCAAAAACCCGGCACAAAACTGCTGTGGGCAAGCGTCCGGGAGGTCTTCAATATTATTCAGGCCGACCGGTGCGGTGCGGACATCATTACCGTTCCGGACGAGATTATCCTGAAGTGTTCCAATCTCGGAAAAGACCTGACTGATTTTTCCCGGGAAACCGTGGAGATGTTTGTAAGAGACGGCAGGAGCCTCGGTTTTTCGATCCTGTAGATATGATTTCGCAGCCGGGAAGCCGGAGACTGAACCGTTACATGATTTCGCAGACGGGAAACTGAAATCGGAACCGATTCATGTTTTTGCGCAATAAAATTCCAGACTGAAGCAGATGGCGGGCATCATTGCTTTCAAGTCTGGAACAGATCTTATCATTCTCCCAATGCCAGAAATGCCGCACTCATCGCATTGGTTGTCTGGGAATCTCCCATTACGAACAGGATAACGTCTCCGACATTTTCCACCACAACACTTTCCGCTTCCACACAGATCCATTTTCTGGGATCGGCATGGTCTGCGATGGTCTGTTTGGCGGCTTCCATATCGGCGCCTTCCGGCAGCCGTAACAGGATACACTGATAGGGGACCACGTTTATCATCGGCAGGGAGTAAAAACCTTCCTCATATTCCACATCCGCCGTACCGATCATATATTCCGCCGATTCCGCAGGAATCTCGCCGGAATCAAAGTCAGCCATGGCATCTCTGAAATCCTGTGACAGATCTGCGTTTTCATAGACGGAATCCATGATCTCGGAGAGGGAGCCCACCAGTTTTGCCTCGGTTTCTTCGCTGCCGGAGCCGTTCTCACCTGACTTGCCGCAGGAGACGAGCAGCATGGATGCCACTAACATGGAAAGCAGTAACATTCTTTTTTTGAACATGATATTTGTCCTTTCTTAACTTTTATTTTTACAGGTTTGCGGCATACCGGAAAAATCCTGCTTTTGCGCCCGGTTTTTTCGATTGCGCATTGCCTTCGTGTATAGTATACCACAGATTTCCCGTCTGAAAACTCAGTTTGCGATCATTTCATAAAAATTTCCCGAAAACGGATCTCTGACATAATCGGTATCTTCTCTGCCCATATCGGGAATCAGGATTTCTTCCAGGATCGTTCCGTCTTCCGCGGACAGATAAAGGGTTTCCTCTTTGCGGAGGTTAAAGTCCAGCAAAAAGGCTTCCCTGCCGGCAGGGGGCCTGCTCTTTTTTCCGTAAAGGATAAGCGAGCCGCCCGGGGAAAGTACTTTTCCGGGCAGTTTTGTTTTTTTCAGATGTTCCGCCTCATCGCTGAGATAAAGTCCGTCAAGGGATATCTCATGGCCGGAGGGATTGGAAATCTCCACCAGATCGTTTATGCCTTTGGCGTGAATGCGGGAGATGACCGGAAGGGCATCCGGCTCATCCTCTGTGACAAGCAGGATATCCAGCACGGGATTTCCTTCTGCTTCCGCATACCCGGGAGTTCCAAACTGTTCGGGGGGAATAAAATCCTGCATATTCTGTATCGGTATCTCCAGAAGATTTTTTAGTTCACCGGAGGAAAAAGTCAGTTCCGTCTCCTTATATTGTACGCCGTTGATCAGCCAGTATGAAAAACGGTGTCCCTCGTCTACAGCGGCTTTTAGGGTAAGAGGGTTATCGGCGTAATAAATGCCGGAAAAACCGCTGCCGGCATCCTCTATGGAGTTGACGGAGATCCGTGCCCCTTCCGTACATGCGGCTTGCAGTGAATAGGGATAAAATAAAGCGTAATCCTTTTGCAGAAAGGTGTGCATATAGCCGGGACGATTCTGCGCAAAAACCAGTATGGCGGCGGTTTCGGCATTTACCGTGTCCATGGTGATGGTATCTGCGGACAGGCTTTCGATATAACGGCCAAGTTCCGGATCTCTGGAAAGGGCAAGTTCCTGCAGAGTCTGTTCGATAGACTCATAGGAGAAGGAACTGTTCATAAGATCACAGATGTCGTTTGTAAATATTTCCCGGCAGTCCTGCCTTGCCATCAGATTGCAGAAGAGCGGGGACTGGTAATTGTTCAGCAGTACGGCAATATTATCTTCTTCGCATGCATAGCCGGGGACATCGTCCGTGAGCCCGAAACCGTAATCCGTATCATAGAACAGATAGCGGTATCTGCCGTCGAAAACCGTGTCTTCGGTGTAGGTTCCGTCCTCAGCGAAATACCGGTAGGCGCGGACGTTGTTGTAGGGCCAGTCCTTGTTGGCGATATAGATCTCCAGTGCATAATAGGCAAGATAGTTTTCCAGATCGATCCGGCTGCAGAGTTCCGCAAAGACGGTATCATCGGTCAGGTCGGCTTCGGCATAGGTATCGTAGATCTCCTGATAGTCTTCTATGGACCGGTTTTTTTCTTCGCCCTCTTCGCCTGCGGTTTTATAGAATTCCTGCAGGGTGACCCGCTCAAAGGATCCCTCTGCGGCGCCCTGAAGTTCCTCCATCTGTCCGGCGGAAAAGGGTTCCTTTACCCAGTAAAAGCCGGCATATTCTCCGTTGATGTAGACTGCGGCGGGCACATAAGGGGGGGTGAGCAAAAAGCCGTAATCCGTGGCGAGCTGCTGAAACAGCGTATCCCGCAGAAAGGCTTTGCCGAAGTCGTTGCCGCTGTTTCTGAACACAAGCCGGTTACTCCGGTCCGGGATCGTGCCGTCCGTCTCCCGCCGGGTATCCGAGAACAGGGAAAGGTGGAATTTTCCGTGATCGTCATAGCTTTTCCGGGCAAAGAGCTGAAAGGATTTCTGCAGCTTTCCTCTGGAAAAATTGCCGAAGATACGGATGCCGCAGTTCTGGGCGGCGAGCAGGTTTCCCGTGCTGTCAAACATCTGAAAATGCACGGGCCGTTCCGAGGCTTCTCCGGTCAGAGTATAGTTTGTAAAGATGCCGTTTTCGTCTCCGTACAGATCGTCGGGATCTCCCAGGATATTGACCACATAGACATCATATCTGGAGGAGATGAAATATCCGAGAATATAGCTGTAGCTGTAAACCTTTGAGCTGGTTCCGTCATCAAAATACAGACGGAAGCGCAGAGGATAGGATTTTTCCTTCAGGGCGGCTTTTAACGTGAGAGGGCGTTCGTATCGTATGGATGAAGAAGAAATACTGGAAGGTTCGGAGCCATCTGTGGTATAATAGATAATCGCATTCCGGACAGGAGTGATGCTGATCCGCAGGGAATGCCGGTAAAAACCGCTTTCATGGCTGATCACAAAGGGGAGATCCGCCGAAGCAGCGCTGTTCTTTACGTAGGGCTGCGCATAGAGGGCGAAGCAGAGCATAAAAACAGCGGAGAGCAGAAATATAAATTTGGACAGAAAAGGACGTATTTTTTTCATAGTGTTATCATAATACAAAATGTTGAAAAAATACAGAGCGGATTATGAAGAAACAAAGAAAATTTCAAAGGTTGAAAAATTATATTTACAGCGGGAGATTTCGCACAAGACTGATACTGCTTCTGGTGGTACTGCCCGGTTTTATATTTACAAAAAAGGCAATAAAGGCGGACGGAATTGAACTGCTCCCGGAGGGCGAACTTATGGAAAGGCTGGAATCACTGGAGGAGGATCCGGCGATCTTATCCGAAAAAAAGGCGGTCCTTACACTGGATGGCTATCCTCTTCCCTATGATGAAGACGACAACATCTGGTATGTGGCGCAGAATCCGGAAATTGGCGCATGGGAGGGTGTACCGGGACTTGGCGGGAGGGATACCAGACTTTATCTTCTCGATGACGGCTATATGAAGAAAAAACAGGATAGTATCCGGGAGGGGCATATCTTTCGGGCGGCGGTCGTAAAAGGCAATGCCTATGCGATGACGAATATAACGGTGTCAGGGATGCCGGTTATTTCCATTGAAACGAGGGACTCCTGGCAGCCTGAATATTCAATAGAAGACATCGATAACTATGTATTCAATTCGGAACCCCGCTATCTGGGAGATATTACGATCTTTCATGCGAACGGAAATTCCGGTACATATACCACACTTGAAAACAGCGCAGGGAATGTTTACCGTGTTATGCAGGCAAAGGTCAGCTACCACACCAGAGGCAATACATCGGATAATTTTGAGAAAAAGAGTTATGCTCTGAAGCTGACAGATAAACAGGGGAAAAAGAAAAAGGAGAATCTGTTCGGGCTTGGGGAGAGCGCCGACTGGAAGCTTCTTGCCGGGGCAGGCGATGTGACGAAAGTGCGGGAAAAGACGGCGTGGCAGCTCTGGGAGGAGATAGCGGACCGGCAGAAGAATGTTTCGGAAGGCGCCACGGCGATGGAATACTGCGAGGTGATTCTGGACGGTGATTATATCGGGATGTATCAGGTGCTGAAAAGGCTGGATGAGGATACGATGGATCTGCAGGATACGGATGTGCTGTACAAATTCCTGCAGGCGGAAATGCCTTTGGACGAGGACATCCGGAGCAGCATTGACGCGGGTTATGTAGTCTGCTATCCGATCAGGATCCGCTATCCGAAGCAGGGGGAGGGAGACCTTTCGCAGCAGTGGGAGCCGATGCGGCAGTATCTGGGGGCGGCATACTGGCATATTGATTTTGAAAAACTGTATTCGGTGATCGATCTGGAAAATACGATGGACTATTATCTGTTTCTGGAAGCCGTATCAGGCTGGGATAACGCCTGCAAAAATACCTACCGGATCGCCCGGCGGAACAAAGAAGGGGAGACAAGAATCCTTACGATCCCCTGGGATCTGAATTATACCTTCGGGGATGAGTTTACGGTGGAGATCGAACTCGGAAAGACCAGATTCAATCCGGATACGAGGCAGTTGTATACGGAACCTGTGATCCGGCAGCTTTTTATGAATAATGCGCACGGGGAAGAGGATGTACTGCGTGAAAAGTGGCAAGACTACAGACAGGATATTTTCAGTGACGGGCATGTGCTCGGGCTGATGCAGGAAAACATGGAATACATGCAGAAAACAGGCGCTTTTCAGAGGGATTCCGAAAGATGGCCCATGCTGAATAACGATGATGATCTGACAAAGATCATGGCGTATGAAAAAGAAAGGCTTGCATATTTAGATGAATATTTCAGGTAAAAGGAAACTGTCGCCGCATTTTTATCCATATGGTATTCTGCTGCTTTTCAGCGCGGGCCTGCTGTTATGGTTTCTGCTGCCGGCGGAAGGGGAAACTGCGGTAAAAGCATTTGGAGACTATGTGACGGATCTTCGGGAAGCGGAACAGATGCTTTCGGGAAAAGAGGAGACGGAACGCCTTCTGGAAGACGGGGAGGCGGGGCTGCATGTAAACGGCTATGAGGCGGCGTTTGATAAAAAGAAGCAGATCTTTTATATCTACCAGCCGGCAGGGAGCGAAGCATGGCAGGGCGATCTAAGGCCCTATGGTGCGGAACTTTATATTCTGTCCGATGAATACACGGAAGATCCCTTTCGGGCGGTGGAAAAGGGGCATGTCTTTGAGGCGGTATTTTGTACGAAAGACAGTTATCAGAGAGCGGGGATCGTATTGACGGGCATGCCGGTGGTCAAAATAGAGACACAGAGGGAGGAACCCCGGGAATATCCGGTGGAGGATATTGACAACTATGTATTTAACTCGGAAACCCGTTATTATGGAGAGATCACGGTGTTCCAGCCGGGCAGCCTGGTCCTGCCTGAAAACAAAGGCGCCGCAGAAGCGTATCAGGTGCTGCACAGGAAAGTCTGTTATCATGAAAGAGGACAGAACTCCGCTTTGTTTTCCAAAAAGAGTTATGCGGTAAAACTGCTGAACCAGAAAGAAAAGGGCATTTCCGAGCCGCTGCTTGGCATGCAGCGCAGTACGGACTGGAAACTTCTTGCCATGTATTCCGATCCCAACAAGGTCAGGGATAAGGTATCTATGGATCTCTGGGAGGAGATAGCGAAGGTTGAGGAAGGATTCAATGAAAGAGGCCCCGAGATGGAATACTGTGAGGTGGTGCTGGACGGGGAATATATGGGACTTTACGGTATGATGCTTCCGGTTGACGAGCATACGCTGGGACTTGGGGAAGGGAATGTGCTTTATAAGATACTGGACTGGTATATGCCGGAGCCTGCGGATATTCAGGCATCCATCGACCAGAATTATGAGGTCTGCTATCCGGTGCGGATCAGATATCCGGAGAAAAACGGTGCGGTGGAGGAACTCTGGAAACCCATCACAGAATATTTTACCTGTAAATACTGGAGCATTGATTTCAATGCCTATTCCGAGATGAGTTATGTGGAAAATTTGGCGGATTATTATATTTTCATTCAAACCGTATCGGGATTTGACAATTATCTCAAAAACACCTATATTTTTTCGGAAGAGACAGACGGTGGGGCGGGCTATAAAATGATCACGATCCCCTGGGATCTGAATTACACCTTTGGAAACTGTTACAGTTATGAGCCGGATCTGAATTATACGGCGTTTAATGATGACGCAAGTGTCAACTATGTGGAGCCGGTGCTGGAACAGCTTTTCCGTTCAAGTTTTAACGGGGAGGGGGAAGTGCTGAAGGAGCGGTGGAATAAATACCGGACGGGCATCCTGCGCACGGAACATATCACGGAACTTCTGCAGGAGAATATGGATCATTTACAGGAAACAGGAGCTTTTGCGCGGGATACGGAAAGATGGGAAGGCGCTTTGAACAGTTCCGACCTGTCGGAGGTGGAGAGTTATGTGGAGCGGCGGATGCTTTATCTGGATGAGTATTTCGGGAATTTTTGATGCGGAATAGATAAATTTGTATATTTCCTGAAGTTATGGTACAATGTCCACGCAGGCGATGCGCAGTGCGTCGTGAGATATGCGAAAAGTGGCGTCATGCCAGCATGTAAGCCCCTTTTCACATATCTCACGGCATAGGGCGATAGCCCGTGAGCGAGATGCAGCGAAGCGGCATCGAGCGGCACTGCGTCGATGCGGAAATGTGAGTTCGTGAATTGGGGATATATGGATGAAAGACAGGATTTATGTCTGCCACACTTACTATCATGCATATGTGGCATTTTTAAAAGAACTACATCTGCGGCGGGAAGGCGACGCGCCGGGGCATGGAGAGGCATCGTTGGTACTGAGCAGCATGTCCAATGATTTTGAACGGTTCGGGGAAAGGGCAAAAGCCACCGGACTGTTTGCCGAAGTGATCTCCTTTGAGGAAAAGCGGGAAGATTATTTTCCGGAACTGGCTTCGTTTCGGCAGGATAAAGGAAATATCGTTTTGAATATGTGGCAGCGCATCCGCTTTACAAAGCGTTATGCCAAGCTGGAAGCACCCTATATCCCGGTAGATTTCAGAAAATACCGGGAAATATATGTGTTCTGTGATTCGGACCCGATCGGATATTATTTGAACCGGAATAAAATACATTACCATGCGATGGAGGACGGTTTAAACTGTCTTGTCCATTTTGACGCGGCAAGGTATGACAACAGGGGGCACTTTGGGCTGAAGGCATTTTTGTCAAAAAAGCTGAATCTGATCTTCGTCCAGAACGGGTACGGAAAATACTGTCTGGATATGGAGGTCAACAGTATATCCGCTATCACGATGCCGTGCCCTTACTATAAGGAACTGCCGAGACAGAAGCTGGTGGATGAACTGACAGGAGAAGACAAGGATGTCATTCTGCGGGCTTTTGTGAGGGACATGGACAGTCTGCTGAAAAAGATCAAAGAATGCGGCGGAACGGACGATGACGGGAAAGAGGCGCCGGCAGGATCGCAGGAGGAAACGTGCGAAAAAAAGAAAGCAGGTGCGGGGAAGCAGAAACGGGATAAGATATTGCTTCTCACAGATCCGCTCTGTACATTGGATGTGCGGGAGAGGATTTTTAAGGATATTGTGGAAGAATACGAAAAACAGGGACAGATCTTTATCAAACCCCATCCCCGCGACGAACTGGATTACCGGAAGGTTTTCCCGGGGTATCCCATGTTTGACGGGACGGTCCCCATGGAAATGCTGAATTTTTTCCCGGATCTCCACTTTGATCAGGTGGTGACGGTGTTTACGGATTTGAAGGGGATTCGGTTTGCGGACAAGCTCGTCCGTCTGGGGGATGAATTTATGGATCGATACGAAGATCCGGAAATTCATAACCAAAACAAAAGGATCGGCATCATAGAGAAGGACACTGATAATTTGTAGAATTGGGTGAAAAACAAATGTTATATGCCGGGGAATATGTGTGTCAGGCCTGCATCCCACCCGACCTGAGGAGATAATATGCGAGACATCCTGAAAAAATTGAACGTTCTGTTGGATAAAAAACAAAAACGCACCATGCTTTTTATGGTTTTGATGATGATCTTCGGCGCTGTCTTGGAGGCATGCAGCGTATCCATGGTTATCCCGGTAGTAGGCGTGGTCATCGATGAAAACTCCATACAGAAATATGAGATCGTAAGAAACATATACAATGCGCTGCATATGCAGAGCATCACACAGTTTGCGCTGCTCATGATGACGGCGCTGATCCTGATTTTTATCATCAAAAATATATACCTTTACTGGCAGTTAAAGCTTATGTACCGGTTTGTCTATACAAACCAGTTCCGGACTTCCGAGCGGATGATGAAAAATTATCTCAGGAAGGGCTATGAATTTTATCTGAACGCGGATACAGCCGTTATTCAGAGGAATATCACCTCGGATGTCAATAATATGTACGCGTTGATTCTGTCGTTGCTGCAGCTGATCTCGGAGGTCATTGTTTTTGTAGTGCTGCTCGGCGTTATGGTGGCTTCGGACTGGAAAATGACAGTGATCATTGCGCTGCCGCTGCTCGCCACGCTGTTTATTATTAAAAAAGTGGTAAAGCCGATCATGAATAAGGCGGGGAAGGAAAATCAGGACTTTTACAGCGGGCTGTTTAAGTGGATATCCCAGACGGTGCAGGGGATCAAGGAAGTAAAGATAGCCGGAAAAGAGCAGTATTTTACGGAAGAATATATCAAGTGCGGCAGGGGCTATGTGAATGCGGTACAGAAGTATACCCTGTATAACAGTATTCCGCGGCTTTTGATCGAGACGGTCTGTATTGCTTCGCTGGTAGGGTATATGATGATACTGGTCAGTCAGGGGGAGAGTGTGAAAGAAGTGACTGCGGTGCTCTCTGCCTTTGTGGTGGCGGCGGTGCGTATGATGCCCTGTGCCAACAGGATCAATAACCAGCTTACTTCGATGGCGTTTTATCAGCCGTTCTTTATGGGTGTCAGCGATAATCTGCAGGATGAGATTTCCGGGAAAAATACGGATATGAGTTTTGCGGAGGTGGCGAAGGAAAAACTGCCGGTGAAAAAGAGCATCGAACTGCGGGATATCACTTATCATTATCCGAACGCGGAGCCGCTTATTTTTGATCATGCCGATATGGAGATCCCGGTGGGCGCCGCAGTGGGCATCGTGGGTGCTTCCGGCGCGGGAAAGACCACGGTGGTGGATATTTTGCTGGGGTTGCTGGAGATCCAGACCGGCGGCGTCTATGCGGACGGCGTCAGCATTAAGGAAAATTACAGAAGCTGGCTGAAAAATGTTGGGTATATCCCTCAGATGATCTTTATGCTGGACGATACGATCCGCAAGAATGTGGCGTTCGGAATAGCCGGGGAGGAGATCGATGAGGAAAGGCTCTGGGAAGTGCTGAAAGAGGCGCAACTGGATGAGTTTGTAAAAAGCCTGCCGGAGGGTGCGGATACCAGTATCGGAGAGCGCGGCATCCGTATTTCCGGTGGCCAGCGGCAGAGGATCGGTATCGCCAGAGCGCTGTATTATGATCCCGAGGTGTTGATACTGGATGAGGCGACTTCCGCGTTGGATAACGATACGGAAGCAGCGATCATGGATTCCATCAACAGCCTGCACGGCAGAAAGACGCTGATCATCATCGCCCACAGGCTGCAGACGATAGAGAAGTGCGATATGATCTATCGTGTGGAAAATGGGAAAGCGGTGCTGGAGAAACAAAGATAGGCGTAGAAACGGCAGGGAAAGGATCATATGAAAAAGGAATTATTATTTGGCGGGATAATCAGTAAAGCGCTGAACCATATTGTGACAGTAATAGGAATTACGATTTTTGGGTATTTGACATGGTACAGTTTCAGGTACACCTATAACTTTGTCCCGGATTATCATGAAATGTTTGTGATTGAAAAAGATAATTTATTTCTGCATGTCGTTGCGCTTGTAGTTTGTACTGCCGCAGTATGTATATTTGAGTGTTTTAAGGAGACACTGCGGGAGGATAGAAAGAGAAAAATAGAAAAGTCCTTTCTGATTGTGGTTATGCTCATCACGGCGGTATTTGGCGTCTGGTGGGTATCTGTTGTACATGCCCAGCCATGTACTGACCAGAAATGGGTGATAGAAGGTACATATTCCCTGATGGAAGGGAATTATGAGACGTTGAAGCCGGATCAATATTTTGGAATGCATTCTTATCAGCTTAACCTTGCGGTAGTTTTTCGTTTCCTTTTTACACTGTGCAGGGTAAAGGACTATCATGTGATACAGTATTGTAATGTAGTGTGTGTTCCGATTATTATATTGGCGGGCTACAAGATTGTTGAAAATTTGACGGAAAAGGGCAGAGGCGTCATTTTCTATTGTCTGTTGGCGCTGTCTTGCCTGCCGTTGATATTTTATACACCCTTTGTTTACGGAGAGATATTTTCTGTTATGGCAGGAGTGGTGTTTGTATGGTTTTTGATTGAAGTTTTGAAGAACGGGAGAAAGTTCCTTCTGTTTCTAACCATGTTGAGCAGTGTATTCGGCGTACTGACGAGAGGAAATTTCTGGATTGTTATTATAGCCGGAGGTATTGTGTTGGCGGTGTACGGGATAAAGAGAAAGGACAGAATGCTTCTGATTCTCTTGATTCTTACCATTATAGCACCACTGGGAACTCAAAAAGGAATAGAGAAAGTTTATGAACGGCGCTCAGGTATCAAACTGGATGAGGGGATGCCATTGATTAGTACGATTGCGATGGGAATACATGATGAGGGGACTCAGCCGGCAGGATGGTCTAATATGCATAATTATTATGCATACACATTGAATGATTATAATACAGAAAAAGCGGCAGAGTTTTCAAAAGCGTATATACGTGCGCGCGTGGAGACATTTAGGGATGGCAGAGCTGACTGGAAGGAATATTTTAAAGAAAAGCTTTTAACTCAATGGGAGGAACCTACCTGGCAGAGTCTTCTGGCGAATCATGATTTTGCGGAAGAGCCAGGACCATTTATTGAAAGTGTTTATTATGGGGAGGTAAAGCGTGGTATTTTAAGTTTCTTAAATGAGTATCAGTGGCTGCTGTATGTAGGGACATGTTTATTTTTTTGGTATTGTTGGAAAAGGAAGAAGCCATTCTATATGCTATTGCCGGAGGTTATTTTAATCGGGGGAGTACTGTTTAGCTTATTGTGGGAAGCCAAGACAAGATATAGCTTTCCTTATATGGTTTATATGTTGCCTTGTGCTGCGATCGGACTGACATGGTTGTCAGAATGCTTGGGGATGGCAGTGGATAAAAGAAAATGTGCAGGAGATTAAGTATGTTTAGTCTGCCATAACGGATAATGTGAAGAGATGCAGTAAAGTATATCGGGAGAAAAGATTAGGATGAAATGCAGCGTGATCGTGCCGGTCTATAATATGGCGGCGGACGGAAAACTGGAATATTGTCTGAACTCGCTGATCCATCAGACATTGAAAGATATTGAGATAATCGCTGTGGACGATGCATCCACAGACGGTTCGCTGGATATTTTGCGGCGTTATGAACTGGACTATCCGGAAAAGGTTAAAGTGATCCACTATGAAAAAAACAGGCGGCAGGGCGGCGCCAAGAACGAGGGGTTAAAGGTTGCGTGGGGGGAATGGATCGGATTTCTGGACAGTGACGACTGGGTGACGCCGGATTTTTATGAGAGGCTGATCGGGAAGGCGGAGGAAACCGGGGCGGATGTGGCAGGATGTGACTATTCTCTGGTGTCAGCGCATACGATGGAAGCCGGTGAGGTGATTCAGAATAATACGGATGACCAGACCGGCATCTGCGATGAGGCGCAGCACAGAAAGCTGGTGATGCGGCCCGGCAGCATGGTTATAAAGGTGTATCGGGGCAGTATGATCAGAGAGAACGGATTGAATTTTCCGGAGGGGATCTTTTATGAGGATAACTGTGCAGGGACAGTCTGGATGCTGTACTGCAGACGGTTTGAGAAGATTAACGAGCCGCTTTATTACTATTACCAGCACAATGTATCCACGGTGCACTATATATCGGAAGAAAAGTGCCGGGACCGGATGAAGGCAGGGGAACTGATGGTGATGGAGTGCAGCAGCCGCGGTTTTCTGACAAAATACCGCCCGGAAATAGAATTCCGGTTTACGGAAATCTATTATATTACGACGCTGTTTTCCTATATGTCCGGGGTTAAACACAGAAAACTTTCCTTTCTTGCCGAGCTGAGGGACGGGATGAAAAAATATTTCCCGGCGTTTCAGGATAATCCCTATTATCTGAAGGAAATCGGAGGGGAAGAGAGGAAGCTGGCAAGGCTCCACCAGAAGAGCAATATCGGATTCTACTGTTATTATATCGCTCTGAATGCATGGAGAAAGTGGAAGAAGAAACGATAGCCGCAAAATCGGAACGGAAAGGCAGTCACGGAACTGTAACTATGAAAAAGAAATGGGTATTGCTCCTGCAGCTTCTGGTGTTGATGCTGTGCGTTGCAGGGCTGTTTGGAAAAGATAAAACATGGAATATGGAAGGCGCGGAATTTTCCGGCATGCAGCAGGAGGACGGGCGTTTTGTCTTTAGCAGCGGGGCTTTTTCATTGAGCCCCGGTGTTTATAAGGCGCATCTTTCCTATGAAACGCAGGATGATATGGTAAATGCATGGAATGTGGAGGCAGAAGGATCAGCTTTTGACGGGCTGCTTTCCAACGCCTGCATGCTGTACAGCGGCCTTACCGAGACGGATATGTATTTCTGGCTTCTGGAAAAAACAGATTCCCTGCAGGTCAAAGTGATCTGCGATGCATCCAGCGGGGTGGTGATACATGGCACCGGTCTGGAGGAAACCAATCTGGGCGCCAGATGTCTTCTGGTAATATTCCTTACGGTTTTTATACTGTGGGATATATTGATCTTTCAAAAAGGAAATGCTTTTTCTCAAAACGATATTAAAAAGACGGCATGGGAGTCAGAGATGGAGCGGCGGGGTATCCTGTTTGGAATGATCGTGCTTGTTTTGGTATCTTCCGTGCCGTTGCTGACGGGATACGAGATTGCTTCGGCTGACTTAAACGGCCATCTGCAGCGGCTTGAAGGAACAAAGGATGCTCTGCTTGCCGGACAGTTTCCGGTGCGTATCCATCCGAACTGGCTGCAGGGATACGGTTATGCCACAGGAGTTTTTTACTGTGATACCTTCCTTTATATTCCGGCTTTTTTGCGCATGACGGGATTCCCGTTAGGGGCGGCATATCTGATCTATAAGTTTTTAGTGAATGCGGGAACCGTGGTGATCGCCTGTGAAAGCTTCGGCAGAATCTTTAAGAACCGGCTCATCGGACTTTTTGCGGCGGCGCTTTATACGCTGAATATTTACCGGCTTGTCACCATGTATTTAAAAGACCATCTGGGGCAGTATACGGCGGCAATGTTTTTGCCTTTGTTTGCGTATGGGGTATGGAGGCTTTTATCTGAGGACGGAAAACAGAAAGAGTATAAAAGGATCTGGATCTTGCTGGTATTTAGTGTGACCGGAATCATCCAGAGCCATATATTGACATGCGAGATGACAGCTGTTTTCAGTATGATCATCGGGCTGGTTTTTATAAAACGGGTGCTGCGGAAAGAAACGCTTCTGGAAACGGGAAAGGCGTTTGCGGGTATTATCCTGCTGAATTTCTGGTTTATCATACCGTTTTTGGATTATATGATGACTCAGAAGCTGATCATCACAGGAGAACAGGTCTATACGCGGGAAATTCAGGGAAGAGGGAGTCTTTTGCCGCAGCTCTTCGGGATTTTCGCGTTGTCAGGGCCTGCGGATCATGATGTATCTTCCGGGATGCAGGGGGAGATTCCGTTTACCATAGGAGCGGGTCTTTTGGCGGGACTGTTTTATTACGGATATCTCTGCCTGACCGGGCGGGTCAGAAGGCAGAAAAAGGATGCGATGAGATCGTTGGGCATTTTTTCGGCGGTACTCTCCGTGCTCACATTGTTTATGGCAAGCGTATATTTTCCGTGGAACAGGCTGCAGGGGCTGGGCGGTTTTCTGGCGAAAGGCATTTCGGCGATTCAGTATCCGACCAGGATTTATGTGATAGCGGCAGTCTTTCTTTCCATACTTGGCGGCTGTATATTGAAACTGGAATATGATAGCGGAAGAATGAAGAGTTTATGGCTTTATGCAGGCGGCACACTGATCACACTTTTCCTCGTGACAGGGATGTATTTCAGCGGTCTTTTGTCGGAGTCGCCTTTTTATAAGATTTATGAGGAAAATTCTTTTGGAAATTCCTATCTTTCCGGGCGGGAATATCTGCCGCTGGGGACGGATGAAAGCCTTTTAAAGGCGGGAAGGGTGATTGCGTCGGAAGGAATTTCCTGTAAAGATTTTAAAAAAGATCATGCAGGGGTGGAACTTTACTGTGAAAACGGCAGTGCCGCAGATGGATACGTGGAATTGCCTTTGCTTTACTATCGGGGATATCAGGCAGGAGACAGGGAGACCGGGGAAAGATTTACGGTGTCTGACGGTGATAACCATGTGGTGCGGGTGGAAGTGCCCGGAGGGTATCAGGGAGAAATTTATACATCCTTTGTAAGTCCCTGGTATTGGAGGGCGGCGGAAATCGTGACGGTGATCGCGTGGTGTTGTTTTTTGGTGTGTTGTTTTAGAGGACGGATCAGGAAGGATACCCTGAAAAACGGGCGCTCTTCATTATGATCTGAGTGCCGGCTAAGGCAGTTGAGCGGGAGTTTGGGTGAAATGGGACAAAGAAAGAGCCGTAAAAACAGAATAGTGTCAGGTATTCTTGTGCTGGTACAGCTTTCTTTTGTGCTGTTTTGTCTTTGGGGACTGAGTCGGGAAAAAGAAAGTTACCTGATGGAAGAACAGACGACAAGGGCATTTGGCGGGAGCAGGGATGAGAACGGGACGTACCGCATTGATGAATATGACGTATTGCCGGAGGGTGTTTTTCTGTCTATGGAACTGCCCGGTCTGAAGAAAGGCGTGTATGAGGTACAGATAGCATATGATGCGGATGCCGAGCAGGTGAGCAGGGTGTCTTCGGACAGTGCGGGGTATCGTAAACTGTATACTAATACAGTGTCGCTTCGTCCGTCAAATATTCAGAAGGAAGTTGCTTATCGGTTCATGCTGTTGGAAAATGCGGACGATCTCAGTGTGGAAATTCTGTATACCGGGGCAGGAACGCTTGCAGTAACAGATTTCAGGGTGGTGCACACAAGGCAGGAATACGGTATGGGGCTTTTCTTTGTTGTGCTGTTTTCCCTGCTGGCGGATATTCTGTTGTATTTCCTTGTATGGAACAGGGGGAAAATACCGGGAAGGACAGAGCGGAAAATATTGTTTGGACTGTCTGTGATCTTTCTGCTGTCCTGTGCAAATCTGCTGACGGATTACGCACATTTGGGTGATGATGCGTTTTTTCATTTGAACAGGATCGAAGGGATCGCAAGGGAATGGGCAAACGGAAATTTTCCGGCAAGGCTGGAGTCCTATTGTATGTTTGGCATGGGATATCCGATGTCTGTGATGTATCCGGAGGTACTTTTGTGGCCTGCGGCATTTCTGCGTATGATAGGATTTGATCTTTCGTTCTGTATGAAAGCGGATATTGCTTTTATCAATATATTGACTACGCTCCTTTCCTATTATAGTTTTAAAAATATTTTTAAGAGCAGACAGATCGGGCTGTGGGGAAGTGCCGTATATACGTTATCTTTGTACAGACTTTATAATATTTATGACAGGGCTGCCGTCGGGGAATTTATCGCCATGACATTTCTGCCTCTGATATGCTGGGGGCTGACGAGGGTGTTCTCGGAAAAGGAGGAAGCGGTAAAAGAGAAAAAGACGGTGTTTCTGCTGGCTTTCGGGTATATGGGGATATTGTACTCCCATGTGCTGAGTCTGGAATTTACGGTGGTATTTACGGTTTTACTCTGTTTGATCCTCTGGAGACGTTTTTTCCGCAGAAGTACATTTTTTACTTTTGTAAAGGCGGCGTTACTGGCGGCGGGGCTCAGTTTATGGTTCCTGATTCCTTTTTTGGACTATTCTTTGCATGCGGGCCTGAATGTATTTGATACCGGAAATCCGATTCAGATCCTGGGATTGTATTTGGCACAGCTTTTCTGGTTTTTCCCCTGGAGAGGGTGGTCGTCTTATATGTATGTCTCGGGGATGCAGTACGTCAGGGCTTACGGCATGGGGCTTGCGCTGGCAGTGGTGTTTTTCAGCTTTTTGTATTTCCGTGTAAAGGGAATCGCGGGAAAAAGGATGCAGGATTTTGAAACATATCCGAAAGTGAGGGTTGCGGCGGTAACAGGGATTTTGGCGATGTTTATGAGCCTGAATATCTTCCCGTGGGATGCGATCAGTGAACTCTCCGAGGGACTGAAGAAGGTAGTGTACAGTATTCAGTTTCCGTATCGTTTTCTGGTGATTGTGACAATCTCGCTTACCTTTTTGGGGTGCGGTTTGTTTGCGATGCTCCGGCAGGGAGAAAACGGGAAAAAGGGAACAGGCTTTGCTGTTTCCGTTTTGATATTGACTGTCTGGGGAAGCAGTTTTTATATGAATCATGAAATACAGGGACGGACATGGTCGGATTTCAGGGAAGCGGCGGCAATGGGATCGGCAATGATCGGAAACGGGGAGTATCTTCCTGCCCGGACGGATGTGACGGCACTGCCATATACGGAAGCGGCTGCGGGAGAGGGCGCGGTTTTGCGGGCATATACGAAGAAAGATGATCATGTGGAATTCTGGTGTGAAAATAATGGATCTGCAGAAAGTTTCGTAGAGTGTAACCTTTTATATTATCCCGGTTATCGGGCACTGAAGGGTGATACGAAGGAAGAACTGGCGGTAGTCCCGGGAGAAAATAATGTATTGAGAGTGGAGATACCGCAGGGCTTTCAGGGAAATGTTATCATAGATTTTGTCGGAAAAAGCTACTGGAGGATCGGAAATGCGATTTCAGCAGTTTTGTGGCTGTGGGTGGCCGGATATGGGGCGATTGCTTACTATAAAAGTGTGAAGAGAAAGACCGGACGGTAATAACGGTTTTGAGGAGGCGATAGGGATGAAACAGATAAAAATAGCAAAACGGGATGAGAAAAAAGTGAATATTGTATTGGGCTGCCTTTTACTGACATTTCTGGCATCCCTGCCGCTGTTTACGGATTTTCTGCTTTACGGGGCTGATCTGCAGTTTCAGCTTTTGAGGATAGAAGCGTTGAGAGACGGGCTGAAGGAAGCGGGAATTTTGCTCTGGTCAAAACCGGACTGGATAGAACCGAAGGGATTTTCCTTTGCATTTTTTTACGGGGATACGTTCCTGTACATTCCGGCGTTTTTCCGGATGGCGGGCATCAATGTGCAGATGAGTTATCGGATTTTTCTGGTAATGATCAATGCGGCCACGGCTTTTGGTTCTTTTGCGGCTTTCCGGAAGATATTTCAGGATGACTATACAGGGCTTTTGGGCAGTGCGTTATATACCATGTCGGTTTACCGTGTTTTTCTGCTGTATTCGGAAGCGGAACTGGGAGAGGTGCTGGCACTGATCTTTCTTCCGTTTGTCTTGGCAGGTGCCTGCCTGATTTTCTGCGAGGGACAGAAAGAGCGGAGGTTTGGATGGATATGGCTTTCGCTGGGACTTTCAGGCATGCTGCGAAGTCATATATTCAGTTTTGGGACCGCGGCTATGTTTCTGGTTATTTTTGCTGCCGTACAGTTCAAAAGGCTGAAGGAGGCTGCCGTGTGGAAACAGATCGGATTGAGTGCGGCAGCCGTTCTGCTTTTGAACTGCAATTATCTTTACGCTGTGCTGCAGTATGTGCGGACAGGCGGATTTGTGATAAATCCTGTTTCCGGTGTGCCGATTCAGGATAAGGGAGTCCAGATCATACAGCTCTTTATGGGATTTTATCAGGCAGGCGGCAATCGTGAGTTTGGGGCAGGCGGCGTAGGCGATGCCGCGCCTGTGGGACTGGGCATTGTTTTTCTGCTTGCAATATCTGTATTTTGCTATTTTATTTTCGTGTATGGAGAGGATTTTGAAAAGGAGGAAAAGGGAAAAGGCGCTATGGCGCTTGGAATAGGACTTTTTGCCTGTCTGCTCGGAACGCTTTGCTTCCCCTGGGATTCCGTTTTAAAATGGTCCGGACTTACCTCTTCTCTGGTATCGATGATACAGGCGCCGTGGCATTTTCTGCAGACAGCGCTTCTGGCGTTCACGGTGCTGGGTTGTATTACTTACCGGATGGCAGGAAAGAAATTTGGGGAGTTGTATGGAAAAATATACGGATTGGGACTGGCAGGAGCCGGTATTTTCTCCTCGTCCTATCTGGTCGCAAATTTGTTGTTTTATTCTGACTTTATAAGGGTGAGGGCAGGAGAGGAAATCTGGGTACCGATCGCGGAGGAAGGCGGGGAAGGACTGCCGGTACTGGCGTCCGGCGTGCAGCATTTCGCGGCTGACGGGCTCTGGTATGTTTTTGCGGTGGTAAGTATTTTGACACTTGGCTTGTGTATATTTTATATTATAAAGAAAAAGAAACAGTAATTTGCCGGAACAGGAGATCATTATGAGAAAGATAGCAATTATCACCGCGCGGGGCGGCAGTAAAAGGATACCGAGAAAGAATATCCGTCCTTTTCTGGGAAAGCCCATTATGGCATATTCAATAGAAGCGGCGCTGCAGAGCAATATTTTTGATGAAGTGATGGTGTCTACGGAAGATGAGGAGATCGCGGCGCTGGCAAGGCGGTACGGGGCAAAAGTTCCTTTTTACCGCAGTGAAAAAACATCCGGAGACTTTGCGGGGACAAACGATGTGCTGCTGGAGGTGCTGGAGGAGTATGAGAAGCGGGGAGAGCACTTTGAACTGGGATGTTGTATTTATCCGACGGCTCCCTTTGTGACAGCGGAAAAACTGACAGAGGCAGTGGGAAAGCTGGAGGCGGCGGATGCCGATACATTGATTCCGGTGGTGGAGTTTTCCTATCCGCCGAAGCGTGCCATGGTTATCCGGGACGGCATGCTGCAGTTTGGAGATCTGAGGTATATTGACAGCCGTTCCCAGGACCTGGAAAAAGAGTATCACGATGTGGGGCAGTTTTACTGTTTCAGGACAGAGGCTTTCCGGCAGAACAAAAAGCTGATGCTGGGAAAGATCCTGCCCTATGTGGTCAGTGAGATGGAAGTGCAGGATATTGATAACGAATCGGACTGGCAGATCGCGGAGATCAAGTATCAGGCGATGACGGACAGAGACGGTAAAATGCAGTGAGCGGTTGTGCGGCTGCATGAGAAATAGAGCACGGTAAGCTGCTTCGGCGTGGACGGTCAGGACAGCCGGGTTGTGTTTGTGGAGAGTGTATATGAATTTATTGCTGACATCGATCGGAAAGAGAATAGAGTTGACAGAACATTTAAAAACCCGTTTTCGTGTGGTCGGCGTGGATGCTTCGGCTATGAATCCGGCAAAAATGTTTGTGGATGCTTTTTATCAGGTACCGAAATGCAGGGAAGGCGGTTATGTGGAAACCCTTTTTGAAATCTGCAGGAAAGAGGACATCTCTCTTCTTGTGCCTTTATATGAGCCGGAATTTTTTGTTTTGGATGAGGCAAGGGCGAGGTTTGAGGAGATCGGTGTAAAGCTGGTATTATCGGACAGGCAGATATTGGATGTCTGCAGTGATAAAAGAAAGACGGCGGCTTTTTTTGAAAAATATGGCATTCCCGCGCCCGAAACGCTTCCGGCGAAAGAGGTAGAGGAGATTATTGCCGGAAAAGAGGCGGTGTATCCGTTTATTTTAAAGCCTGCGGGCGGCATGGGAAGCGAAGGGATATTTCGTGCGGGAAACCGGAGGGAACTGGCGTTTTTTTATGAATACGCGGGCAGGGATGTGCTGGTGCAGAGGTGCGCGGCAGGCAGGGAGTATACGATCGATGTCCTTTGTGATTTCTTTGGGGAACCGGTTTATATCGTGCCGCGGATCAGGCTGGAGGTGATTTCCGGGGAGGTTTCAAAGAGCCGGACAGACATGCGGGAGTGTGTAATAAAAGGAACGGAAAAGCTGCTTGCGGCATTGAGGGAAGAAGGCTGCGTCTGCGGTCCGATGACGATACAGTGCTTTTTGGCGGAAGATGATACAAGTATTTCTTTTATTGAGATCAATCCCAGATTCGGCGGCGGCGTGCCGCTTGCCTTTGCGGCGGGAGCCGACTATGCGGAGGCGCTTTTAAAAATGGCGCAGGGCTATGCTGTAAACCGGCCGGAGAGTGCCGCGGAGGCGGCGGGGAAGCCGGACTGGACATCTTTCCGGGAGCGGGAGATCAGGGAATTGACGATGCTGCGGTATTCGTCGGCAGTTTATGAATAAGGACGGGAAAGGCGTTTGCCGCGGTCGGATTCACGGACCTGCCCTGAGTGTCCGCTGAAGTGGGCGGATGGAAGTTTGGAAGGTTTGGATGAAACGCGGCACGGGATATGGAGAAATATGATAAAAGCGGTAATATTTGATTTGGATGATACCTTATATCGGGAGCGGGATTTTGTGGATCAGGCCTTCCGGAGCGTGGCGGAGGTCATGGCGGGGTATCTTGCCAAAAACGGAAAGGCTCCGGAAAAAGAAGAAAGCGGGAATTTGCGCTCTGTAAAGGCGGGAATAAGCCCGGAAGAACTGTTCGAACAGATGATAGAACTGATGGAGCAGGAGGGCAGGGGAGAGATTTTTAACCGCCTCTGCGAGCGGTATGATGTGGATATTCCGGTGCAGGAACTTGTAAGGATATACCGGGAGACAGAGCCCGTGCTTGTTCTTTATCCTGACGGGGAGAAATTTCTGGCGAGGCTGGAAAAAGAACAGATCAAAACAGGACTGATCACGGATGGAAACGTGCAGGTGCAGCATAATAAGATCCGGGCGCTGGGACTTGATCAAAGGCTGGATGTGGTGCTCGCCAGTTACGACCTCGGGCTGAGAAAACCGGATACCGGGGTGTATACGTATTGTCTTGAAAAACTGGGGTGCAGGCCGGAAGAAGCCGTTTATATCGGGGACAACCCGTTGAAGGATTTTATCGGGGCCGGAAAACTGGGCATGAAAACGGTGCGCATCATCAGACCGGAAGGGCTGCATATGTGGAGGACGGCGCAGGAAGGCTATGAGGCGGACCGGACGGTGCATCTGCTGACGGAAGTATCGTTGGAACAGTGGTAGGAAGAGAACGGATTCTGCTTCCGGTATTTTATATCTGCGGCTTTTTTTGCCCGTACCGGATCTGCTGTAACAGAATGGACGGATAAAACCGGGAAAAACAGGATAATAAGACAGGAAAGTAAAACAGCGCGGGAAGGCGGAAGGTAAAAATAACGGCGGCAGGGAGGAAGGTTATGAGGAAAGAAATCGAAATAGCAGGCAGAAAGATCGGAGAGGGGCATCCGGCTTTTATCATTGCGGAGATGTCGGCAAACCATAATATGGATTACGGCAGAGCTGTGGAGATCATCCATCAGGCGAAGGAAGCCGGTGCGGATGCGGTAAAAATACAGACCTATACTGCCGACACGATCACCATTGACAGCGACAGATCATGGTTTCAGATCACGCAGGGGACACTCTGGGACGGAACAACCTTGCATAAGCTCTATGAAAAGGCATATACCCCCTGGGAGTGGCAGCCGAAGTTAAAGGAGGAAGCCGGGAAGGCGGGGCTGGTCTTTTTTTCGGCACCTTTTGATCATACGGCGGTGGACTTTCTGGAAGAGATGCAGGTGCCCTGCTATAAGATCGCATCTTTTGAATTAAACGATATTCCGATGCTCCGTAAAATTGCAAAGCTCGGAAAGCCGATCCTGATGGCAACCGGCGTTTCCTATGAGAAGGATATCCGGCTTGCGGTGGAAACCTGCGAAGAAGAGGGAAACGATCAGGCGATCCTGTTAAAATGTACCTCTGCCTATCCGGCGCCTTATGATGCGGTGAACCTTAAGATGATCCCGGCTATGGCAAAGACTTTTGACTGCCTTACAGGGCTTTCGGATCATACAATGGGATATCAGGCAGCAATCGGCGCGGCAGCGATCGGCGCCTGTGTGATAGAGAAGCATCTGACCTTAAAGCGGGAGGATGGCGGAGCGGACGCGGCTTTTTCCATGGAACCTCAGGAATTCCGGGAGATGTGCGAGGGAGTGCGCATTGTGGAACAGGCGTTGGGAAGAGAGACCTACGATCTGTCGGAAAAGCAAAAAAGAGAGAGGGAACATTCCCGTTCTTTGTTTGTGACAAAAGATATAAAAGCCGGAGAATATTTTACTCCGGAAAATATACGCTCCATCCGCCCCGGTTTCGGACTGCATACGAAGTATTTTGAGGAAATACTGGGAAAACGCGCAGCTCAGGATCTGGAGACGGGAACGCCCATGCATTTTTCTTATGTGAAGGGTATGGAAGATAGAAAAGATGAACTTGGTTTAGACTAGAGAACGTCCGGGTGGCAACTTACCAATAAGGAGATATATGTTTTACATCAGAGCAGACGGAAATGAAAAAATCGGCATGGGGCATATAATGCGCTGCCTGACTGTCGCGGATGCATTGCGAAAGCAGGGAGAGGAAGTGCTGTTTTTGACGGCGGATGAAAAACCGGTAAAATTTATAGAGGAGAGGGGATTTGCAGCGAAGATCCTGTTCACGTATTATGACGAAATGGAGGTGGAACTGCCACAGCTGCTTTCGGTTTTTATGGGAAACAGCGGCAGCGGGCAGCAGGAAAAGCCGAAAATTCTGGTGGACAGCTATTTTGTGACGGAATTTTATCTGAAAAATCTGAGGCTTTCCGCCAAAGTGATCCTGATGGATGATGAAAAAAGAGCGGTGTATCCCTGTGACGGGCTGGTTAATTATAATATATATGGCAAGACTTTAGGATATGAGAAGGATTATCCTTCAGAGACAACGCTGTTTCTCGGCTGCGGCTATATGCCGCTCAGGGAACAGTTCCGGGGCAGAAGTTACGAAGTGCGGGATAAGGCGGAGCATATCCTGCTGACAACGGGAGGCGGGGACAGCTGCCATATGGCGCTTGCAATGTCGAAGCGGCTGCTGCAGTCAGGGCAGGAAAAGACGGGGCCTGTATGGCATATTGTGTGCGGGCCGTACCAGCCGGATACAAAGGAACTGGAAGAACTTGCGCTTGCGGCGGGAGATGGTATGCTGCGGATACATAAAAATGTGACAGACATGTCAGAACTTATGAGAAGCTGTGATATCGCGGTTTCTGCCGCAGGCAGTACGTTATATGAGCTTTGCAGTATCGGTGTGCCGGCGGTGGGGTTCTATTTCGCGGAAAACCAGCGCAGAAATATGGAGTCTTTCGGGAAGCTGACGCCGGTGATGAACGCCGGGGACTTTTCGGTCCGGCCGGAAAAGGTTCTTGATTTTATCGTAAAGGAAGTGGAGGTGCTCTGCCGGGAGAAGGAACTGCGGCAGAAGATCAGCCTTGCCATGCGGAGCATTGTAGACGGAAAAGGCGCGGACAGGCTGGCGGAGGAGCTGCTTGTGATGTGACGGCTGCGGCAATGAGCCGGAAAAGGTTATGGAAAAGAAAAGCTGAGGTGCAGGCAGTCTGCCGCCGGGGGACGCAAAGATATAAAAGAGGAAGATCGTTTGGGCAAAGAAAGTATTTCGGGAAAAAAGGAAACATATAAAAAACTGTCCGGCATAGCGGCAGCGATTGTGATTGCCGGGGCTTTATTGTATTTTGGCTATTGTGATCTCGAGGCGGAGACGGCACGGCAGCCTTACAGGATCGTGGCGCTGGGGGACAGCATTATCGGAAAGGAACGTGACAGCACCTGTATACAGGCGCGTATGGAAGAATACACGGGGGTATCCGTGTTAAGCGGCGCTTTCGGCGGGAATCTTGCCAGCAGGGGGAAGGATGCGGACAGGTTTTCCTGGCATGAGGAATCACTGAACCTGTATTCGCTGGCGGAAGCCCTCTGCCGGAAGGATTTTGGCGTGCAGAAGGCAGATCTGGCGGCGAGCCAGACGAAGGCGTGGTATTTTGAAGAGGCGCTGGAAGGCCTGGAAGGGGCAGATCTGGCGCAGACGGATATCCTGCTGCTGGAGTTTGGCGTGAATGATTACATGGCGGGGAAGGCGCTGGATGATCCGGAGGATCCTCTGGATATCAATACTTACGGAGGGGCGCTGCGGTATTCGATAGAACTGTTTGAGAAGACTTACCCTGATCTGGAGATCGTACTTGTGACGCCTGCATTCTGCCATGTTGTGGATCATGGTTTTTGCACGGATGTGGATTTCGGGGGCGGAACGCTGGAGATTTATGTGGAGCGGGAAAAAGAGATTGCCGGGCAGTACGGGCTCAGGGTGATCGATGTATTCTATGAGTTTGGTATGGATGAGACAAATGTGATGGATCTCACGGAGGACGGGATGCATTTAAATCTTGAGGGGCGGGAAGCCTACGCCCGTTTTCTGGCAGAAAAGCTGGGGCTTGTATAGAGCGGAAACAAAACTGCCGCCTGTGGGGGCGGGATAGGTCCGCGGCGGAAGCAGTAGGCGAAGGCGGGCGTAAAAGAGTCAAGGAGAAGAGCAAATGAGAACACCTGCGGAAATATGGAGTTATCTGAGAGGAAACATACGGAAGGAGTGGAAAACAGCATTCTGGACAGTGTTCATTTTGGGGTTGTTGATACACTTTCCGGTGATTGCCGGGGATTTTCCGAATCACGACGGGCTGGCAAGCATGTATTTTGACCAGAATATGATCACTTCAGGCAGGTGGTTTCTGATGATCGCCTGCGGATTTTCATCCTATTTTGCGCTGCCCTGGGTGATCGGGCTGTTGTCTTTGTTCTTTTTGGGGATCGGCGCGGCGGCGCTTATCGAATTTCTGGAGATAAAGAACGAGCTGAGCGTTATGCTGCTGGCGGGGATTCTGGTCAGTTTTCCGGCGCTTGCCTCTACCTATGCCTATATTTTTACGGCGGACGGTTATATGCTGGCGCTCTGCCTTGCCTTTTTTTCCGTTGCGCTGACAAAAAGACGGGAGTGGGGATTTTTGCCGGGAGGGATCTGTCTGGCATTCAGTATGGGAACTTACCAGTCCTATCTGTCCTTTGCGATTCTGCTGAGTATCTATGGCTGTCTGATGAGCCTGATGAGTGAATGTTCCGCAGAAAAAAAACGAAGGAATATACTGCATTATCTGTACATGGGACTGATCGGTACGGGGCTCTACTATGTGATCTTGCAGATTTTATTAAAGATACAGGGAAAAGAACTGGATACTTATCAGGGGATCAGCGGGATGGCTTCCGGGGGAGGTTTATCTCTTCCGGAGAAACTGAAAAATATCTGTCAGGATTTCCTGGCATTTACAGGAAAAGGGAATGTGTTGTATAATGATATGATATCTTTTGCGGCGGTCGGCCTGATCATGGCGGCTGCACTGACGTTGTTTGTCAGGCTTGTGATCCGCAGAGGGTATTATAAAAAGTGGAATTTTTATCTGATCCTGCTGATCGCGGTACTGCTGATACCGCTTGCCTTTAATGTGATCCTGCTGATATCGCCGGATGTGACGTATCATTTGCTGATGCGGTATCAGTGGTGTCTGCTTCCGATCCTGACGCTTGCCTTTTTGCTGCGCTACGGTTTTTTACAGACGGAACTTTCCGGGCAGTTTTCGCCGCTTCACAGGCGGGAGGCCAAAGTGTTGAAAAAGCCGTCGGTGATCTGCAATATTGTGCTACAGTGGGCAGTGCTTGCCGCGTCTGCGGTATTGATTCTGCACTATGGGGTGGCGGATAATATCGCTTATTCCAATCTGCAGAAAAAGTATGAGAAGACTTATGCCTACTGTCTGCGGCTGACGGACCGGATGGAACAGACCAAAGGGTATTATACCGGGATGCCGGTGGCGATGATCGGGGTGCAGAATAAAGAAAATTTACCGGAGACGGATATCACCGGGGCGGTCACCGGCAATATGATCGGTATGACAGGGGACTATCTGGTTTATACCGATACGAATTATCAGGCATTTATGAAACATTATCTGGGAGTAACGATAAATCTGGTACCGGATGAGGAGATGGAGCGGATCTACGATACGAGAGAGTATCAGGAACTGAACAGTTTTCCGCAGGAAGGCTCCATGAAGGTTGTGGACGGTATTTTGTATATCAAGACCGAGTAAAAGAAAGCCTGCGGACTTGGGATATGAGGAGAGATAAGATGCTGTCGATCATCTTACCGGCATATAACGAAAAACAGAATATAGAGAGAACGGCAAAAACCCTTTCCGGAATACTGGAAAAAGAGGGGATTCCTTTTGAACTGCTTTTTATCAGCGACGGATCCGTGGACGGTACCTATGAGGAGATCTGCCGTCTGGCGGAGTTGGACGGCAGGGTGCGGGGGGCCGAATTTTCCCGGAATTTCGGGAAGGAGGCGGCAATCTTCGCTGGGCTGGAACTGGCGCTGGGGGATGGCTGTATTGTGATGGACTGCGATCTGCAGCATCCGCCGGAGGTGATTCCGGAGATGTACAGGCTGTGGCAGGACGGCTATGAGGTCGTGGAGGGCATTAAAAAAAGCCGTGGGAAAGAGAGCATCTTACATGGCATGTCTGCGGGGCTGTTTTACGGGATCATGAGCAGGATGATGCGGATGGACATGCGTTCCTCCTCGGATTTCAAGCTGCTGGACCGGAAGGTGGTAAATGTACTGCTGGGGCTCGGAGAGCGGAACACCTTTTTCCGGGCGCTGTCTTTCTGGGCGGGGTTTCGTGCGGCAAAAGTGGAGTATGAGGTGCAGGAGAGGGCTTTTGGCAGCAGTAAATGGTCTTTCAGAAGTCTGGTCAGATACGCGGTTTCCAACGTGACTTCCTTCAGTACCATACCGCTACAGATGGTGACGGTGATGGGAATGGTTTCCATCATATTCAGTGTGATCCTTGCCCTTCAGACGCTGGTCAAATATCTGACGGGGACGGCTGTGGAAGGGTTTACGACGGTGATCCTGCTGATTTTGATCATCGGGGGTTTTATCATGATAAGCCTCGGGATCATCGGGCATTATCTGGCACGGATCTATGAGGAAGTGAAGGGGCGGCCGCGATATATTATACGGAGCAGGACGCAGGATGCCGTATCCGGGGATGCGGCAAAATAAGGAGAAATACGAAAGTGCGGGATTCCGGTTTGAGGGGACGCGGATCGTGCGCACGGGAGTTGACGGTAAGTGGTTACTTTTCATGGGGCGGGAATGCGCAATCACTGCGCGTTCCGTGAGGACACGATTTAAATTCGGGGCGGGAAAGGAATGCATGAAAAAAGCGGGACAACATAAAAAGCGCATGGTAAATATTGAGGTGCTGCGCCTTCTGGCAATGATGATGGTGGTTTCCCTTCATTATCTGGCGAAGGGGGAACTTTTGGAAAAGCTGACCGGGCCGCTTTCCGCGAAGGGGCATCTGGCGTGGCTTCTGGAAAGCTTTTCCATTGCGGCGGTGGACGTATATGTGCTGATCAGCGGTTACTTTCTGGTGGAGACGGGATTTCGCTGCAGGCGGGTGATATCTCTTGTACTGCAGGTGATGTTTTATACATGCCTTCTGCCGGTGGTGCTGATCCTGACGGGAATCCTGCCGGTCGGCGAGATCACTTTTTACAATATATTACAATGTATTTTCCCGACCAATATGCTGCATTACTGGTTTGTGTCGGCGTATGTTTTGATGTTTCTGTTTACGCCGGTGCTGAACGCGGCGGTGCATGGAATGAAGAAAAGGCAGCTGCAGACGGCGATCGTGATCCTGCTGATTATGGAATCCTTAAGCAAGACGGTGATCCCGGTGAGGCTGGAACTGGATAATCTGGGATATGACGCCTACTGGTTTATGGTGGTCTATCTGATTGCGGCGTATATCCGGCTGTACGGGATTCCTTTTCTGGAGAAAAAGGGCGGAAGGGCGGCAGCTTGTTACATCGGGGCGTGCCTCGGGATGTACGGGCTGACGATGCTGATCAGGGGGGCTTATCTTCTGACGGGGCAGTTTGAGAATTTTATCGAGTCGGCTTACGGCTACAATCATCTGCTGACGATCGGGGCGGCTACAGCGCTGTTTTATGTATTTAAAAACCGGGAGACGGAAGAAGGGGAGCAGACGCAGAGGAAGGATGCGAAAGTTGGAGAGGCAAAGCAGGTGTCTGTAGAGGCAGGCGCAGCAGGAGGGCCGGCAGGCATTATCTGCAGGATTGCGCCCTGCAGCTTTGGCGTATATTTACTTCACGAGCAGGTCAATGTCCGCTATGTATGGCCCTTCTGGCTGGGGGCGGACAGGTGCGGTTCGGCGTTTTCCCTGTTGTGGCACTGGGCGGCGGCGATATTGACTGTAATGGTCATTGGGCTGGCGGTGGATCATATCAGAAGCCTGTTGTTTCGGGGTGCGGGGAAGCTGTTTGCAGGCGGCAGGCTGGATCAGAGGCTGAGAAAGATAGACGATCTGGTAAACGGGCTTACGCAGTAAATGAAGCTGGCGGAATAATATGAGTTTGGCGGTGAAAGGGACTGGCTGTAAGAGGGCATGAGGCGATGATATTCCGGAAGCGGGGTGGAAGGCATGTTCGATACGGGATCAGACGGTCTTTATGGAAACGGAATTGATATGATAAATGAAAAGCAGAAAATAAGAAAAATTGTA